>OAWV01001141.1_pt1 | contig 14402 bp, 9 predicted proteins | sample 1495551 | NCBI WGS metagenome assembly OAWV01 (sample SAMEA2580245, study PRJEB22360) | human gut metagenome | biome: human gut; feature: human-associated habitat; material: faeces | place: Denmark | collected 2008/2010 | reverse complement strand
ATACTCATCGTAGCCGGTGGCGGCTGTGGTTTCATAAGTGCCACATTATCAAATCTACCGGATGTATCCAATGTACGCCCTTCTGCATCGTCTCAGATTTATGACGTGCACGGCAATCTCATTACTACGGTTCACTCCACAGAAAATAGATTACCAGTACCTCTAAAGGATGTACCAAAAGATTTACAGAATGCCTTTGTAGCTACAGAAGATTCTCGGTTCTATACGCATCATGGTATTGACCCAATTGGTATTTTACGTGCCGTATGGGTAAACATTGTACATAGCGGCGTATCTGAAGGTGGTTCCACGATTACTCAACAGTTAGCTCGTAATGCATTCTTATCTCAAGATAGAACATTAAAACGTAAAATTTCCGAAGCTTTATTAGCCCTTAAAATTGAACAACATTACACCAAGGATGAAATCCTTGAAATGTATATGAACCAAATCTACTTTGGTCAAGGTGCTTACGGTGTACAATCTGCATCTCATGTATATTTTGGTAAGGATGCTAGTGAGTTAACACTTGCACAAGCGGCACTTATTGCTGGTTTACCACAAAGCCCTAACTATTACTCCCCATTTAATGATTTGGAGGCTAGTAAAAAACGTCAAGCCGTCGTATTGGGCCAAATGGTAAAATATGGTTATATTACACAAGAGCAAGCTGACGAAGCTCGCCAAGCAGATTTAGGTTTGATAGCTAAACAAGAACAAGCTCATGAGAAATCTAATGCATCTTACTTCATTAACTATGTTATTTCTCAAATTTCTGAAAAGTACGGCGATGATGCCATCTATAAAGATGGATTAAAAATCTATACTACTCTCGATATGGATGCACAAAATGCTGCAGTTGCAGCAATGCAAAACTTGCCTAATTACTACACTGATAAAAATGGATTGTCTCAACCACAAGGTGCTATAGTAGCTATGAACCCTCACAATGGTTACATTGTAGCCATGGTCGGTGGTCGCGGTGATGACGCTTTCAACCGCGCTACACAAGCAGAACGTCAACCTGGTTCTACTATGAAACCTTTCGTTTACTTAGCAGCTATTCAATCAGGTAAAACTCCTGGTTCTATAGTTGAGGACAGTCCTGTTACTTTCGGTAATTGGAGTCCTAAAAACTATGAAAACGACTACGAAGGTAATATTACATACCGCTACGCATTACAACATTCTCGCAACGTAGCAGCTGTAAAAGTTGCCGATGAAGTAGGTATGACTAAAGTTATTAATCTTGCTAAAGAAATGGGTATCTCTACTCTAACTGATCAAGATTACAACTTATCGACAGCACTTGGCGGTTTAACTCATGGTGTTACACCTCTTGATATGGTACAGGCTTACGGTGTACTTGCTAATGGCGGTATCAAGGTTCAACCTACAGCTATCCTTAAAATTGTAGATCGCAACGGCCAAGTTGTAGAAGAAAACTCTATCCAAGAAAAGCGCGTTATTGATGAAAAAGATGCGGCCATCATGACTAATATGCTAGAATCTGTTATAAATGGTGGTACTGGCGGTAATGCAGCCATTGGTCGTCCTGCAGCAGGTAAAACAGGTACCACTGATGACTCCAAAGATGCTTGGTTCATAGGTTACACTCCAGATTTAGTAGCTGCTGTTTGGATTGGTGATGACTACGGCACCGAAACATTACACGGTATTACAGGTGGTAGTACACCTGCTGTTATGTGGGGTCAATTCATGGCCAATGCTCTTGCCAATACTCCAGCATCTGACTTCCCTGTCCCAGCTAGCGCACAATCAGCAATCTCTGAAGGTTACGTCAATCCTGCAAAGGCACAACCTAAAAAAGAAGATAAAAAGGACGAAAAAGCAGATAAGAAAGACGATACAGGCAAAACAACAGATGAAAAAATAAAAAGTAATGACAAGCCTCAAAAAGAAGAGGTTACAGAACAGAAATCAAATTCATCGAAAAATAAAAAGTCTAAAAAGGAACGCTAATTCAACAGTAGTTTCTAAAAGGGCGGAACTCAGTCTTCCGCCCTTTCTTTATATACATATTTACTATCTAAATATTATCTATACAAAAAGGTAGCAAGCCCTAAGAGCTTACCACCTTTTTATTTCCATATACAATATTTTGAAAATTATATTTTTATTTAAGAACTACATTCGTAGCCCCTGCACCACCTTCATCATAACCGGCTGTTTCAAAGTGCGCTACATGAGGCAAGGTACGTAAATATTGGTGAACGCCTTCACGTAATGCACCTGTACCCTTACCATGAATAATACGCACTTGATTAACACCACCAAGCAAAGCTTGGTCAATAAATCTACCTATAGAAACGGTCGCTTCATCTACTGTTTGGCCAAGAATGTTGATTTCAGTACGAACCTCTTTTTGACGTTGTACGGCCGAACCACCCATACGTTTTCTTGTTTTAGGCATGGCTTCTTTTTGTTCACGTGCTAGTTTATTGCCTTCTTCACGTGTAGTTGATTGTAATTCGCTAACCTTAACGGTAGCTGTTAGTCCATTAATATCAACATTTACACGTTTACCATTGATAGATAACACAGTACCCAACGAACGCAAGGACGTAACATAAACAGCTTGGCCAACCTTAATAGCATCTGCGGTTAACGACTTACGATCATCATCCACTGGAGCTTCTGGTACATGAACACTAGAAATCCCCTTACGTGCTGCATTAATAGCCGATTGACGCCTATCCTTATTTGTTTCAGAGAATTGTGCTTTCAATTGCTTGATAATCGCTTCCCCTTCAACGCGTAAACTACGTTTCATGGATTCTGCATCGGCCTGAGCTTTGGCTAAGATTTGTTTACGTTTTTCATTAAACTGTTTCTTTTCCTTCTCTAGTTGGCCACGCATACGACGTGTTTCATCAAGCTCTTTCTTTAACGCTCTTTCCCGTTCAGAGGCTTTACGGAGTTGTTCGTTTAAGTCGGAAAGAACTTCTTCCATTTCATGACTACCAAATTGAGATTTATACTCTGTTGCGCGTTCTACAATGTCTTTTGGTAAGCCTAAACGTGAAGCAATGCTTAACGCATGGCTACTGCCGGCTACGCCGATATGGAGTCGATATGTAGGTTTTAAGGTACGCTCATCAAACTCTACGTGGCCATTTTCAATACCTTCCGTATGGTATGCATAATTTTTAAGCTCATTATAATGGGTACTTACCATCATAAGGGCACCTTTTTTACGGAAGAACTCAAGAATAGATACAGCAAGTGCACTACCTTCTTCTGGATCAGTACCAGACCCAAGTTCATCCAGTAAAACCAAGTCATTAGGACCACAATGTTTAATGATGGAAATAACTTGTGTCATATGAGCAGAGAACGTACTAAGGCTGGCCTCAATACTTTGCTCGTCTCCAATGTCGGCAAAGATATTATGGAATACTGGTAACATAGATCCGTGATCGGCAGGGATAAATAGACCACATTGATTCATCAAGCTCAACAGGCCTAATGTTTTAAGGGATACTGTTTTACCACCTGTGTTAGAGCCTGTGATTAATAGGATACGATATGATGTACCTAATTGAATATTCGTAGGCACTACCATATTTGGTGGAATTAATGGATGACGAGCTCTCATGAGATTAACAGTTCTGTCAGTACTCAAGATAGCTGGTACACCTTTATAAGAAATAGCAAGACTTGCCTTACCATATACAAATTCGATATGGGATACCTTTTCACAAGCATCCATCAAATCATTGCTATGTTGTTTTACAAGAGCCGATAACTCGCGGTAAATACGCAAGACCTCTTGCTCTTCACCAATCAAAGCCTCTTGTAATTCATTATTTAGATTCACCAAGCGCATCGGTTCAATGTAAAGTGTTTGACCCGTTGCAGAACGGTCGTGAATAAGGCCATCAAAGTATTGGCGATACTCTTGTTTTACAGGAATTACGTAACGATTATTACGCTGCGTAATGATGGTTTCTTGGAAATACTTTTGATTATCTTTATCATGCAGGATAGCTTGAATATCATTTTTAATCTTTTCACGAGTCTTGATAATCGTATTTCTAAGGCTCGCCAATTTAGGAGACGCTGTATCAAGCAATTCCCCCTTTTCATCAAAGACGCGTTTAAAACGGTTTTCAATGCGATCTGTGTTCGGCATATCCTGTACCCATAGGGATAGCAATGGATAATCCATATATTTCGTTCTAAAGAACTTTGTCATGCGCTTATAAGCACCAATGGTCAAATAAATATCCCACAATGCTTCACGAGTAAGGACAAAGTCTTTTCGACTCTTTTTACAGGATTCACGAATATCTCGTGTACCACCTAACGGTTGTTCTACCTCTGTTTGTAGTGAACGCATAGCCTCTGCTGTTTCATCAAGATTCTCTTGAATTTGTTTTGCATCGATCATTGGCTCAATATTCATAGCCAATTCTTTAGCAATGGTAGAACTACAATGCTGTTGTAATTGTTCTTTTATATGGTGAAAGTCTAATACATCTTCGTTAAACAATGTACTACCTCTTTTATAAAATACCTCTAAAATAGTGGCCCCTTGTAATAGGCGTATCATCCTTGCCTACGCTCTTAGGAGGAGCCTCTTTTGTTCCATTTTGAATAGATACATAATCTGCTACAATGTTACGCAATCGATGTGGATCCATATGACGCCCATCGATGCGCAAGATATGTAGACCTTTACGATATAACTCGGGCACGTAAGCACGCATATCCATTTCATGACTATTCATGATGTGCATGCGGCAATAAGGATCGGTACGCAATGGGAACACTTCCCCTTTACGGTCCTTCAATGCATAGTCCTCTGTTACACATGGCATAGGACAGTTTTCCTTTTTGCCAGTGCCCACAAAACTAGCGATGGCACAATACTCAGAAATCATCATTTCTGTATAACCGTGTACCATTACCTCTAATGGCAAATGAGCAGATTTTTGTAAGTTTACTAATTGTGCCAAGGTCAACTCTAAGGATGGAGCTATACTACTCATATTAAAATCTTGCCATACTTGTAGTGCAGAGCCATTGAATATGTTAAGACCTGTATCAGCTTCAATAGCACCTGAATATCCTAACTCACGAAGCCATAATAGAGCTTGTGGCATATGAATAGAAATACTATCTGGTTTAGACTCAACTATGGCCTTAAGCGTATTCATGTACGCGTCTACCTCATCATCTTTAACGACGCGAGGCGTAGCAAATACACAAAGCACATTATGCTCTTTACAAAGTTTGGCTACCTGCTCGTAGATGCTAATTTCATAAGGCTTACGTTGCAAACGGTCACCACCAAAGATAATCTTCTTAGCACCACCTTCGATTGCTGCTTTTACACCATCGAGTTCATCAACGCGAGCACTCACCATAGGCTCTGTGTATTGAACCTTACTTTTAGCTACTAATGATGACATATTTCGGGGTTCTACAGCACGTTCTGCCCAAGCTGCTTCATGGTCTGTAAGCAACAAGTTTTCTAGCGCCTCTACAGCATCGCGACGCAATGCATTTAAAACACTAGCGGGCCACATGTACGGTCCATCAGGAATAGACATAGAGCCTAGTGTAAATAATGTATTCCCTAATCTACCTACTTGATCTCTAACCTTCTCTAATGTAGTCGGTTTATTGTTAGCATAAACAGGTTCAAACTCGTTAGATATAGTCACAGTACGACCATCATTCAATACAAAGGTTAGTTCTGTATAAGGTATTTCTCGTTCAGTATTAATAGATAGATAACCATGTACCTCTAATTTAGCGGTAAAGTCTTGTAGTCCCCGTTGCTTTTGAGCTTTAGGGCCTGATGCAAGGAATACTTGCCCCGCAGCAAAGCCTTCATCCGGTTTACCTACAATATGCTTTTCATCCACTAGAGACCAGTTCTGATCGATTTGATAGTACGTAATACTACCAGAACGTTGCATGACCTTTAAGAGTGATCCTTTTTCAATTGGTTCTGTTAGGAATAAATGAACTTGACCCTTTTTGACCTCTGCTTTGCCAATCAATTTCCCTTGATTATTTGGGGCCACCACGGTCATCATTGATTTTCCTACATGGTCTGTTAAATAATCCGTAGAAAATCCACGATTAAATCCAGAAGCTAATGCATCGGCATCAGTAGAATCTATATGAGCCGTATCTAAAATATGACGATAGGTTCCAATAACTTGACGCACGTAGGAAACCTTTTTCATACGCCCTTCTACCTTAAAGGACGTAACACCGGCCGCCACAAGTTCATTCATATATTCACTATAGTTAAGATCCTTTGGACTTAATAGATAGGCTTCGTGTTTTGGCAACAAGCTAGTACCTAAAGAATCCAATAGCTCATAAGGCAACCGACAAGGCTGTGCACAAGCACCACGGTTACCACTGCGACCACCGATGAAAGAACTCATTAAGCATTGACCAGAATAACATACACACAACGCACCGTGTACAAAGACTTCGATTTCAGCTGTACAGTTCTTGCAAATATGTTCAATTTCAGCGAGGCTCAATTCACGAGCTAAAACGACACGTGTAAAACCGAGACTTTCATAAAAACGAACCACATCGAGCGTAGCTGCAGTCATTTGTGTACTGCCATGTAAGTGTAATTTAGGAGCCACTCGCTGCGCCAATTTAGCCACTGCTAAATCTTGAACGATGATAGCATCCACGCCGATGCGCTCTAAGTCCTTTAAATATGCCTCAAGAGCAGATAATTCGGAGTCACCTATGAGGATATTTACCGTTACATATACAGACACATCTAGAATATGGGCCAAGCGAATAGCCTCGGTTAATTCCTCAATTCCAAAGTTTGCTGCATGAGCTCGGGCATTAAAACCTTTGCCACCAAGATAAATGGCATCTGCTCCAGATTCTAAAGCGGCTATAAAGTTTTCCATCGTACCGGCAGGAGCCAATAATTCCATGGACAGTCCTTTCTACCTAACTAAAGGCATAACTATAGTACTAAAAGGGTTTACCATATGGTAAACCCTTTCAATATACTGCTTAAAATTAACGTAATTTGCAGTTAATTTCTGCTAATGCATCAATAATAGCTTGAATATTACCGTCAATATCCTCATCATTCAACGTACCTTCCATAGAGCGGAATTGTAAGTTGTATGCGAGACTGCGGTAACCTGCTTCGATATGTTCACCTTCATAAACATCAAAGATAGACGCACTTTCTAAATATTCTCCACCATGTTCTTTAATGATGGATAAAATTTCACCACTAGATACGGACACAGGTGCAACGATGGCAAGGTCACGGCTAGTGCCTGGGAATTTACTGAAGGATGTATAACGGAACGGTGGAATCGTTAAGGATAATACGGCTTCTAAATCGATTTCAAACATATATACTTTACCAGGTAAATCAAAGTTTTTGCTCACTTGTGGATGTAATTCACCATATTGAGCAATCATTTTACCATCGACTACGTATTGTGCGCTTACACCTGGGTGGAAGTATGGCTCAGTACCACGATTTATTTCATAGCTTGTAACGCCTAGCTCAGCTAACAACGCATCTACAATACCCTTTACATCATAGAAATCTGTAGTGCGTTCTGCTTGATTCCAACCAGCTTGGTTTGCCTTGCCCATCAATATACCACAAGCCATAGGGCGTTCATGAGGTACTTCTGTTAAAGGCAACGCTTTTGGTTCATATACGTTAGCTGTTTCAAATAACCAAAGATCCTTATTTTGTTGCGCAATATTGCGTTTTGCAGCTTCAATAACAGCTGGTACCAATGTAGTACGCATATAAGGGAATTCTTCGGAAATAGGGTTCAAGATTGGAATGGCTGTATAACGGCTATCCCCTTCAGGAAGCATCATATTGGAAAGACCATCTTTATGCATGAAGCTAAACGTAATGATTTGAGTCATACCCAATTTAGCCAATGTATGAGTTACCTCTTTAGCAAGCGCTTTCTTAGGTGTCATACCACCAGAGGATAATACGGCTAACGGAATTGTAGGCGCAATATTATCGTAGTTGTAGATACGAGCCACTTCTTCGGCGATATCAGGCATCACTGTTACGTCACCACGCCATGTTGGAACGAGGGCAGACAACTTGTCTCCTTCTTCGGTTACAACGAACTCAAGGGCTGTCAAAATACGAACCATTTCGTCTTTTTCAATATTTGTACCCAAGTAATCGTTGATTTGTTCTGCTGTAAAAGTAACTGTATATTGTTCTACAGGGTTTTTATATACATCGATAACGCCTACATCAACTTTACAAGTAGGACAGATTTGTTGTAATAATTGAGCTGCTCTGTCGATAGCATAAGCAGTGTATTTATGATTTACACCACGTTCGAAACGGCCAGATGCTTCAGAGCGCATGCCAAGAGCTTTAGCAGTGCGTCGAATAGATGGACCATTGAATACAGCAGCTTCAAACATAACTGTGGTCGTTTCGTTTGTCACTTCACTATCAAAGCCACCCATGATACCTGCTACACCTACTGGACGTTCAGCATCAGCAATAATAAGCATGGAGTCATTCAATTCGCGTTCAGAACCATCAAGTGTAACAAGCACTTCACCATTTTTAGCACGTCTCGCCACTAATTTATGACCTTTTACATGATCATAATCATAGGCATGCATAGGTTGACCAAGTTCTAACATAACGTAGTTTGTTACGTCTACTACATTATTAATAGGACGAATGCCGCTATTACGTAAACGGTTTTGCATCCACAATGGAGATGGCTCAACCTTAACATCAGTTACTACACGAGCTGTAAAACGCGTACAAAGATCATCAGCTTCGATAGATACAGATGCTTTGCCTTCAATGGATTCGCCATTCTCGTTAACCATGATAACAGGGAATAAAACTTTTTGATTTGTCATGACTCCAAATTCACGGGACAAACCAACCATTGAGAAGCAATCAGCTCTGTTAGCGGTGAGTTCAAATTCATATACTGTATCATTTAAGCCTAAAACATCTTTTACATCAAGACCAATTGGTGTTCCTTCAGGGAAAATGTAAATTCCTTGAGCTTCTTCTGGCAATACTAAGTCGCTAGAGATACCAAATTCTGCAACGGAACAGAACATGCCTTCAGAAACAACGCCACGCAATTTACCTTTTTTAATTTCTGTACCATCAGCTAAGCGAGATTTATGGTATGCTACAGGCACGATTTGGCCTACAGCAACATTTGTAGCAGCCGTTACGATTTGTTTTGTAACAGGTTCACCTTCTTCTGTAAGGCATTCAACTTGGCATACTTGTAATTTATCTGCATCTGGATGTTTTGTAACCTCCACGATTTTGCCAGTATAAATTTTCTTAATGCCATTATCCATAGCAATGACATCTTCTACAGGAATACCAGCTTGTGTTAATTCATCGGCCAATTCTTGTGCAGGACGATTCATATCCACAGGCACGTATTCGTTCATCCACTGTAAGCTTGCTTTCATGAGTTCCTCCTAAAATTGTTCCAAGAATCGTACATCATCTTCAAAGAATAGACGTAAATCATTAATGCCATATAAAAGCATAGCAATACGTTCTACGCCCATGCCAAAGGCGAAGCCTTTAACCTTTTCAGGATCGTACCCATTAATACGCAATACATCGGGATGAACCATACCGCAGCCCAAAATTTCAAGCCAGCCTGTATGAGAACATACGCGGCAACCTTCACCACCACACATTACACAAGAAATATCTACCTCTGCAGATGGTTCTGTGAATGGGAAGAAGCTTGTACGGAAACGTACCTTTGTGTCATCACCATACATGTGACGTAAGAAGGACTCTAATGTGCCTTTTAAGTCAGCAAATGTAATATGCTCATCGATGATGAGGCCTTCTACTTGATGGAATACAGGGGAATGAGTCGCATCATAGTCCCAACGGTAAACCTTACCAGGCGCAATCATACGAATTGGGCTATTAGGTTCATGACGTTGCATTGTACGAGCTTGTACTGGAGATGTATGCGTGCGCAATAAGAAGTTTTCTGTAATATAGAAGGAATCTTGCATATCACGTGCAGGATGATCTTTAGGCAAGTTTAAGCATTCAAAGTTATAGTAATCTTGCTCTACTTCTGGACCTTCTTCAACGGTATACCCCATTTTCATGAAGAAGTCTTCAATCATTTCATTAACCTTTGTTAATGGATGGATATGACCAGCTTTTTGTGCACGGCCAGGCAATGTAATATCGATGCGCTCTTTTTCTAAACGAGCATTTAACTCTGCAGTTTCCATACGAGCTTTAACTGTATCAATTTCAGCCTCTAACGCTTCACGAACAGCATTAACGAGGGCGCCAGCCTTCGGACGTTCTTCTGGAGATAATTTACCAAGACCTTTTAGTAAAGCCGTTACCTCGCCTTTTTTACCTAAATATTTAACACGTATATCTTGCAACGCTTGTTGATCAGCAGCGCCTTTGATGGCATCAAGGGCTTCTGCCTTAATACGTTGTAATTCTTGTTCCATTCAAGCATCCTCCTATTTGTAAAAGTCTAAACTATATTATACCAAATCAGGGTTGTCTTCTTCAATAAAACGCCATGGTAAATCAGGTAATGGCTTCTCTTCTAGTACAAAAAATGTACCCCGTGCCAAGTGAACGAGTTCACCTAATTCATTATAAATACGAGCTGTCGCAACCATGGTTGTTTTACCATTGTGCTCTACATTGGCTACACCACGCAATACAGTACCGCCTTTAACAGCTTTCACATAGTTACCATTAAGATCAATGGTGCTAACAGATTTGCCTAATGTAAAACAAGCTGTTCCCATCACACTATCTGCTAAGCCAATACAAACAGCACCATGCAAATCTCCTCTAAAATTACAGTAATCTGTTTCATTAGTTTGCAATGTCATTTCCGCATGACCTGGTTCCACTGCTGTAATCGCAGAATCTTTTACCCAAGAAAATGGGTTTTGATCTCGTAATTCGTTGAAATATTCTAACAATGTTGTAGCCATAAGGTTCTCCATTCTATATACATACTCATAGATTAACTAATCTAAATACTAAGTCTATTACATTACCTGTATGAAAATCTTTATAGTTAAATATCAAAATTCAATACAAACATATAAAAATGGTGCGTTACATCATACATATTGTATCATGCAACGCACCATATGCGAATAACTCTATCTAATTATATGGTATGTTCTTAAGAAAACACATTTATAAATTCAAAACTATTCATAATGCAATGCATCGATTGGATTGAGCTTAGCCGCTTTACGGGCTGGGTATATACCAAAAATCAAACCAATAGCCATGGAAAAGGCAAAGGACATTATGATTGTTGGAACAGATACAATTGTACTCATTCCAGATACCATTCCGATTACTTTTGAGGCTCCTATACCGAAAGCAATACCAATAAAGCCCCCCATCAAACTGATTACAACGGCTTCTATTAAGAATTGCGTAACAATTACGCTATACGTAGCCCCCAAAGCTTTACGCACACCAATTTCTCGAGTCCGTTCCGTTACAGATACAAGCATGATGTTCATAATACCAATGCCACCTACAACTAGAGAAATCGCAGCAACAGCCCCCAGGAATAACGTAAATGTTCCCGTCGTCTGAGCCACTGTTTCCATAATAGATTTCATATTTTGAATATTAAAATCATCCAAATTTGTATCTTTTATATTATGACGAACACGCAACAAGTTCTCTATATCTGCCTGCAAACGATCGATGCCCTCATCATCCTTAGCCACAACATACACCCTGCGAAGATAGTCAATGCCCTCTACGCGCTCCATTGATGTTGTATATGGAATTAACACCGTATCGTCTTGGTCATTACCCATGGTTCCGTTCCCTTTACTTTTGAGAACACCAATGACACGGAATGGAATATTTTTAACACGGATTTCCTTGCCTACAGGATCTTCATCAGCAAACAAATTTTTTACTACCGTTTGTCCCACAACCGCTACACGTTCTCGGTTCTGAGCATTTTTATCGGAGAAAAATCGACCAGATGTCATAGTCCAATTATTTACGTCCTGAAAGTTAGCATTAACCCCCGCAACAGATGTAGTCCAGTTTTTATTTTGATAAATCACCACATAAGAGCCATTTGTCATAGGACTGGCGGCTTTTACACCTTCTAACTTAGCAATAGCTTCATAGTCAGATATTTTCAACGATTTCATGGACCCCTGCGAAGGTCTAGCACCTGGCGTCCGCGGCGCCCCTGGCAGAACTACCAACAAGTTAGAGCCTAAGCTAGAAATAGAATCCTCAATATCTTGCTTCACCCCATTACCGATAGATACCAAGGCAATAACAGCTGCTACACCGATAATGATACCTAACATGGTCAAAAGGGAGCGCAATTTATTAGCAATCAAGGAAGCCCATGCCATTAGAAAACTTTCTTTATACATTAGGCACCTCCTTTATAGGAGTCATATTAGAATTGATCGAATCCTCTACGATTATCCCATCTTTCAAGACTACATTACGACTCGCGTATGTAGCAATATCCGGTTCATGTGTAACTAGAAGAATCGTACGGCCTTCATCATGAAGGCCTCGAAAGATGTTCATAACGTCAATGGTTGACTTGGAGTCAAGATTCCCTGTCGGTTCATCAGCCATGATAATAGCAGGATTATTTGCCAATGCACGAGCAATCGCCACACGTTGACGTTGCCCACCAGACAACTCGGATGGCAAATGGTCCATACGCTCGCCCAAGCCGACAGACTGTAATAATTGAGTGGCCCGTTCAATACGCATCTTTTTATTTACACCGGCATAAATCATAGGAAGCGCTACATTTTCTAGGGCTGTCAATTTTGTCAACAAATTAAAGCTTTGAAATACCTATCTGTTTGTTACGTACATACGCAAGCTCATCATCAGATAAGGTAGCAACCTCGTCTCCATTGAGTCGATAAGAACCAGTTGTAGGTCGGTCCAAACATCCGAGAATATTCATAAAGGTTGATTTACCAGATCCAGATGGCCCCATAATGGATACAAATTCACCCTTATTGACAACTAAATCAATGCCATGCAGAACAGGTACTGATAATTTGCCATTCACATAGGTTTTTGTAATCCCTTGTATGTCAATTACTGTTTGGTTCATAAGCACCTACCCTTAGAATGGTCCAGCTACATTATTCTTTGGTGCATTCACATCACCGCTTACGATAATTTCATCACCTTCAGATAAACCTTTTAAGATTTGAACATTAGTATCCCCAGTTACACCTGTAGAGACAGCGGTTCGTACTGGTTGACCATCTTTTATAACATATACATACTCACCTTGTTTGTCCGTACGTACAGCAGTAAGAGGAACTACCAATGTATTTTTAATATCTTCACCAAAGATTGTGGCACGAGCCGTCATAGTTGGTAAGAAATTACCTGCAATATTTTCAGGAATTTGAACCTTAACAGTATAGTACACAACGCTACTACTTGTTGTTCCCATATTACCTTTTGTACCTTTTGCAATTTCAGAAACGTAACCGGTGAAAGTTTCACCTGGCTTAGAATCTACAGTAAACTCTACCTTTGCACCTTGTTTGATATTGCCAATATCGGTTTCGTCTACAGTAAGATAAATCTCTAAATTTTTTAAATCTGCAATGGTAGCAATGATCATTTGTGTGGAAATACCAGTACTAATAGTTTGACCGGCTTTTAGCGGTGTACCAACAACAGTCCCAGACATTGGAGCTGTAATAGTAGCATCACTTAAATCTGCGGCAGCACGTTCATAAGTAGATTTAGCACGTTCATAAGATGTTACAGAATCATCATATGTTTGTTGTGCAATAGCATCTTGAGCCGCCAAGGATTTATAACGATTCATATCAAGTTCTGCTTTGGCTAACGCTGCACGAGCATCATCAACAGATGCTTGTAATTGACGTGTATCAATATAAGCGATAACTTGACCGGCCGTAACTTGATCATTCTCTTTAACTAAAACTTTTTCAAGTTTACCAGCAACATTTGTAGAAACATCTACATAATTTACAGGGTTAATAGTACCTGTGGCACTGATACTAGTTTTTACATCACCCTTTTCAACCTTGCCAGTAGTGTATAACGTTTGTGCTTGATTTGCATTTAGACTATCCATGTAGTAATATGTGCCGCCACCAAGAACACAAAGAACAACAGCACCTGTTACTATACGTTTACGATGCTTTTGTAAGAACTCTTTCATTATGATCTCCTTTTTTTAAGATGAAGATATATTAAAAAGACATTTATTCTATATCAACACATATAGTATTTTTAAATTATACAGCACCAATTGCTTTTACGCAATATAATTTCATTAATGAATAAATTATGATATATAAAA
>OAWV01001091.1_pt1 | contig 15065 bp, 16 predicted proteins | sample 1495551 | NCBI WGS metagenome assembly OAWV01 (sample SAMEA2580245, study PRJEB22360) | human gut metagenome | biome: human gut; feature: human-associated habitat; material: faeces | place: Denmark | collected 2008/2010 | reverse complement strand
AATCCAACACAACCCCTGCAGCCTCAAGCCTCCCCTCTCCGCAGACGTACCGTACTCTCATCCACCACACTATAAATCCAAATCACTCCACTTCATTCAACCCGCACTCCGGCGATGCCACTAAAGAGTAATTGGTATGGTAAATTACGAATCCGGGTGCGGCTCCGGCTACCTTTTTAATGTTCTTTTTCTGGATGTAGTCGATTTCCACCTTGTCATTGTCACGGCCTTTGGAATAGTAGGCGGCCAGGGAACCGGCTTCTTCAAAGAGGCGGTCGGGAAGGTCGGCGCGGCCCTCAGTCTTTACGATGACATGGGAGCCGGGAATGCCTTTGGCGTGGAACCACCAGTCGTTTCCTGTGGCCAGCTTGAAGGTGAGTTCCTCATTCTGGTAGTTGTTCTTTCCCACGTAAATGTGGAAGCCGTCAGAAGAAATGTAGTGGAAGGGCTTGCTGGTGATTTTCGGCTTTTTGTCGCTGGAACGGCGCTTTTTGATATACCCGTATTCCATCAGCTCTTCCTTAATCTGCACCAGGTCGTTTTCGGCCAGGGCTATGTCCAGGGCGGAGCTGATGGATTCCAGATGGTCGATTTCAGCCTTGGTCTCCTTTGTCAGGTCTGTCAGGGCTTCATAGGTGCGTTTTAATTTGTTGTATTTGTCAAAGTGCTTTTTGGCATTGTCCTTTGCCGACAGCTGTGTGTCCAGGGGAATGGTGATTTCCTCATTGGTGTAGTAGTTAAGGCAGGTAAAGGATTTCTCGCCGCCGGTGAGCTCATAGCCGTAGGTGTTCAGGAGTTCGCCGTAGATGCGGTATTTCTCGCGTTTTTCAGTGTCTTTCAGCTGTTTTAGCTGTAAATCGTATTTTTTGTTGTTGCGCTCCAGGGCTGTCTGGACGATCCGGCGAAGGTCCGAAGACTTTTGACGGATTCTGGTGAGGGTGTCCCGGGAAGCATAGTACTCCTCCAGCAGATGGCTCATGGACCGGAAGGACTGGCTGCGGTAAACGCCGCCTTCGTAACAGGTCAGGGGCAGGGCAGCGTATTCTGCCGGGCCTTCTTCATCAAAGACAATGGCAGGAGCAAAACGCCCTTCCTTTACATCCTCCATCACCAGGGAAAAAGTGTGGTAAAGGTGCAGAAGTTCTGTTTCAGACAATTCAGAGGCGCCGTAATCCGAATCAATGCTTGCCAGGTGGCATATTTCCTCAGCCATAATGGGGCTGATGCCTGTGAGATGGTTGTACAGGGCTTTCTGAATGGACATGGAGGAGGCACCCACTGTCTGGCGGAAGGTTTCCTCTGTGACCGAAAGAGGATTTTCCTTGGCAACGGTCTGGGGGATGAAATAGGTTCGCCCCGGCAGCACCTCGCGGACAGAGCTGACCTGAGCGGACACATGCTTGATGCTGTCAATGATGGTGCCGTCCTCCTTGCAGAAAATGATGTTGCTGTGCTTTCCCATGATTTCCACAATCAGTTTTTTGCGGCACAGGTCCCCCATCTCGTCTAAGTGCTCCAGCTCGAACTGGATGATGCGCTCTAAGCCGGGCTGGCTGATGTCCACGATTCTGGCGCTGCCGATGTGCTTGCGCAGCAGCATGCAGAAATTAGGCGCTGTCATGGGACTGGGTTTGTTTTTGTCCGTCAGGTAGATAAGGGGGAGGCTTGCGCTGGCCGATATCTGGAGGCGGTAATTTTCCCTGTTATTTTTAATGGCTATGAGAAGTTCGTCCTTTTCGGGCTGGGCGATTTTAGATATGCGTCCGCCCCCAAGGGCTTCCTTGAACTCATGAACCAGGTTTGCTATGGTAATGCCGTCAAATGCCATATGATATATACACTCCTGTCGGGCCTGTATTAACGCGGGAAATGCTGTTTGGACAGGGAAAGGGGATGAACCGGAAGGTTCCCTGCTTCGGGGCATGTCCGGGCGCTGTGGCCGCTGAATATAAGAATACCATAATTTGACGGAATAGAAAAGGCCCTGCATTTGAAGCGCCCCGTTAATTGCTTCACTGGAAATTGGGTTAGCCGGCGGAAATTGTTTTGCTGAACAAGCGGAAATTGCTTTGTTGAACAATTTGTTGACTTGATTCCCCAGATGAATTATAATACTAACTAACTATGGATAAAAGCGAAAGAGAGGCATTCGTTATGTTAAAAAGCATGACTGGTTTCGGCAGATGCGAGAATGTGACGGACGAGTACAAGATTTCTGTCGAGATGAAGGCCGTTAATCACAGATATCTGGATTTAAGTATTAAGATGCCCAAGAAGTTCAATTATTTTGAAGCTTCCATCCGGACACTCCTTAAGAAATATATCCAGAGGGGAAAAGTGGATTTGTTCATCAACTACGAGGATTACACAGAAGGCAATATGTGCCTTAAGTATAACCGGGCGCTGGCTGCTGAATATATGGAGTACTTTAACAGGATGTCGGATGAGTTTGGCATCCAGAATGATGTGAAGGTGTCGGCCCTGGCCAAGTTTCCTGAGGTGCTTACCATGGAGCAGGTGCCTGACGACGAGGAGCATCTGTGGGAAATCCTTTCAGAAGCCCTTAAGGAGGCCGCCGTCAAGTTTGTGGAGTCAAGGGAGATGGAGGGAGAACATCTTAAGAAGGACCTTTTAGGCAAACTGGATTATATGGAAACGCTGGTGGATTTTATCGAAGAGCGCTCCCCTCAGATTTTAACAGAGTACAGAAGCCGGCTGGAGGACAAGGTAAAGGAGCTTTTAAGCAACACAGCCATGGAGGAGAGCCGTATCGCGGCAGAAGTTACCATCTATGCGGATAAGATATGTGTGGATGAGGAGACGGTGCGTCTCAGAAGCCATATACACAACACCAGAAATGAGCTTTTAAGCGGAGAGAGCGTTGGCCGCAAGCTGGATTTCATTGCCCAGGAGATGAACCGGGAGGCAAATACCATTCTGTCCAAGTCCACGGACCTGTCCATCTCGGACAAGGCCATTGCCCTTAAGACCGAGATCGAAAAGGTCAGGGAGCAGATACAGAATATTGAATAGGAACATCCAAATAAGTACATTGAAAAGTCAGGGAGAGCATACCATGAACCAGCAGGGAATTTTAGTGGTAGTATCCGGATTCTCCGGAGCAGGAAAGGGAACACTCATGAAAGAGCTGCTAAAGCGGTATGACAATTATGCATTGTCCGTATCCGCCACCACAAGGCAGCCCAGGGAAGGAGAAAAGGACGGGGAGGATTATTTCTTCGTCAACAGGGAATATTTTCAGCAGATGATTGAGGAAGGGCGTCTGGTGGAGTACGCTCAGTACGTGAACCATTACTACGGCACGCCCAGGGATTATGTGGAGAAGAAGATGGCAGAGGGAAAGGACGTAATTCTGGAGATTGAAATTCAGGGCGCCCTTAAGGTGAAGAAGCGTTTTCCCGATGCGCTGCTGATTTTCGTGACGCCGCCCAGTGCCGGGGAGCTTCGCCGCCGTCTGGTAGGCAGGGGAACAGAGACCATTGAGGTCATCAATGCCAGGCTCCGCCGTGCCGCTGAGGAGGCGTCGGGTATGGAAGCCTATGATTACCTGCTGATTAACGACGAGATTGATGCCTGTGTGGAGCAGATGCATCAGCTTATCACTCTGCAGCACAGTAAGACCTGCTATCATTTGGACTTCCTGAGCAGGATGCGGGAAGAACTTTATCACCTGGATGACAGACAGTAAACCATTTATAAAAATCATATAACAATTTTGAAAGGGGAATGTAATATGTTACATCCATCATACACCGATTTAATCAACGTAGTAAACAGCGATATTGAGCCAGGGGAACAGCCGGTGGTACAGAGCCGTTATTCCATCGTCATTGCGGCTTCCAGACGCGCCAGACAGCTCATTGCGGGGGAGGACCCCATGGTTGCCGGAGCAGCAGGAAAGAAACCACTGTCCATTGCCATTGATGAACTGTATCACCAGAAGGTAAAAATCCTTCCGGAGGAAGAGACAACGGAAGAGGAAGAGCAGAACGCATAAATCATAAGCCGTCTCCTGTACAGGGAAGCATTCTGGGTCATTTCCGGTGCTGCCTGGACAGAGATGGCTTAAATGTTCATTAGGAGTTATTTTCATATGGAGAATATAAAGTTATTTTGCGTATCCCTTGGATGCGATAAGAATCTGGTGGATACAGAGAAGATGCTGGGACTGTTAAACGGGCGGGGCATCACGTTTACGGACGACGAGACAGAGGCGGATGTGATACTGGTCAATACCTGCTGCTTTATCGGAGATGCCAAGGAGGAAAGCGTTAACACCATCCTGGACATGGCCCGGTATAAGGAGGAGGGGAACTTAAAGGCTCTTCTGGTGGCGGGATGCCTGGCCCAGAGATATAAGCAGGAAATTCTGGATGAGATACCTGAGGTGGACGCCATCCTTGGGACCACTTCCTATGAGGAGGTGGCAAAGGTGCTGGACGAGGTGCTGGCAGGAAGATCAGGCACCCATCTTTCCTGTTTTCACGATTTGAGCGAGCTTCCCCAGACGGAAGTCAGACGTGTGGTTACCACCGGCGGCCATTATGCTTTTCTTAAAATCGCGGAGGGCTGTGACAAGCGCTGCACCTATTGTATCATCCCTTATTTAAGGGGCCCCTACCGCAGCGTTCCCATTGAGCAGCTGGTGAAGGAAGCCAGGCAGCTGGCGGAAGCAGGCGTAAAAGAGCTGATTCTGGTGGCGCAGGAAACCACCCTCTACGGCAGGGACCTTTACGGGGAGAAATGTCTTCCGAGACTTCTTAAGGAGCTGGCAAAGATTCCGGGTATCTGGTGGATTCGCATTCAGTACTGCTATCCGGAGGAAATCACGGATGAGCTTATAGAGACCATCCGGACAGAGGAAAAGGTGTGCAACTACCTGGATATACCCATACAGCATGCCAGCGACCGGATTCTTAAGCGCATGGGACGCAGGACCAACAAGGAAGAACTGATGGAGCGCATCGGAAAACTCAGGCAGGAGATTCCGGATATTGCCATCCGGACTACCCTGATTTCGGGCTTTCCGGGAGAGACCGAGAGCGACCATGAGGAGCTGATGGACTTTGTCAATGAGATGGAGTTTGAGCGTCTGGGTGTATTTGCTTATTCCGCTGAGGAGGATACACCGGCCTTTTCCTATCCCGACCAGGTGCCGGAGGAGGTGAAGGAGGAGCGCAGGGACGAAATCATGGAGCTGCAGCAGGACATTGCATTTGAACACTGTGAGAACATGGTAGGCAGGGTGCTTACGGTCCTCATAGAAGGAAAGGTGGTGGATGAGCCCGCCTATGTGGGACGGACTTACATGGACGCGCCGAATGTGGACGGTCTGATATTTGTGAACGGGGATGTGGAACTGATGTCAGGCGACTTTGTGAGGGTTAAGGTAACAGGAGCCGCTGAATATGATTTGATAGGAGAGGTGTATGATGAATCTGCCCAATAAACTGACGATTATAAGAGTGTGTTTGATCCCATTTTTTGTTGCGGCCCTGCTGTTTGACCACGGCAATAATTATACCATGCGTATTGTGGCGAATGTTCTGTTCATTGTGGCAAGTCTCACGGATCTGTTTGACGGCAAGATTGCCAGGAAGTATAACCTGGTGACCAATTTTGGTAAATTTATGGATCCGCTGGCAGACAAGCTGCTGGTTTGTTCTGCGCTGATTTGCCTGATTGAGCTGGGACAGCTTCCGGCCTGGGTTGTCATCATCATCATCAGCCGTGAATTCATCATCAGCGGATTCCGTCTGGTGGCAGCGGATAACGGTGTGGTCATTGCAGCCAGCTACTGGGGCAAATTCAAGACCACCTTCCAGATGGCGGCTGTCATTCTGATGATTTTTAATATTCCGGCCCTGACGCTGGTGACCAACATTGTGGTTGTTATTGCGGTTGCCCTGACCATCATATCCCTGGTGGACTATGTGGCAAAGAATATCAAAATCCTGACAGAGGGAGGCATGTAGCATGACTGTGGAACTCATATCCGTGGGGACTGAGATACTTATGGGAAATATTGTAAACAGCAACACCCAGTTCCTGGCGGAGAAATGCGCCATGCTTGGTTTCGATCTGTTTTTCCAGGTCACGGTGGGGGATAATTACGACAGGATGATGTCCGTGGTGCGCCAGGGGCTATCACGCTCTGACATTCTTATACTGACAGGAGGCCTGGGCCCCACAGAGGATGATTTGACAAAAGAGGTATGTGCCGACGCATTCGGCATGCCTCTGGTGGAGGATGCCCATACCAGGGAGCATCTGAAAGAATTCTTCAGGAATAACATTTACAGCCACATACCGGACAACAACTGGAAGATGGCCACAGTCCCCCAGGGGGCGCTGGTGCTGGACAATGCCAACGGCATGGCCCCGGGCCTGATACTGGAAAAGGAGGGCAAGACCGCTATCCTGCTTCCGGGACCTCCCAATGAACTGTATCCCATGTTCAGCGGGCAGGTGTTTCCTTATCTTCAGCAAAAGCAGAACGCGGTGCTGGTATCCAGTATGGTTAAAATCTGCGGATACGGAGAAAGCCAGGTGGAGGATATGATCCTGGACCTGATTGACGCCCAGACCAATCCCACCATTGCCACCTACGCCAAGACGGCAGAGGTGCATTTAAGGATTACGGCCAGGGCGGGAAGCCGGGAGGAGGGTATGGCCCTCATTGCGCCTGTGGAAAAGGAAATAAAGAACCGCTTTAAGGACGCTGTCTATACCACCGAGGAACAGGTGAGTCTGGAGATGGCGGTGGCGGATTTGCTAAAACAGAATCATCTGACCATGTGCACGGCCGAGTCCTGTACCGGAGGCATGATAGCGGCCAGAATGGTCAATGTGCCCGGTGTATCCGGCGTGTTTATGGAAGGTATGGTGACATATTCAAATGAAGCCAAAATGCGTCTTCTGGGAGTGCGTGAGGACACGCTGAAAGCTTACGGCGCTGTCAGTGAAGAAACTGCCAGGGAAATGGCGGAGGGCGGAGTGAATACCAGCGGTACCGACCTCTGTGTGGCCACTACGGGTATAGCAGGACCTGACGGCGGTACGGATGAAAAGCCTGTGGGGCTGGTGTACATGGCCTGCTGTCTGAGAGGAAAAACCTGCGTCAGGAGATACCAGTTTAAGGGCAACCGGGAAAAGGTGCGGGAACAGGCTATGATGAAGGCACTGGATCTGGCGCGTCTTTGCATACTGGCTAATAATTAAATACCAGGCGGATACAGCATCCTTGCTTATTGCGCGAAAATAAGTTCCGGGAGGAATTGGGTTTGGAATCAAGACGAAGGAAGAAACAGATTTCAGCGGCCTGCCACTATGCATATACACGGCTGGCCCTGAATTACTATATGTACTACGAGGTAATCCAGGAAGGAGACCTTTTAAGCAGCAGGCTGGAGAGGCTGAGCAAACGATACCACGGTCTGCTGAAGGATTTCCTGGAGGGAAGCCTGAAGCCGGAGGAGCTGAATGGCTTAAGGGATGAGACTGCCTCGGCCATGGAGGCCAATACCGCTTATACGGATGCTTTTCAGGCGTATGAGTACGTTCTGAACCGTCTGGAAGGACGTTTTGAGCCCCAGCTTATGGGAAACAGAAGTGTCCAGCCGGATGAGGAAGAATGGACAGCGGAAATTATGGCCTACATCACGGACACAGATGAGGCAATGGTTGTCAATGAACGGATACAGTCCGTGGTGGGCCAGCTTCCCATACGGCTTACCAGGAATAAATTCTTTGCCATGGTGGAGGAGGGGCTGTCTGTCTATAAGGGCGGTCCGGTCTCAAGCCTGGATGATATGCTGTATATCCTGAGGTCCGAGGCCATGCTGGCGCGGCCGGAGGACATGGAGACAGGATACGAGGATCTTCACTCCATTCTCAGGGAATTTGAAAGGGCGGATTTTAAGACCGTCACAGCAGAGGAATACCGGCATCTGACAGCCGAGATGGAGCGGGCAGGACAGATTCTCCTGGATACCACGGGGGAACTGATGCTGTTTATGGATTTGATCAATGACCTTTATGTGCTTATGCTTTCCAGAAGATGGGCGATGATGGAGGTATCGGAGGAAAGCCTGTTACAAGAGCTCCTGTCAAAGGTCTGGTCTCTTTTTGAGGAAGGGGCCGTAACGGCCATTCCGCAGGAGCTGACAGATAAGCTGTCCATGCTGGAGGGAAAGCAGGAGACTTACTTTGAGCAGTGGATGCGTCTGGCGGCAGAGGTTAAGAGCGCGGCAGACAGCGCGGATGAGGACGGGGAGATTCTCAGGAAGATAGAGCTGCTTATGTCGGACAGCTCCTTCATGTCCCTGGAACGTCCGGAAGCCAAGGCGGAACAGAAGGTGGATGAAGAACTGATGGCCGGAAAGCTGGAGCGCTTCTTTGGGGAGCTGTCAGCTGCCTGGGAAGGAAAACCAAAGGTCCTTGTCAGGGCTGTGATGTCTAAGATTCTGTCCAGATTGCCGGTGTTTTTTGATTCCCTGGAGGAAGTGCGTTTGTATGTGGAAGGGAGCCTCAGAAGCTGCTCTGATGTGAAGGAAAAAGAGATTTCCATGGGTCTTATACGCATGTTGATGGAGCAGGATAAATTTGACCAGGAAGATTATTAGGACGTGCCTTGGCGGAAATGGGTTTCAGACATGGCCTGGCGCGCAGACAGAGGGAGATGAATGAATGCGCTGGTGGGAGCATCTATATATGGGAGACCGGGCCGGAAGGCACCGGGCCAGGGTCCTCATGGGAATCCGCGAAAGGAAGCTCATGCCGGACACCTATGTGATTACTCTTCCTCAGAGTGGGAATCATATACTTGACATACGGCCTGTGATGCTGCTGACAGAGGAAGAACGCAAGGCAGAGGATTTCCTGATTTTAGGCGTGGCCGAGGGATATGGGGAAGCATGTGAGGTAGTCCGCACCATGGTGGATGATATGTACCGGCATACGGACGGTTTTAACTGGAAATCATATATGGCGTACCTGGGGGAGGCAAAATGATTCATATTCTGCTTGTGATATTGAAGATAATAGGTATTGTTCTTCTGGTCATCCTGGGGCTGCTGCTTGGCATTCTCCTGGCAGTGCTGTTCATCCCTGTGAGGTATAAGGCAGAGGGAAGCTACCACGGACAGCTGCTGCTGTCGGTCTGTGCCACCTGGTTCTTTCATATCCTGGCATTCAGGGCTGTTTATGAAGGCGAAGGCCTGGTGTGCAGTTTTAAGGTTCTGGGCTTCAGGCTGTGGCACAATCGGGAAAAGGATCCTGACCGGGATTTGGAAGACGGTCTGGAGACCATACTGGGAGATGAAGAACAGTCCCTGTATGAGGAACTGCAGCAGGATGAGGAGCATTACAGGAAATCCCAGGAGGAACAGGCCCACGGCAGTCAACTCCATGAGGAACGCGCAGGAGAACAGGACGCCAACCGGAAGGAAAGCGGGGAAGAGGAAGATAGGACCGGGCCTGAGCCTGTCAAAAGGGGGCCCGGTATCATAGGGAAAATAAAAGGCTTTCCGGGCCGTATCAGTCAGTCAATCAGGCATATACTGGAAAAACTTAAGTTTTCTTTTGCGAAAATCTGTGATAAGCTTAAGGGAATCAGGGAGTTTGTTCAGGAAAAGAAAATGTGGCTGGAGGATGAAAAGAATCAGGCGTCCTTAAAGCTCCTTTACAGGCAGACAAAACGTCTCCTGGTACATCTGTGGCCCAGAAAGGGCAGGTGCACCGTCACCTTCGGGTTTGACGATCCCTATACCACGGGGCAGGTGCTCCAGGCCGCCAGCCTTATTTACCCGTTTTACCACAGGCAGCTTTTTTTGTACCCGGTATTTGATGAGAAAATACTGGACGCAGAGGGAAGTCTGAAAGGAAGAATACGGTTATCCGTAATTCTTTGGCTGGTACTCCAGGTCCTGTTTGACGGACATACCCGCAGGATGCTGAAGGGTTTCTTAAAGTGATATGACACTCGCGGCGGCTGTTAGGGGATGGGATATCCTGTCCCGGATGCAGCCCGCGGGAATAAATAGAGAAGAGGACATACTATGGCAGAGAATCAATTTACATCTACGATAGACACGTTATTTAGAGGCATGGACCAGTTCGTCAACACCAAGACCGTGGTGGGGGAACCGGTACAGGTGGGAGATACCATCATTGTCCCTCTGGTTGATGTGACATGCGGTATGGCGGCCGGAAGCTTTGCTGAGGGTGTCAAGCAGAAACAGCGGGGCGGCGGAGGCATGAGCGCCAAAATGAGCCCCAGCGCCGTGCTGGTGATTCAGGGGGGCGTGACTAAGCTTGTCAATGTAAAGAATCAGGATGCCATCACCAAAGTCATAGATATGGCGCCGGATTTTATCAACAAATTCCTTGGGGGGAAGCCGGCTGTGTCAGAAGAGACAGTCCAGACTGCGAAGGATACAGCGGCCGCCTACGACACAGGTAAGGCAGAACATATGGATGTGAAATAGGAATCCCGGGCCGCCTTTCTGCATATGATGGAGTATAGCTTGTTGCAGAATGGGGGAGACAATTAAGATATGAGAAGAATATGCGGGCTTATGCTGTTCTGCTTTGGACTGGGGATGGCAGTGCTGCTCTTTATTCCGGAGACAATCTTTACCTTCCTGTTCGTTATCGGCTGCCTTGTATTAGGATATAATCTGTTCTGTTGTTAATATAAACGTATGGCGTATCGAAGAGGAAGAAGACTACAATAGGGATTGAATATAAAATACAGGTTATGCGTACCTCCCATGAGGGCATAGCCTGTTTTTTGCTGTCCGCTTTTCTGCGACAGGGACTGGCAAGCGGAAAAAAAGCCGGATACGGCGCAAAAAAAGACACCGCCTGTCGGTATGACCGAGACAATGTCTTTTTCCGTGATATGTTCTGTTTCATTAAGCTCTTTCTACAAGGCCTGAACGTAAGCAGGAAGTACATACGTACATTCTCTGGGTTCCACCATTAACCTTGACTCTGACAGATTTAACGTTCGCTTTCCACATCTTGTTGGATCTTCTATGGGAATGGCTCACTTGAATTCCGAAATGAGCTGCCTTTTCACAGATTGCACACTTAGCCATACTATTGCACCTCCTTAACACGTTACTTGGATTCTTTCATTAAGAAAAATCCACAACAAATGTATGATACCAGAAGTTTGCAAATTTTGCAAGTGAAAAAATTAAAATTTCTTTCTTTTTTTCAGAAAATAGTGTATACTGTCTCTAGTAAAGAAACGGAGGCATGTGTATGAAGGGACGAATCAGCAATAAAATGGGCGAAATCCAGATTAACCCGGACGTGATTGCTTTATATGCAGGAACCATCGCAGTTGAATGTTTTGGCATTGTAGGTATGAAGGACGGGCTGGTTAAACTATTAAAGAGAGAGAGCCTGACTCATGGAATCAATGTGGATATAAACGATAATAAAATATCCATTGATTTCCACGTAATCGTATCTTATGGGGTCAGTATTTCGGCTGTATCTGACAACTTGATTGAAAGCGTGAAATACAGGGTAGAAGAATTCACCGGCATGGAGGTTGAGAAAATCAATATCTATGTGGAAGGTGTTAGAGTGATTGACTAGGAGGAAGTAACTTGTGGGTATAAGTACGATTGACGCCGGTATGCTTAAGAATGCCTTCCTGGCAGGAGCAAAGGGGTTAGAGGCAAAGAAGGACTGGATTAACGAACTGAATGTATTTCCCGTGCCGGACGGGGATACGGGAACCAATATGACGCTTACTATCATGGCGGCGGCAAAGGAAGTGGCGGAGCTGGAGAATCCCACCATGGACCAGCTGGCAAAGGCCATTTCATCCGGTTCCCTGCGCGGGGCAAGAGGAAATTCCGGAGTTATATTATCACAGCTTCTCAGAGGCTTTACAAAAGAAATAAAAGCAGTGGAAGAAATTGATACCACCATCCTGGCCAACGCCATGGTGAGGGGAACTGAGACAGCATACAAGGCTGTCATGAAACCAAAAGAGGGAACCATCCTGACCGTGGCCAAGGCCATGGCGGATAAGGGCCTGGAGATGGCTTCACAGACAGATGACATAGAAGAATTTGTAAAACAAGTTATAGAATACGGCGATTATGTGCTGAGCCAGACACCGGAGATGCTCCCTGTGTTAAAACAGGCGGGTGTGGTGGATTCCGGAGGCCAGGGGCTGATGCAGGTGGTCAAGGGGGCCGTGGACGGCCTTCTGGGCAAGACAGTGGACTTTTCACTGGACACGGTCCCGGACAGCGGGAATAGGCCGGCAGCCGGCGAAAAAGCCGCCAGAGGCGCTGCAAGGACGGATATAGATACAGCTGATATCAAATTCGGTTACTGTACTGAATTTATCATAAATCTGGAGAAGGTTTACACGGATAAGGATGAGACGGAGTTAAAGTCATACCTGGAATCCATTGGTGATTCCCTGGTGGTAGTGTCGGACGACGAGATCGTAAAGGTCCATGTGCACACCAACCATCCCGGCCTGGCCTTTGAAAAGGCGCTGGCCTTCGGTTCCTTATCCCGCATGAAAATAGACAACATGAGGGAGGAGCACCAGGAGAGGGTCATTCAGGATTCGGAGCGTCTGGCCAGGGAACAGGCTGCCGGGGAGCAGGAAGACAAAGACAAGGCAACCGGGGAAGAGGCGCCGTCAGAACGCAGGGAATATGGCTTTATAGCCGTATCCAGCGGGGAGGGGCTGAGCGATATTTTCCGGGGAATCGGAGCCGACTGCCTGATTGAGGGCGGGCAGACCATGAATCCCAGTACAGAGGATATGCTAAAGGCCATTGAACGGGTAAATGCAGAGAACATTTTCATTCTGCCCAACAACAAAAACATTATCATGGCCGCACAGCAGGCCAGGGATTTGACGGAAGATAAGAACATAATCGTCATACCTTCCAGGACCGTTCCCCAGGGAATCACGGCATTGGTCAATTTTATGCCGGATTTGGGACCGGAGGAAAATACCCAGACCATGACCGAGGAGATGGGAAATGTGAGGACTGCCCAGATTACCTATGCGGTCCGCACCACCAATATTGACGGCATTGACATTGAAGAAGGGGATATCATGGCCCTGGGAGACCATGGTATGCTGGCAGTGGGAAAATCCGTGGACGGGGTTGCACTGGATGCCATGAAAGAGATGCTGGATGAAGAATGTGAGCTGGTGACCATATACTATGGGGCAGATGTGTCTGAGCATGAGGCAAAGGTCCTCGAGGAGCAGGCGCAGGAACAGTATCCTGATAAGGAAATCGAGCTTCAGTACGGAGGCCAGCCCATATACTACTATCTGATTTCTGCTGAGTAGAAGGAATACGGCAAAGGAGGAGCCAGAAAAGCGAATGGCTAGATGGACAAGAGATGAGGTACTGAACCAGCCGGCTGACTTTGTGCAGTTCATGATGGAGGACTTCCTCACAAAAAACGGGTTCAGGAAAAAGACCCACAAGGGACAGGAAGTCTGGCAGGAAGGCGATGGCTTTCTGACCATGGCAAGGTTCATACGGTATGAGTATAACGATGGAAGCTTCCATCTGGAAGCCTGGATCGGTAAGAAACGGGAGAATCCCATCAAGGGATTTGTGGGCGCCATGCCCAAGAAGATGTTCCGGGAGAGCCTGGAGGAGCTAATACGCCTGCTCCATCAGCCCCTGCCCCAGGGACAGGAAGAAACAGGAAACAAAGTCATTACCATACAGGTGCCTGACCACGGCAAGTGCGCTGTTCCGGCCATGATACTCTCCATACTGGGAATTGTGGTGGGCCTGCTGCTTTCGCCTCTGGGCGGCATTGTGCTGGGAGGACTGGGAATCAGCTTCGGACAGAAGGCCCGCAGCTCCAGCAAAAGCAATATAGGCAGGGCAGCCGTGATTCTGGGTACCATTGCCATGGTGGCCGCCATCATCGGTTACGTTATCAATCTGATTTTTGCATTTACATTTATATTTTAAAATAAATAAAAGGAGCGGATGACTATGAATGAAAACATGATGAACAGATCTTATGAAGTTCAGGTAGAGGGAGACTCACTGGGACGCTACACGGCAAAGACCTTTGGATGGATGTTTGCAGGGCTTTTGGTTACCTTTATTGTTGCGGTGGGCTTTGCGATGACAGGAACGATTTTTTATATATATTCCTTCCGTTACTGGCCTCTGGCACTTCTGGCCGCCGAGCTGGGAGTGGTGATATATCTCTCCGCCAGGATTGAGAAGATGTCCGTGGGTATGGCCAGGAGCTTATTCTTCCTGTATGCCGCCCTTAACGGTATTGTATTCAGCGCATATCTATTTGCATTCAGCCTGGAGATTCTGTGGATGGTATTCGGCATTACATCCCTGTTCTTTGGAATCATGGCACTGATTGGCTGGTTTGGCAATATTAATTTTACCAAGCTGCGTCCATTCATGCTTGGAGGACTTGTATTCCTGTTTTTCTACTGGATTTTTGCAATGTTCATTGATTTAAGCGCATTTGACACCATTGTATCGACTGTGGGAATTTTCCTGTTCCTGGTACTGACAGCCTATGATGTGAAGAAGATACAGGCGTTCCACGCATACTACGGCCAGGCGCCTGAGATGGCAGCCAAGGCATCCATCTTTTCCGCACTGCAGCTTTATCTGGATTTTATCAACCTCTTTGTGTATATTATGAGGATTCTGGGGCGCAGGAAGTAAGCAGGGATACCTGGCATATACTTAATGGAATACTATGATTATCCAAGGGGTGTATTGACGTGACTGGATTAGAGTTGCGGCGATGCGCCCCTTTTGCATGATGAATTTTTGCATACAGACAGGAGGTAAATATGAAATATGTATTGGGCTTTGATATAGGCGGAACAAAATCAGCCGTTCTTCTGGCCAGGCCGGGTAAAGAAAACGTGGAATTTCTGGAAAGAAAAGCCATCCCCACTCACGGAACATGGAAGGAAGTGCTGGGCTGCCTGGCGGATATGGGAAAAGCCTTTTTGGAAACACATCAGATATCCGGGGAAG
>OAWV01001075.1_pt1 | contig 15258 bp, 11 predicted proteins | sample 1495551 | NCBI WGS metagenome assembly OAWV01 (sample SAMEA2580245, study PRJEB22360) | human gut metagenome | biome: human gut; feature: human-associated habitat; material: faeces | place: Denmark | collected 2008/2010 | reverse complement strand
GTGGGCTTTCAGCAGGCCCTGTGCCGAGCTGCGACAGCAGCGAGGCCAGCATTGAGCCTCGCCGAAAGGCGAGTCCATAATTGCAGGCCCAGGGCCGTTGGCTCTGTGTCTGATTGAGATTATTGGGTCGCTCGCATCGCATCAGACAAAGGTCTCACTGGCTCTTGCCAGTGAGACCTTTTACGTATAGGGTCACTTCACGCAATCGTCTGGTTCCAATGCGGCAACTCGCTTAGCATCCCAAATACTTCCACCAACAACGCGAGAAAGTGCCATTCCCTCCTATCTCTTCTAGGGTGTGTTTGCACTATTTAAGTTTGCGCCAATATCACCGTACGAATCGTAGTATTCCAGACACGTACTTTGGCTGGGCAGCTCCGACGTTCATCATCTTTGTGGTAGCCAATGCCGCTTTCGCCATTATTTCGTTTGTCGGCGCGATGATGGGTTGAGTGTGCGTGTACGCATGTAGGTTGGCTTATCGTTGAAGCATGAGTGATTTTGAGCCGTTTTACGACGTCAGCCGCAGCTACGAAGACAACTATGAGCAAGGGCCGTTCGGCGCGTTCGCCGAGGCGCTGAAGGATGGCAACGGTGCCGATGCCGCCGGAACCACCAGCGAGGGTGCCTCGGCCTCCTTCCTGGGCCAGCCGGTCAACCTGCCTTTCGGCATTCCCGCAGGCCCGCTGCTCAACAGCCGCTTCACCACGGCCGCCTTCCGCATGGGCTTCGATCTGGCGACCTACAAAACCGTGCGTTCGCGCGCCTGGGGCTGCAACCCGTTCCCGAACGTGCTCGCCGTACACCCCAAGGCGGCGGACGGTTCACTGACGCCGGGCAGCGCCGAACTGGACGAAGGCGTGCTGGCCGACACCAACTATGAACAGCCGATTTCCATCTCCAACAGCTTCGGTGTGCCCTCGCAGAGCCCGGATGCCTGGCAGCCGGACATGCGCGCCGCCATCGAGGCCGCCGGCCCCGGTCAAGTGCTGGTCCCGAGCTTCCAAGGCTCGCGTGTGGAGGGCATGAGCGAGGAGGAATACATCGCCGACCATGCCACTACCGCCCGCCTGGTCAAGGAGACCGGTGCCAAGCTCATGGTGATGAACACCAGCTGCCCCAACGAGGGCCACAACCGCCTGCTATGCCACAATCCGCTGCTCGTGGGCCGCATCACCGAGGCCGTGAAGCAGGAGATCGGCGACATCCCGCTGATGGTCAAGCTCGCCTACATCCCCAGCGACGACGCTCTGGAGCTTATGGTGCGTTCCACCGTGGGCCACGGCACCGTGCAGGGCTTCAGCACCATCAATACGATTTCCGCCAAACTGGTCGATGCCAATGGCAATCAGGCCCTGCCCGGCGCGGGCCGCGATCGCTCAGGCGTGTGCGGCAATGCGATTCGTGGCGCCGGCCTCGACATGGTCGCCCGTCTGGCCGCGATTCGTGAAAAGCTCGGGCTCGATTTCGCGATCAACGGCGTCGGCGGCGTGGTCTCGCCCGCCGACTACCAGGCGTACCGTGACGCCGGCGCGGACTCGGTGATGTCCGCCACCGGCGCGATGTGGGACGCCGAACTGGCCCACAAGATCAAGGCCAGCCGGTAAATCGGCTCCAAAAACAAGCAACAGCCTGTACGGGCCGTGATTCCCAGACGATTCCCAGACAGTGCCCATGTTGCATTGAACCTGTTGCTGTTATATGTAATCACGGCCGAACAAGCTGCATAACTTAACCTCTTTCTTCTTCTCTCCTTTCTCTCCCCGGCGCCCATCACGCCGGGGTTTCTTTTTTGCGGTGGGTACAGCCGTCTTACTCGGCCGCCGCCTTCATGGCCACGGCGCCGACGTAGTAGACCGGCTTGTCGAAGTTCGGCTGGAACAGGAAGTCCACGTTGGCGAGCTGGTCGATGGTGAAGCCGGCCTGAATCGCCATGGAAATCACGTTTGCCGCGCCGGAGATATCGGCCTTGGAACAGAACTGGCCGCCCTTGACCTTGCGGGTTTCCGGGTCCCAGGTCAGAATCGACGTGACTGGGGTGGTGGTGAGCATGAAGTCCGGGCGATAATCCTCGGTGAGCGAGGTCTCGCGGACCGTGAGCCCGCGGCGTTCGGCACCGGCGCGGGTCAGGCCGGAGGCGGCGAGCGAGAGATCGTACAGCTGCACGGCGGACGTGGCCTGCGTGCCCATGTACTTCACGGTCGGCGTCTCGATGTTGCGGCCCACCAGCAGGCCCTGGCGCACCGCGTTGGTGGCCAGCGGAATGTAATCGTGCTGGCCGGTGGGGTTGTAGAACACGGTGGCGGAGTCGCCGGCGGCGTACACGCCCGGCGCGGACGCCTGCATGTAGTCGTCGACCACGATCGCGCCGTTCGGCAGCATGTCCACCTTGCCCTTGAGCAGGTCGGTGTTCGGCAGGAAGCCGACGGCCAGAATCGCCATTTCGGCCGTGTACTCGCCCTTTTCGGTGACCACAGTGACGGTGTCGTCGTCATTGTCGCGGAACTCGACCACCTTCTGGCCGAGCGCGAGCGTGACGCCGTGCTCCTCGAACGCGGCCGCCACCTGATCGGTGATGGTCTTATCGAAATTATTGGCCAGCGGGCGATCAAGGCCGTCGACCAGCGTGGTCTTGACGCCGGTGACGCTGAACTGCTCGGCGATTTCCGCGCCGATATAGCCCGACCCGATCACCACTGCCGACTTGGCGGTTTTCGCCTTTTCCTTGATGGCGATGGCGTGATCCCAGTTCTTGCACAGCAGCACATGCGGGCTGTCGATGCCGGGGATCGGCGGGATGACCGGGCGAGGAGCACGGGGGGGGGGGGGCGGGGGGTGGGCGGGGCGGGAGCCGGTGGTCACGACCAGTTTGTCGAAAGCGAGGGTCTGTTCGGCGGGGTCTCCGGCCTCGTCCAGCGCGCGGTAGGTGAGGGTTCTGGCGTCGAGGTCCACGGACGTCACGTCGGTGCGCATATGCATGGTCGCGCCGGCTTCGGCCAGAGCGGCAGGGGAGGAGTAGAACATTTTCTTCGGGTCGGATACGTGGTCGCCCACCCACAGGGCGATGCCGCAGGAGAGGAAGGACAGCGTACCGTTGCGCTCGAAAACATGGACGGTCCAATCGGGGTGCTCGGCGAGAATCGAGGTGGTGGCGAACGTGCCGGCGTGCGTGCAGCCGATGACGGCGACTGTGGTCATGAATGCTCCTTTGCTTGTGGACATGGCGTCTGATGCCATTGCCCTGAATCGTAGCGTAGAAGTATGGAGAACGCCGTGGCGGCAAATGTGAGGAAGATCACGTTATCGGTTTGATTCGACGGGGGGTATGGGATCCGTTGTGCACGGTGATCAAAGTTCGGCTGGGGTGCATTTCACGGAGTCGGCACATGGCTTATGGCAAACTGGACGGTAGCATTTTTTGAATCTTGATTGATTGAGGAGAGTGGCGTGGCTGAGAATCCGGATGACGTGTTGCATGTCGAGGGCGGCAAGCCTTTGAATGGCACGATCAAGGTGCGTGGCGCGAAGAACTTCGTGAGCAAGGCGATGGTCGCCGCGTTGCTGGCACCGGGCAAGTCGGTGCTGAAGAACGTGCCGGAGATTCGTGACGTGCATGTGGTGTCCGATTTGCTACGTCTGCACGGCGTGGACGTGGATGTGGACGGTGCGAACGGCATTGTGACCATCGACGCCTCGCGTGTGCAGCTGGCCGATGTGGCCGACGTGGATACACTGTCCGGTTCGTCGCGCATCCCGATCCTGTTCTCCGGCCCGCTCGTGCACCGTTTGGGTGAAGCGTTCATTCCCGCGTTGGGCGGCTGCGCGATTGGCGGACGTCCGATTGACTTCCATCTGGAGACGCTGCGCAAGCTGGGCGCCACGGTGGACAAGGAACACAAGGACGGCATCCACATCACCGCGCCCAACGGCCTGCACGGCGCGAAGATCCACCTGCCCTACCCGTCGGTGGGCGCCACCGAGCAGACTTTACTGGCGGCCGTGCTGGCCGAGGGCAAGACCGAACTGTCGGGCGCGGCCACTGAGCCGGAGATCATGGATCTGGTGTGCGTGCTGCAGAAGATGGGTGCAATCATTTCTGTGGACGTTGATCGCACCTTCCGCATCGAGGGTGTCAAGGAACTGCAGGGGTACACGCACACGTCGCTGACGGATCGCATCGAGGCGGCGTCCTGGGCGTCCGCCGCGCTCGCCACGCACGGTGACATTTTCGTCAAGGGTGCCACCCAGCCAGAGATGATCACGTTCCTCAACGTGTTCCGCAAGGTGGGCGGCAAATTCGAGGTGACGGACAAGGGCATTCGTTTCTGGCATCCGGGCGGGGACTTGAAGCCCGTGGCGATCGAGACGGACGTGCATCCCGGGTTCATGACCGACTGGCAGCAGCCGCTCGTGGTGGCCCTGACCCAGGCCAACGGCCTGTCGATCGTGCACGAGACCGTGTACGAGAACCGTTTCGGCTTCACCAAGCCGCTGGTCGAGATGGGTGCCACCATCCAGTTGTACCGCGAGTGCCTGGGCTCGCTGCCGTGCCGTTTCCGGCAGCGCAACTACAAGCATTCCGCCGTGATCTTCGGACCGACCCCGCTGACCGGACGCGACATCGACGTGCCGGACCTGCGTGGTGGGTTCAGCCATCTGATCGCGGCCTTGGCCGCGTCAGGCCCCTCGGACGTGCACGGCATCAGCCTGATCGACCGAGGCTATGCCGACTTCCGCGGCAAACTCGAAGCCCTCGGTGCCGACTTCGACTAATTCGGCCGTTCCTCGGCTCCCCTCTTTGAGGGGAGCCGCAATTCTGTTCTACAACAACCCGTCCGCCTCAAGTGCGGCGGCCATGCGGTCGAAGCATTCCTCCAGTAGCGGGTAGGGCATGGCGAAGTTCATACGCACGCAACCGCGCCCGACCTCGCCGCATTCACGGCCGTCTGTCAACGCCACGTTGGCCTTCTTAAAGAAATAGTTGGCCGGGTCGCCGATGCCCAGTGGCGAGAAATCCAGCCACGCGATATACGTGCCCTGCGGCTCCACATAGCGCACCTTGGCGAATCTCGTGCGCATCTGCTCGTTGACCAGCGCGATATTGCGCTCGATATATGCCATCACGCCCTCGAACCATGCCGCGCCGCCGTCATAGGCCGCAGTGGTGGCTATGGCACCGATGGTGGCCGTCTGGTGCTCGGACCATTCCGCGTTCCTCATCCATAGTTCCAGATCGTCCGGATTGGTGAGAATCACCTGCGCGCACTTGGTGCCGGGAATGTTGAACGACTTCGAGGCTGAAGTGGAGGTGAAAGCCTGCATGGCCGTCTGCCGGTTGATTGAGGCGAATGGCACATGCGTGTGGCCTTGGTAGACGAACGGCGCGTGAATCTCATCGGAGAATATACGCACGTTGTACTTGGCGGCCAGATCGGACAATCGCAGCATTTCCTCGCGCGTCAATACCTTGCCGATCGGGTTGTGCGGGTTGCACAGCACGAAGGCATGGCAGCCGTTCGCGAACGCCTGCTCAATGGCGTCGAAATCGAACAGCCATTCATCATTGCGCCCGCTGCTCTCGCCGGCGCCCGCGCACAGCATCGGAATCTCAAGGACCTCCACGCCATACAGACGCGGCACGCTCAGGAACGGCATATAGGCCGGAGTCGGCACCACGATGGAGTTGCCGGCGCGCACGATCTCGCGCAGGAACACTTCGAACGCCTCCAGCACGTCCGGCACCGGGCGGATGCACGTCGGATCCACATCCCAGCCGTAGCGGCGCTGCCATGCGGCGCACGAGCGGGCGACCTCCTTCTTCCACGGGTCGGGAATGTAGCCGAGCGCGCCACGTTCGGTGGCCTCTTCGATGGCTTCGGCCACGCATGGTGCCAGACCGTAATCCATCTCGGCGATGAATGCGCCGATGCAGCCGGGGTAGCGGGTCCATTTATCCGAACCGACCTGCTTCAGATCCTCGATGGTCGTCACGTCGATGTGATTGGCATCAAAGCAAGAGGTGCCGGCGGTTGTGTTGCTCAAAGTCGTTGACTGGGGAATGTTGTTCATGCTCATAACATGTCATTGTTCCCGGTGCAGAAGGGCTGCTCAACGGTCTGGCTCCCCGAAATCGTGATGGCGCTCGCAAGCTTGCTTATCGCTGTGCGACTACTTGGCACTCAAATATTTGAGTGACGTGCGCTCGAGCTCCTCGAGCAATGAACCAAGCGCGGGGCGATGGTCGCCGGCACGAGTCACGATGCCGACCTCGCGCGCCGCAAAATCGTCGGCAATGGGACAGGCCACCAGATCGCCCTGCAAGTTGATATGCGTATCGAGCGCCGGCACCAGCGAGACGCCCATACCAACCTCGACCAGGTTCTGCGTGGCCCAGTAATCATCCGTGCAGTGGCGGATATCCGGCTTGAATCCGGCACGGGTGGCCAGTTTCACCAAATTTGCGCGGCAGGTGGGGCAGCCGGCGATCCAATGCTCGTCTTTGGCGGCGGACAGCGGCACAGGTTCGCCGGTCTCCTCGAATCGTTTGGCGATGCCGCTGAAGCGGCGCACCAGCAGTCGCATCGGATCGTAACCCAGCGAATGGAAGGTCAGGTCGTCGCCGATGTGCAGGAAGTTCGGGATGCTGCTGTAGCGGAACACGGCGGCGGTATCGGCCTTGCCTTGGGAAATCAGACCGATCGCCTCCGGCGGCTCCATCTGAATCAGGCTCAGCTCGATGTCCGTGAACATACTGAGCTTGACCACGGTACGGGCCGCGATAGTAGAGCAGATTGACGGTGGGGCCACCAAATGCAGGTGAGCAAACCGATGATGCCGATAATCCTCGACCTCACGGGCCGCCCGCTCCAGCCGATCGGCGATGGCCTCGCCGTGGCGGGCGAGCATCGAACCGGTGGCGGTGAGTTCCACACCATGCGAGGTGCGTTGCACCAGAGTCGAACCGCACTGTGCCTCCAGCTTTTTGATCTGCTGGCTGATGGCCGGCTGCGACCAACCCGTGGCCTTGGCCGTGGCGGAGAACGAACCATACTGTTCGATCTGCCACAACGTGACCAATGATTGGGGGTTGAGCGTGGCCATAGGTACCTCTTTCGTGCCTTTTCGTGCCTTTTCGTGCGGTGATTCAATTATGGCCGGGCGGCAGGATGTGGCGTGCGCGCCGATCGTCAGTCCTCGAACTGCTTGGCGAGCGGAACCATCAGCACGGTGAGCACGGCGAACAGGGCGGTGGTGATGAACAGCACGATGGCGACCGGCATTTGGTCGTAGGCCCAGCCGTACACCATCTGGCCGAGCGGCTGGGCACACATGCTCACGGCCGCGGCCATGGACATCACTTTGCCGGCCATTGCCTCGGGCGTACTGAGCTGGATGGCGGGCACGGCGATGAGATTCGTGAAGCAACTGGCGACCATCGTGCCGCAGGTGAATACGATCAGCACCACGAGTTTGGTCCATGCGTCGACCGGCAGCAGGAACACAATACCCTGTGGGACCATGGCCAGCGTAAGCGTCGCCATCAGCCCCGGCAGCCAGCGCATCGTGAGCTTGGCGGCGAACAGGCCGGCGATGAATGCGCCCGCCACGCCGGAAACACCGATCAGGCCGTCGGCGATGCCGTAGACAGTGGCGTCGAAGCCGAGCACTGTACGAATCGTGTACGGGAAGCCGACGCCGGAATAGCCGATAAGCACAAAGTTGAGCGCCGCCGCGAACAACAGCAGTCTGAACACGTTCGGCCGGTCCTTGATGAGGAATCGCACGCCTGCCTTGAGGTCTTCAAGTGGGGTGGGCAGCTCCTCGTCGCCGCGATCCGGGGCACTGAGGCGGATGAAGCATTCGAGCGCGGCTGCGCCGGCGAAGCTTGCGATGGCGATGATCATCATGAGACGGATGCCGAACATCGCATACAGCACGCCGCCGAGGAAGCTCGGCAGCAGACTGCTTAGTTGTTGGACCTGATTGATCACGGCCATGCCTTGGCGCATGGTGGCCGGGCCGTACTGCCGGAACATCTGGGGGAGTGCGGCCTGCACGGTCGGGGTTTCGAAGGCGCCGAGCACGGCGAGCAGCACCTGCATGGTGGCGATGGCTACGATATGGAAGCCCGTGGTGGCGAAGACGATGGCGCTCGCCAGCACGAGCACGGCGGAGATGGCGTCGAGCGCCACCATGATGGTGCGGCGGTTGACGCGATCGGCCAGCACGCCTCCGAACGGGGAGAGCAGGATGGTCGGCACGATGGAGATGGCCAGCACCGAGGCGAAGATGGTGGCTGAGCCGGTTTCGTCCAGCACCCACATCGACATCGCGAATCGCAGCATCACATTGCCGAACAGCGAGATGCCTTGTCCGGCGACCAGCAGCACGAAGTCGCGGGACAGCAGCGGGCGTTGGGTGGCGGTGCCGGCGATGTCATTCTCGGGTTTCACTGTGCTATTCATTCTGAGCCTTTCTCCGGCTCCCCTGCGAACGTCATCATGCCCTTCGCGGCGACCGTGATGAGCTCGTCATCGAAAATCGGCACGCCGATCGCGTCGAGCATGGTGGCCAAGCAGCGGATGCGATGCTCCATTTCGGGCAGGGTCACCGGGTAGAAATACGGCATCAGCCAATAATTCGGCAGCAACGAAAGCAGCTCTGCGGCCTCGCGCGGATACTCGGTGGGGATGGAGCCATCCTTGACGCCCGCCTCGATCAGCGGCAGGAAGCGTTCGGGCAGATGCTTGCTCCATACCTGCATATTCGCGGCGAACGAAACCGGATCGCTCAGCATCGGCATGGCGGCTCGCATGATCTGCACGTGGTCTTGCTTGGTCATCGAATGCCGCCATAGCACGCGGAACTTTTCGAGGGCGGTAAGGTCAGTGCGATTCATGACGGATTCGTTGAAGTCGTCCTGCATATTGTTGTCTCGGTTGGTGAGCTCTTCGAGGATGGCTTCCTTGGATTGAAGTGATGGTAGATCGCGCCTTTGGAGAGGTCGCCGAGCTCGTCCACGATGTTCTGGATGGAGGTGTGCTCATAGCCCTGGGCCATGAACAGCCGTTGTGCGGCGTCGAGGATGCGGGTGCGCGTCACCTCGGGGTGAGCGTTACGTGCCATGGTGGCCTCCCTACTGTGCTTGATGTTGCAGATCACTATAGATACCGACCGACGGTATGTATAGCGGTTTCGGCGAGCCTCCAACGATTCCGGCGATTGTCGCCTACCCTTTTTCGCTTGGTATCTTTCGGCTGTGTGCTTGCCCCCGCCAGCAGGGGCAGCATATAGGCATACCAGGGCGCAAGTGTCGCCGTTCTCAGTATCCTTAGAAGAATGAGCCCTGAAGCCTTAAGTGAACTGATTTCCAGCATTGCCCACAACCTCGTCGCCGCCGGCCAGGCCGGCGCGTTGACCGACGAGCTGATTCCGCCCGTCGACAAGCTCGCCGTGATGCGCCCGAAGGACCGCGCGCATGGCGACTGGGCCTCCAACATCGCCATGCAGCTGGCCAAGAAGGCCGGCATGAAGCCGCGCGATCTGGCCGAGCCGTTCGCCGCCGCGCTCGCCGAAGCCGACGGCATCGCCAAGGTCGAGGTGGCAGGCCCCGGCTTCATCAACATCACGCTCGACTCCGCCTCGGCCGCCGCCGTGGTGGACACCGTACTCGCCGCCGGTGCCGTGACCGACGCCGACAAGCATCTCAACAAGGTCAACGAATACGGCCGCAACGACCATCTGGGCGGCCAGACCCTGAATCTCGAGTTCGTCTCCGCCAACCCCACCGGTCCGATTCACATCGGCGGCACCCGTTGGGCTGCCGTCGGCGATGCCATGGCCCGCGTGCTCGAGGCCAACGGCGCCAAGGTGGTGCGCGAATACTACTTCAACGACCACGGCGAACAGATCAACCGCTTCGCCAAGTCGCTGGTCGCCGCTTGGGCCGAGGCCAATAACTTGGGTGAGGCCGGCTACCAGACCGAAACCCCGTGCGACGGCTACAAGGGTGCCTACATCAACGAGATCGCCGCCCGTGTTCAGGCCGAAGCCGAGTCCGACGGCGTGGACCTGACCGCACTGGCCCACCAGGATCAGGGCCTGAACGATGACGGTGAACCGCTCGGCGAGGCCGATACCGAAGTGCGCGAGGAATTCCGCAAGCGCGCCGTACCGATGATGTTCGACGAGATTCAGAAGTCCATGAAGGACTTCCGCGTGAACTTCGACGTCTGGTTCCATGAAAACAGCCTGTACGCCGACGGCAAGGTCGACGCCGCCATCGAAGAGCTCAAGTCCCGCGGCGACATCTTCGACAAGGACGGCGCCACTTGGTTTGAATCCACCAAGCACGGCGACGACAAGGACCGTGTGATCATCAAGTCCAATGGTGAGTTCGCCTACTTCGCCGCCGACATCGCCTACTACTGGGACAAGCGCCATCGCGCCGAAAACTCGGCCGACGTGGCCATCTACATGCTTGGCGCGGACCACCACGGCTACATCGGCCGCATGATGGCCATGTGCGCGGCCTTCGGCGATGAGCCCGGCAAGAACATGCAGATTCTCATCGGCCAGCTGGTCAACGTGATGAAGGACGGCAAGCCCGTGCGCATGTCCAAGCGCGCCGGCAACGTCGTGACCATCGACGACCTGGTCTCCGTGGTCGGCGTGGACGCCGCCCGCTACTCGCTGGCCCGCTCCGATTACAACCAGAACTTCGACATCGACTTGGCCCTGCTCGCCTCGCACACCAACGACAACCCGGTGTACTACGTGCAGTACGCGCACGCCCGCTCCAAGAACGTGGACCGCAACGCAGCCGCTGCCGGCATCAGCTACGAGGGTGCCGACCTGGCCCTGCTCGACACCGAGGCCGACGGCGAGGTACTTGCCGCCCTCGCCCAGTTCCCGAGCGTGCTCGCCACTGCGGCCGACGACCGCCAGCCGCACAAGGTGGCCCGTTATCTCGAAGAGCTGGCCGCCACCTATCACAAGTGGTACAACGTAGAGCGCGTGGTGCCGATGGCCCTGACCGATCCGGAAACCCGTGGCGACGACGAGGCTCGCAAGGCCTTGGAGATTGCCAAGAACCCGGAGCCGGCCCGTGCCGCCGCCCGCCTGAAGCTCAATGACGCCGTCCAGCAGGTCATCGCCAACGGTCTTGACCTCCTCGGCGTCACCGCCCCCGAAAAGATGTGATTATGCCTATTTCTCCAATTTGGCCGGCCGCTACGGCTGTGAATGCCGAAGGCTCCATCGAATTTCATGGTCGTACCGCCGAATCGCTGCTTGACGAGTTCGGCTCGCCGCTCTATCTCATCGACACTGATGAAGTAGTCGCACGTGCTAGGCACTTCGTGCGCGCTGCCGCCGAAGCATTCAACACCTCCACTACGCACGTGAGCTTTGCCGGCAAGGCGTTCTTGTCCAAGGAAATCGTGCGACTGGTCGCCGAGGCTGGCATGTTTGTGGACACTTGCACGATGGGCGAGATGAAAATCGCCCTCGCCGCTGGCGTTCCCGGACGTCGTCTGGTGCTGCACGGCAACAACAAGTCCGATGAGGAAATCGCGCTGGCCATCGAACAGGGCTTCGCCAAAATCGTGATCGACGAGCCCGACGAGCCGGAGCGCGTTGCTGCCATCGCCCGCAAGCTCGGCAAACGCGCCCGTGTGATGCTGCGCGTCACCGTCGGTGTCCACGCCGGCGGCCACGAGTACATCTCCACTGCTCACGAGGACCAGAAGTTCGGCGTGCCGCTGCTGGCCGCCGGGGCCGACGCCGCCGTGCTCGACGTGCTGAACGACCTCAAAGACGTGACGCCTGCCGCTACCAACGCGCGTATCTCTGCGACGCATTCCCCGGAAAATGGCGCGGAAAAGACCGAGAAATCAGAGCGCGAGCTGCACTACGACGTCAAGTACCCGTACGACCTGAGCCACGAGGAAGTCTCCGACACAGACAAGGCGCTGGCCGCCGCGATGGAAGCCATTGCGGACGGTCCGTCCATCGCCGTGCTCAAGACCATCCTCGCCAACCAGGACGTACTCGAACTGGTCGGAGCCCACTCGCACATCGGCTCCAACATCCACGATGCGGACGCCTTCATTCACGCGGCCAAGCGCATGATGCTGCTGCGCAAGACCCTGTGGGCCACCGACGCCTACATCCTGCCCGAAATCGACCTCGGCGGCGGCTACTCCGTGGCCTACACCGAGGGCGAAGATTCAATGGACATTGACGTGGAACTCACTCGCTTGGCGGATGCGGTCAACAGCACCAACCGTGCGCTCGGCATGCCCGCCCCGGCCATCAGCTTCGAGCCCGGCCGCTACATCGTGGCGCCCGCCGGCGTAACCCTGTACCGCGTGGGCACCATCAAGCACGTGCACTTGTCCGATGCCAAAGACAGTGACGGCAACCCGATTGCCGAGCGCGTGTATGTGTCTGTGGATGGCGGCATGTCCGACAACATTCGCCCGGCACTCTACGGTGCCGACTACACCGCGCGTCTGGCGAATCGCACCGGTTCCGCTGAAACGATGCTTGCCCGTGTGTGCGGTATGCACTGCGAATCCGGCGACATCGTGGTTCACGAGGTGCAGTTGCCCGCCGATTTGAAGCGCGGTGACATTCTCGCCGTGCCGGTTACCGGCGCATACGGCCGCACCATGGCCAGCAACTACAACCAAGCGCTGATTCCGGCGGTGGTTGCTGTCAGCGAGTCCGGTGCGCACGTCATGCTCCGCCGCCAGACCGTAGACGACCTACTCAACCTCGACGTCAGCGAGTGATCCACGTGCAGAGGCGAGCGCCTGACAGTCTGTAATGTGCGGCCAAATCCGTCATAATACGAAAAGGACCGTCAGCTTTGATGAGTACTTTCGGTCTGCTGTCGGAAATAATCCGTAAAATAGCGGTGGGATATAGAAAACTTTTTGGAAGGACCCTGAATTGGCTCGCAACAACGAAACCCCGATTCGCGTAGGCCTGCTTGGTGCCGGCACCGTCGGCTCCCAGACCGCCCGCCTGATTGTCGAGCAGAAGGACGAACTGTCCGCTCGTATCGGCCGCCCGATCGAACTGACCGGCGTCGCCTGCCTCGACCCGAAGGAAACCGAGAAGTTCCCGTGGATCGACCAGTCCATCGTCACCACCGATACTTTGAGCGTGGCCACCAACTCGGACATCGTCATCGAGCTCATCGGCGGCACCACCGTGGCCCGCAAGTTCGTGCTTGCCGCCATCGAATCCGGTGCTTCCGTGGTCACCGCCAACAAGGCGCTGCTGGCCAAGTACGGCCCGGAGATCTACTCCGCCGCCGAGGCCAAGGGCGTCGACATCTACTTCGAGGCCGCTGTGGGTGGCGCGATTCCGTTCCTGCGCCCGCTGCGCGAGTCCTTGGTCGGCGACAAGGTGACCAGCATGCTCGGCATCGTCAACGGCACCACCAACTACATTCTCGACGAGATGACCACCAAGGGTCTCCAGTTTGACGACGTGCTCAAGGACGCCCAGGCCAAGGGCTACGCCGAAGCCGACCCGACCGGCGACATCGAAGGCTACGATGCTGCCAACAAGGCCGCCATCATGGCCACCCTCGGCTTCCACACCTCCGTGACCATCGACGATGTGTCCGTTGAGGGCATCACCAAGATCACCGCCGACGACATCGCCGCAGCCACCGCCGAGCACAAGGTCATCAAGCTGCTCGCCGTGGTCGAGAACGGCGAGGCCGGCGTCTCCGCCCGCGTCTACCCGGCCCTGATTGACGAGAACCACCCGCTGGCCTCCGTGCACGGCTCCTTCAACGCCGTGTTCGTCAAGGCCGAGGCCGCCGACGACCTCATGTTCTACGGCCGTGGCGCCGGCGGCGCTCCGACCGCCTCCGCCGTCGTGGGCGACGTGGTGACCGAAGCCCGCCACATTGCTGCTGGCTGCACCGGCCCGTCCATCCCGCTGTACAAGAATCTGCCGAAGGCTCCGATTACCGCCTCCAAGGCTGCATTCGCCGTGCGCTTCCTGATCCACGACAAGCCGGGCGTGCTGGCCGCCATCGCCGCCGAGTTCGCCAAGAACGGTGTCTCCATCAACGGTGTGAACCAGGATCTGAAGCCCACCATGACCGACCCCGGCTACGACGGCGAGATCCAGCAGCTGCGCATCGTGACCCACCTGACCGACGAGGAAACCCTGCGCAACACCGTCAAGGCCGTGCAGGCGCTCGACTTCGTCACCGGTGACCCGTCCATCCTGCGCGTGCTGGACTGACACCGTCTAGGCTCCCTCTGATGAGGCGGTCGAACGGCTGCCCGTGAGTTGAAAGCTGAATACCCAAGCTCCCCTGACAAGGGGAGCTCCTTTTTAAGGAACAACCATGAACCCAATCTGCAATAGCGTTCACGTGCGCGTGCCCGCCACGTCCGCCAACCTCGGCTCCGGCTTCGATACCGTGGGTCTGGCGCTCGACTACCATGACGAGCTCACTTTCACGCTCAACGACGACCCGAACGACGGCATTGCCCACGTGATCATCCACGGCGAGGGTGCCGACACCCTCCCACGCGACGAAACCCACCTCGTGGTCTCCACCTTCCGCCGTGCCTGTGCCACGTTCGGCCTCGGCCGACTCGGCTTCACGCTGGAAGCGACCAACAACATCCCTCAGGCTCGTGGCATGGGCTCTTCCGCCGAGGCCATCGTGGCCGGCATCGCCGCCGCCGCGGCCTTCGCCCAGACCGGTGACCTCAACCGTCCGGCCGTCTTCGATATGGCCGCCCAGATTGAAGGACACCCGGACAATGTGGCCCCGGCTGTGTTCGGTGGCCTGACCGTCTCTTGGGACTTCGAAACCGCAGAAGGCGTCGGCTCGGTCGCCGTTCCTGGTGGTGAACCGCTGCACGGCGGATTCCACGCCGTCAACTACCCGGTGGACCCGTCCATCACCGCCGCCGTGTTCGTGCCCGACTATGAGCTGTCCACTGAGAAGGCCCGTCAGGCGCTGCCTAGGGAACTGCCATACAAGGACGCCGTCTACAACGTGTCTCGCGTGGGTCTGCTGCCCGCTGCGATGAATCCCGTGGTGCTGGCTCAGGCCGCCCAGCAGGGCAAGTCCGGCGTCGCCGCTGCCCCGGCTCAGGATGCCGATACGTGCGCTTGCTCTGGCGGAACCCGTGAATCGGCGTTCGCCGACGAGCTTGCGGCCGCTCAGGCCCAGTCCAACGCGCTGCTGTTCACCGCCACGCAGGACAAACT
>OAWV01001073.1_pt1 | contig 15291 bp, 22 predicted proteins | sample 1495551 | NCBI WGS metagenome assembly OAWV01 (sample SAMEA2580245, study PRJEB22360) | human gut metagenome | biome: human gut; feature: human-associated habitat; material: faeces | place: Denmark | collected 2008/2010 | reverse complement strand
ATACTTCTCTTTGCCAATATTCTTCCGGTGGAGAAACTGCAGCTTTGATTTTGTTAGAATCATCAACTTTCAAAACTAAATTATTTGATGTTATGACAATGTTTTCTTCATCGATCGCAGCCAACGATAGATATACCTCACCGCTTTTTGTGAATACATCAGTGTTCAAAAGAATATATGTTTTATCATCCTGTTTTTCTAACGGACATAATATAGTATTTTTTGATCTTTTGCGTCCGCAATAGGCAGTGATGTGCATACCGGAAAAAGGATCATTTTGTATTTTCTCCTGTATCAATTCAATATACAGATTAGCTGAGTGCCGGAAACCGATAAAATCATTATCCAATACTTCGATAAACCTTCCGATGCGTTTTATTTTACATATAACGTTCATTCATTACCCACCTTTCTTTACATCCTCTAATCTATTCTTAAATGTTGCGTGATCAGCAGGTGCCATCTTCCCATCTTCATCTTTTTCCTCCTGATCTCTCTGCTTTTCCAGCCACTCTTCGAATGTTTTTGCTTTTCCGACAGATCTTTCTCCCGGCTCGGAAGCATGGCTTACGTTCCTTGTTTTGTTTTCGTTCATACGCATCACCCTATCTCTGTTATAAGTTCGTTTTTGACTGTTATTTTAGCGCCATCTTTCGCATAAAAATAACCATTAACATTCCCTGGAATATCCCATCTTTTTATAAGCTTGTTTTCTACTTCTATTTCTCCGTTCGCGACTTTTAAAATACGATCAGCAGTATTTGCTATATAAGCTGTTTTTGTATTGGCAGTATCAGCGTCAACAGCAATCGCCAAATATACATTTTCATCCCCTGCTTTTTTGTATCCTATACATGCCATCCCACCTCCTACATAGCTTTTAATCTATTCTTCAAAATAACGTAATCAGCAGAAGTTATTTTACCATCACCGTTGAAATCATAATGGGAGATCATATCCGCATCTGCAGTTACAACATTTGAAACTATCATGCGAACCATATACACATCGGCCCACGTATATATATTGGTGATTCCGCTATTCTTTATCTTTACAGTACCGTTATATAAACCATTGGAATCAATATTCCATCCTCCTATATTTCCATCGTTCGCATTTATACTCCCTGTGAACTCTCCTTTTTTTGCAGTCAACGAGCCATCGTTATTAACGATAAAGTTCCCAGCGATATTGAATGCACCTTTTTTTATAGTCACATTTCCATCCTGATCAACAATGAAATTTCCTTCTCCTAAATTAAACGTTCCTTTCTTTATGGTAACATTCCCTTGCTTATCGACATGAAAAGTTCCATCACCATTCATAATTTCTATAGAACGTAATATCCCTGATAGAATTGCATCCGCAGTAATTGATCCATTTGCCATTACCGCCACACTGTACGGGCCGTTCACACCGCTTGTACTGCCTGCCAGTCCTTGATTGTTTAGTCGCATCACTGTCTTTGCGGTTTCCATAGAATCTGTGTCCATAGCAAGTATTTCATATATCACGCCTTTATTGTTTTTACGGAAAACGATACTGCCATTTTTCCCTGCAATATTCATAAGGTATGCTACTGTATTCATTGCTTCTGTCAGGAAATTAGAGCTTTTCTTTTCCAGTTGTTCGATCTGATTCGCAATATTTCCGAACGCCTTCTTTACATTTCGCTCATAATTTCCATATACGATCGATATAACACGCTTTTTAAGAACATCATACCGATATTCCTGGACAGCTGTTTCTATTATTACAAGTGGATGCTTTACTGGAATGATATCCCCTATAGCCAATTCCTGATTTATATCTGATGTAATTGTATAATTTACTTTTGGATATTTATGTTCATTAAGAAATGCTATTGCAGATGCACGTAACTCTGTGATCAATTCCGCTTCTGTTTTTTCTGTATCGTCTTCCTTTTTTGTCTGTAAAGAAAATGATACGTTTCGTGTATATGGGATATCATATTGCACATCTGCGGTAACATACACTTCCGGAAGTAAAAGACCGTCAGGACCTTCTGGTAATATCTTGGTACACACTTCTGACCAGTCTTCATACTTTTTCAAGCCTTGTATATTTTTACCGTATATCAGACACTCATCGCTCATTCTGCTCACACTTGATCTCATATCGATATGATAGTTGTCTATATCGTATTCTCCTTCAAACGTTTCCTCAGTTTCTTCTAATACGGTCAGAAAATCCTTCCGAATGAAGTACTTCGTCTTCCTCGTTGGAATATCTGAATCAAACGTAAACGGGCTTGTTGTATCCAGCCTAGCGTTGATATATTTCAAAAACTCTGCACCGATCAAATTTGTAGGACGTACATCATCTACCGTATAACGTGCTGTATCAAATACGACATGATCTGCGGTAAAAGAAATGATACTGTTGTTCGTTTCTGGATTTCTAATACGAAATGGCTGTGGTCCCTTTTCCTTTGTTTCAATAACGATTATGTTATCGTTTATGATTATGTCTGAATAATCGCTTGATACAGACGCTTCAACATACCACCCGTTCAATGATTTCTTTTTCGTTTCGATACATTTTAAAGGAGTGATGAATCCAAGTCCATTCGTTTTGTATTCTTTTTCTTTTGCTTCGAAAACTTTCATAACCAGGCATTCCTCCTTTTAAAATATATCTCGCATGTCCCGGAATGGATCGTGACGACAGTTGTTCCTGCCTGTAGAAATGGGTATTCAAAACCGATCGTGATGTTCCTTCCTTTTCTTATGCCGTTCAACGTTTCCCGCTTCTCCATACAGTCGATATACACTTCACGATCATTTTTAAATTCATATTGAAACCGTATGCTTCCTATGGAGATATCTACCTTCCCGGATCCGATCAAATGAATAATGGGATACGATACTGTATTTCCACGATTTTGCACCGTACCATAACATGGCAGATAATAATCATTCGCATCACTCCATATCGGCCGGCGAATATAGTTTATCGTTGCTGTTTTAATATTGCTTGACCGCAATGGTTCCACTTGCTCATATATAAGCATCTCAACTGCACGACCATTAAACTCGAATATACCTTCACCATCCAGCCATGACATAACATCGTCTATGTTATCCCTCAACAGAAAGATATTGAAGCTTGATATTACATCCTTTCTGCTTCCGTTTGCTGCATAGACGCTTCCGTTTACGCCGGCTACGCTTATTTCTTCATAAGAGATAGAAGACTTCTTGAAAAAGTCTTCTTCCTCTACTACAACACCCATATCGTCACTTGATATACCCTTGAAAATAAACATATCAAATCACCTTCAACATTCTTTCATCAACGAATTTTCCCAGTACATCATCATCTACTTTAATTTGCAAATAGCGCAGTGCTTTTATAAATGATGCTGCCATCTTGTCGTAATCTACTATCTCCGTCGGTGTCGCTCCACCTCCGTTTGATAACGGCATTACGGTCGTTTTCGTACCCTGCTGCAGCAATAACTCCGGTCCAGCTTCGGCAACCAATGCCATACCATTCATTAGAGTCCCTCCTTTTGCCAATGGTGTAATGCGCCCTAGACTTACGGTGCTGAAATCAAATCCCCAATGCTCACCACCTGCAAACGGAACCCAATCCGGAACATCGAAGGAAAGTGTATTGATTGCCCGTATACAATAGTTTATACCGGATTCTAACGCACCGATCATACCGTTTATCAGACCAATTACGAGGTTGATAGGTACTTTTACTATCCCAACGATACCATCAAAGATATTTTCAAATATAGATACTACTGCATTCCAAGCGCCTTCCCAATCCCCGGTGAATACGCTTTTTATAAAATCGATGATACCTTTGAATACTCCGATGATACTTGTAATGATTTCTTTTGTATTCTTTACCCATGATTCGAATATGCCTAATATCGTATTTATGACGTTTGCAATCGTGTCTCCAACATAATGAAACGCATTTACGATCTGTGGACCAAAAGTATCAATGAACCACATTACGATTGGTTTTACAGAATCCCATAGTCCTGTCATAGCGATGATGATATCCCCTACGAATGCCACCCATTCATCCCACAAAGGCTTGATTCCGTTTTCCCATATGTTATTCAATGTTTCTACGATGATATCAAATATCGGTTTTAGAATCGTTTCCCAAAGATTTGACAGTGTTTCCTGAACACTGGCCATCGCTGCTTCAACTGACGCACGGAATTGATCATTCGTATTCCACAACTGTGTTACGGCCGCAACAACTGCAGCTATAATAGCAATCACAGCTGTTATAGGTAACAGCAATGTACTGAACGATGTTCCCAAAGCGCCTGTTGCTGCGGTCGTTCCGGCTGAAGCAGTTGTAAACTGTGTGTATAGGAGTATGATCTTGCTGATCGAGCTAGCCACTGTTCCGATGATAACGAGCAATGGTCCTATAGCTGCAATTAGTGCCCCTACTGTTACGATGATCATTTTTGTTTTATCATCCAGATTTTTGAACCAGCTTGTTACACTTTTCAAAATATCACTCAGACCCTGTAATATAGGTCCAAGTGCAGTCTGTATCGTGTCCCCAAGTTCGGCACCTGCCAGTTTCAAGTTGTTCATAGCAACTTTTGCTTTATCTGCTGGGTCGAGCATGTCGTTGTAAGATTGCTCTACTATGCCACCGCTCTTCTCTACAACCTTCATCATTTCTTCAATAGAAAAACGCCCGCTTTGGATTGCATCTGCCAGATCAGGTCCAGCTTTCGCACCAAACACCTCGATAGCCTTTGATGTCGCACTTGCAATATCCGGACATGCTTCGATTTCTTTCAGTGTCTTCTTAAATTCTACCCTGGCATCCTTACCCTCTTTGCCCCAATTTGAGATAGACTTTTTCATACCAGAGAATGCTATTTCTGTGTTAACACCGGCTTTTTCCCATTGAGCAAAGATTGCGATACTTTCCTGCGTATCATATCCAAGTGCACGCATCGGTGCACCGTATTTTGCTAAATTCGTCGTTAATGATTCGATTGACAGACCACTTGCCTGACTTGCAGCCGTAAGTGCATCCATCACGGATGAGTATTGAGACGATTCGATGCCTGCATCTCCCATCGCACGCGATACGAGCTGTATGGACTGCGAAACGTCAGTTTTGTTTACTTCTGAAAATTTTAGAAATTCTTCTGATGCATCACGCAGCGTATCACCTGTGAAACCGAACCTTGTATTTAGGTCTGCGATCGCATTGCTGGCATCCATAGCTTCGACCGGCATGCTGCCGAATACTTCATCAAAGACATCTTGAAGCCCTTGCAGATTGTCCCCTGTAGCTCCGGTCCCTGCTACGATGTTGTCATATGCTTCGTCGATCTCATACCATGCTGCCATTGCCGCCGTTCCTGCTGCGGCAATCGGAGCAGTCAGTCCTTTAGTTAGTGTTTTCCCTGTTGCAGATATTTTCTTGCCCGTTGCATCCAACTTTTTTGCATACGCTTCAATATCAGCTGTCCCAGCTTTTAATTTCACACTTACTTCATCTAATCCCTTTTTGTAATTGTTCATAGATGCCGTAGCAGTCGATAATGCCGCCTTCTTTTTTGATATTGCAGCTTCATCCCTGTTTTCGGAATCTTCTAATTCTTTCAATTCCGTACTTAATACATTGACCTTCTTTGCAGATTCCTCGTACTGCTTAGATAGATATGTTTGCGTATCTTTCAGCTTCTGCGATGCTTTTGTCGTATCATCCCATGTCGATTTTGTCAGTTTGAATTGTGCACGATTTTCTGAAAGCGAAGAATTTACATTTTTTAATGATTGTCGAAAATCAACTACACCATCCGCATCGAATACCAGCCCAACACGTTTCATGTCACTTCCCATATTTACTCCTTTCCAGCTTGTTATGATACTCAACCATATCGTAAAACATAAACGGATCCATCATCCAGAATTCTTCTTCACTCATGCCGATATGTAGTGCGGTGTACAAGATTTCAGCCCAGTTTATATCATTTACGCTTTTCTCAGTTTGTGTTCCCTTTTTTTTTCAAAAACCTGCATCTTTTTCGCAAACTCTTCGAATATCTCTTTGATCGCATCTTCATCCGGTGGAATCAGCTGCATAGCTTCCTCCTCATCGATTCTGCGCCCATTCGAACGAAGAATCACATAGATCAGCTTTGCAGCAATATCCATCTGAAGTCTAGCATCCTTTGGATTCTTCTCTAATCTTTTCATCTTTTTATTCAGTTTCATATCGCTGATAAGTTTGATAGTGTGGAAATTTATGCCCACAGACAATAAGCTGCCGTCTGCCAGTCTGATATCTCTCATTTTTTATACCTCTGACGGAGCATCTGGCGGTAAGACTGATTTTAAGTCTGCTGCAGAAAGCAGCGGCTTTGAAAAATATAGTTCTTCTGTCAGTCCTTTTGGCATCTTGATATTCGAATCGATCTTTACGACGATGTTTCCTTCATCATCAAACGGTAGCGCTGAAATCGTAAGTGTATCGTTCTGCTCTGAAAACTTATCCTCACTGGTTTGCGCTTCATCTGTGTTGGAAGTCAGCTGACATTTCGGAAACCAGTCGAATCGCACATTGTCTCCAGTAAGCTTCACGACTTTACCATATGCAAAGAACGGTTTGTTTTTGGGCTTTCCACTTGTTACCAGCCCTGTTTCTTCATCAACATTATCACCTCGCATCCGCGCCAGTGTTCTTGACACAAATGCAATGACTTCAACACTGATTTCTGTACTAGCGTCAGCTGATGCAGTCATATAGACCTTTCCGCTAGCTTTCACCGGCGTACTTTCAGCATTCTCACTTACTGACACTGATTTTACGACTTCTGTTTTCTCAACTTCTTCTTCATATGTTCCGGTGAATTCATCGCTTTCCTCTGCAGTCTTAGCAAAGCATATATACTGTGCACCTACTGTCTCCTTTACAGGAGGTCTTTTGTTATTGATTGACATATTTTATCCTTTCCCCAGTCCTGTTCTTGCTATCATAGACCGGTATATCTTTTCTTTGTTTCTGTTCCACGCAGGAATCATGTGCGGATTCCCTCTGTTGCTGAGCCATCCGTTTTCCTGCATCGGACCATAGTATTTCCCCCATCCCACTTCCACCTGTTTTCCTTTTTCCTTCAATGCGAAGGTATCTATCATATGGGTGTAACCAGGCGAACGGATCCGTGATATCGGCTTCGGTAGTTTCAATAGGATATTCACGAATTCCTGTGCACCGGCAGACAACACTTCTTTTACATTTTCCTCACTTATTTCTTTAGACATTTCAGAAAGCAGATCACTCAGCTCCTGAAACCCTTCCAATTCATCTCCACTCGATACTCTTGATCTAGGCATATACCTCTACCGCCATAAATGAGTGAAATACCTTATCCGTCTGTACGTACTCGTGACTGATCATAGGATGCATCCCTGCCTTTCGCAACGCTTCACGCAGCTCCAGCAGCTTTGGATGCCGTGGCTCTCTTGCGAAGAATGATATCTGGTATGTCTCAACTGCTGCATAATCTCCTCCGCTTGCCATTACATCTTCCCATGCATAATCCCAGAATACGATACGTGGGTATATGTCCGTATTCTTTTTCGTTGACTGGCCCTCATTGCATGCGATATGTAACGATTCCAGCAATTCTACAAGCTCACTCTTTGTCATAGTCATACACCTCCAGTGTCAAGTCTGTTTTCAGCACACCATCCGTATCACAAAAATGGTATGCATTATAAACATGATATAGTTGTTCATCAATCTCCACCACGTTATTTGACGATATCCCTTTGTATTGAGGTATCCTCAATTTTGTAGTCACTTCGATTCCCTGCTGTTTTAGATCACTCTTCAATCTATCACCGACGCTTAGCTCCTGATACCATATGTACATATCTGTCGGTACTGGTATCTCTTTGGGATAGATATCTGTTGTTTCTGATATCGTGTATAGACGGAATCTTCCGTCATTGAATACCGGTATTTCCATTATCATCCTCCAGCTGCCATCCTACGATGTTGTGATTGTAGTTGTTCTCAAACTCATCCAGACGTTTGAAATAAGCGTAGTTGATATAGTTTTTCAACAATGAACGCGCTGTCATGTCTGTTTCGATGTCATGGCTTTTCTTGCTTTGCAGAAAGGCTTCCCCTTCTTTTGCATAATTCGTCAAAGAAGTGTCTGGAAAGTAAGGAGGGATCTGAAATTCATCCCTCACTTCTTTCACGATCTGCTTCAATACTTCATCCATTATGCACTCGCTTTCGTGGTAACCTCACCTACCACAGAAACGCGTGGAATGAATTCTTCTAATTTCGTTGGATCGAACGGTACGAACACATCATCATCTACAGCACGACCATTTCCGTACACCTTGGCGATCAACACATTTGCATCGTCCAGCGCCTTGGTTTCCTTGTATTCCTGAATATTTAAACCGCTGAATCCCATAGAATAGTAGCCTGCAATCGTAAATCCTGCTTTTCCTTCCGGACAATTCGGAGTATCGATAACGTCGATCGGTACCGCTGACTTCTTTGCATACCCACCTTCTCGCGTTTCTCCAAAGAGTGCCGGATCGACATACTTGAATTTATCGATCGGATTGCATACCAGTTTCACATCTGACACAGAACGTGTCCCTTTATGTGTCAGTGTCACCAATACATCTGCAATCTGTTTTGGCGCAAATCCCTTGATGTTCGTCAACAGCGTCTTGTCCTTTGCTGTTTTATCTTCATTTACTTCTGCTGTTTTCTTAAATACACCGATAGGAGAATGTACCCCAGTGCCATTAAAATATCCGGTTTCGATACCATCATTCATAACTTCCTCCAGCACCGCTGTGAAATACTTATCCACGAATGGTTCAGCCAGATCTCTGATCGCTTTTGGGATGATCAATGCGACGCTGAGCTTCCCTAGTTCATAGTTGATGGTCTCAAAAGAAGTAGATAATTCTTCAACGATCTTATCCGTCAAACCACCCCATGATGCTTTCCCGCTCTTTTCCGCAAGTATCCATTTTTTTACAGTAGCCGGCGCAAATGTGATCAGCTCAGATAAGCGTGATTTCTTCTTTACGTTGGCCAGTGTATAATCGATCGTCTCCTCCGGAATGATCGTCACCTGGTCAGCGGTAATAGACTGTTTAGGGCTCTTCAACATGCCGTAGAATTCCTTCTCCTTTTTAGACAGCTTACGCAGCTGTAGAGACTTACGGTATTCTTCATCATGCTCCGCCTGAGCCGCCTCTTCTTTGATTTCTTCTACCAAATTTTGATGTGCTGCTGTGTTGTATTTCTCCAATGCCTGCACGATCGCTTCTGTTTTGTCTTCTGCATTATCAAGGATATCCTTGATCTCCTGTTTCAGTTTTTCGTTTCCTTTTTCAAAAATCATTTTGTTTTCCTCCTTCAGGTATGACATCTCTATGTCTTGTGTTGACCTCCCTTGTCCGTATGGCATGATTTACCTGTCAAGGAAGGGGGTGAAATAATGGATGTAGATACTCTTTCTAAGTCATGTCTTGATTTTTTGCATGCTGAATACCGTACGACTCATGATTGCGTATTTTCAGACTGGAACATCTTCCTGCTTCGTTTTCCAAATACTGATAGTGAATCTTTATGCAATGCATTGAAAATGCTAAATCAGAAAGGCTTGATTGAAATCAAATGGGCTAGTGGTCTCCCTTATCAGATCAAACTAATCGTATGATCAATCAACGACATCCCACGTATCATCCAGAAAATCAGTGATCCCAGGTTCCCACATAGGAGTTACTGATTTTTCTTTTTCATTGATCAGATTGCAATAATTCTGGTGTTCATCCGGCGCTATCTTCACACCGTGATGTTTGAATGTATCATTTGAGACATATTTCTTTTCGCTAAATGCTTTTCGCATCGCATCTACCAGATTCATTTTTATCTCCCTTCATATTACTTTCCTTTAAAATATGATGCCCATGCATCTGGTTCCTCGCCGCTGCTTTCCTGCAGCTTTTTTTCAAGCTGCTTGCACTTCATGACGAGCGAATACATCATCTTGTCTTCTGCTTTCTGTTGAGCTTCTACCTTTTGAATTTCTGTGGCAAAGCCATAGGATAGAGCTTCTTCTGCTGTGATCCATGTTTCTTCATCCATCATGCTTTTTATTTCCTCTTCGCTGATGGTAGCAACCGACTTATATATCTCCACGGAAGGCTGCGTGATCTTTTCCAAATCATCCGCCTGCTTCCGAAGCTCGTTGCTGTCTCCCGCTGTCCACGTCCATGCATTGTGGATCAGCAACAACGAGCTATTTGGCATGATGCGCTTCGCCCCTGCCATAAAGATCACACTTGCTGCTGAGCACGCAAACCCATCACATACTGTCGTGACATTATGCTTGAATGCTTTCAGTTGATTGTAGATCGCCAGACCTTCCGCCACTTCTCCACCATAAGAATTGATGCGTACGATGATATCTGCGTCGATTTCTGCTAAATCTTTTGCGAATGAATATGCTCCGGTGTCCGATTCATGCCAATCAAATGAAGTGATATCGCCGTAAATCAGCAATTCAGTCACATCCTCGCCTTGCTTTACAAATTGATACGGTTTATTCATCTTTCTTTTCACCTCCTTCCGCAGGTCCATAATTCTTCGTTATATGATGCTCCTGCGCCCATGCTTCGCCTGTTTCGTGCAGGCCGATGAAACCACGGATATCGTCATGACTGAATCCATCACTCATTAGCTTGTCGATCTGCACAGCAACATCCAGGATATCCACATGTTTAAAAGTAGATTGATCGATTTCCACCATCTCACCCTTTAAAAATTCCTCCATTGTGAATACACATGCATTGATACCATCATTTATGATTTCCACTAACGGTGAAACATTAAATGTGATCATATCATTCATAGCATTGGATTTCTCTGTCGTCTTTCCAATGAACACATCGATCGGAATATCGAACATGAATGCCACTGTCTCTTTAATATGCGTTTCAACTTTCTGGACATCATCAAATGTTTTTCCTTGCTTTGTCAGCTCATTCAACTCGATTTGATTACCTAGCATAATCACTTCCAGGTCCTTGCTTGACAATTCCTCTTTCTTTTTTTGTATGTAAGCCTGCTGTGTTACCCTTTTTCCGTCTTTATCCTGTATCTGCATATTGACCGATGTTGGCATCTGCATCTTAAATTTTGGAGCATTCCCGATACGGTAGCATCCCATCGCAACACTCAGCATATCCGCATAAGCCTTATTAAACGCATCCATGACCATGCGTATCCTTCGGTTGCGGTTCTGTAGGTAGATAACTTCTGACGAGTGATATTTCCTGTATAGCCTTAGATCACCGATGGTGATATTGCTGAAAGTCGTTTCTTTCGTGATTACATCATCCTTCTCAAATGTATCCGCAATATACAGGCTGTTCTTATTCGTTATCGGTATAATCAGACACTCACCATCACGGATCAGTCTCCTCACGGCACGACGCCAAAAATCGGTTGCTTTTTCATTTCCGTTTGGCCGTACATTCAGCATATAATACAGCTCATCCTTGTGTTTCACTGTCTTACCGTCAATATTTCGATATACATCGAATCGGCTTTTCGCAATCATCTTCGCCGTCATATCGATAGCCTTTTCTATTGCCATTTCTGTCACATTCAAGTTTCTTGCGACATACTCCAGCAATACATCGATAACAGTACCATCCGACTTCTTATGTCTCCATTCGAACATATATCCTCCTTTTCGTTTAAACATAAACATAAACTACATCAAGTAATTCCTCGGCACTCATCGCCTGCGTGAACGCCGAAAATCCATCGTTCTTGCGAAGTTTTGGCTCTATTTTTACAAGACGTTTATTTCCTGCTTTATCCATGACAGAGCCGGTATTGTTCGTGTACCACCGCATGATCCTACTATTCACAAAGTTTATCGTTCCGTCGGTGAATGCCTGTTCTATTTTTGGCACAGTCAAAGCGTAAATTGAATTTTGGAAACGTATCATGCGTACCAGTCCATATGGATTCTGCTTTGTTTCCTGCATGATGCCGTATCCTTCAAAGCATTTTTTCAATAGATTGAATCGATAGGTGTCCATGATGATCTTCTTCACATCAAATATCTGCATTTTTTCCACCATCCATTGAACCGGTAATTCTGGCGGTATACTTGGAGTATCCAACACCTCAAAATCACGATAACCGAATTGCCCTATATTCTTGACAGGAAATTTAATACTTTCAAAGAATGGAGAATTCTTGCATATCCAGGTCTTTTGTATCCATACATATTCGCCGTTGATTTTAAATAACAAACCAGCGCTTGCAAAATCCCTGATATCCGCAAAGTCTATCCCGCCAACTGCTGGGTTACCATATAAAACAGGAACACGCCGTGGTATCAAGCCGGTCGTATCGTCTTCGGATCGCACATTTTCAAATGTCGTACGCATGATGTCATACCATGATGCTACTGTATTTTCATCATTGCGAGCCTGCATATTCATACGCTTTGTAAGGAATTCTGCACGTCTTGAAGGGAATTTCTTCATTTCATTGTAGTCGTCCTTTATTTGCTTTTTCAGGACTGGCATGTATTCCATAGATGGATTCGCTTTGATCCAGAACCCTTCCATATCCACTTCTTTGATATCGTCAATTTCACATATAAACGGGAAGTATCCAAGTTCATTGATTCCAGTTTTTAGGATATCGGAACATACATTGTACATTTCATCCAATGGTCCTTCGCGCACATATCCATTCGTTGTGATAATGATGGTACGGGGATGTTTGATTTTACCACGCTGTGATGTGAATACATTGATCTGATCATTATCTTCATAGGCATGGTATTCATTAAAAAGTATGAGCCCACCTTTTTTTCCATCTTTTGTTGAAGCATTCGATGTATTGTAACGCAGCTCCGACTGCGTTGAACAATTTGTGATCAGTTCTTTTGTAACGTTGAATTTCCCATAGAATTTACGATTTTCATGCAACATGTCATAAACGACTTTGAAAGAATCCTTTGCCTGAGATTCGCAGTTCGCTACGATATCGACATGATAATTCTTGACACCGTAAAGTGGTGTCTGTAAGAAATTCGCCAATGGCATCATGAATCCGTCTTTGCCATTTCCGCGCCCCATCATAATAAAGAAGGTACTGAACAATGGTGTATCATCGATATACATGAAGACGAATGCATATACAAATTTCTGATATGGAAACAATGGATAATAATTCTTCTCACAGTATCGTATACAGTTATGATACATTCCTTCATCGAAGAATATATCTGTCCTTTTCAATGTCGGCAATACGATGTTGTTAATCAACCACTTTCGTTTCTTGTTGATCTTTTTTGGATGTTCCTTGACATAGGTGATGTAATCATCTATCTCCTTAACAGTAATCATTTACATCATCTTCACCTCCGATCGTAGGCTCGGTCAATCCTACATCAGACAGCAGCTTCAACATCTGCGCTGTGACCTTCAGCAGGCTTGCTACACTGTCGTTTGTTTTCTCAACCTCTTTACCATTCCCGTTAACTGTCGTGTATCTGATACCCATCTGTTTGATATCTTTTTGCAGCTTTTTCTTCAATTTCCACAGATAAATATAGTCTTCAATCAAATCATCGAAGTACATTCCCGTTTTCTTCAAACTCTGTAATTGTCCTTTTAAATCAGCCTTTATCAGCGCTTCTTTGGTTGCTGCCATATGCTCACCCCTCTCATGCGCGCGATATCCTTCCGCAGTCGTGGCCATACCCCCGCTTTCCAAGACGATGCGCTGCTCTGAGAATCGACCGGGGGGGGTGTCACCAGCGCTCCTCATTCAAATTCTTTTTTGGCTGGTTGAATTTTTTTGGTGTACGCTCGTGAATTATGTCATGACATGAATGGCATAAGCTGATCAGGTTATCATCCTCCAGCATAAGCGTGGGATCATCTTTCATCTCCACCTTGTGATGCACGGTGTTTGCCCTGGCCAGCTTTATCCGTTTCAAAGGTCCACCGGCTTTATATTTTCCTATGCAGCGTTGACATTCATAGTTGTCTCGCTTTAATATTTGCTTGCGCTTCTCTTTCCATTCTGGTGTGGTATATAACCGATCTGTATTGCCTGCCAGTATGTCCTGGTATACTTCATCCTTCATACGCTTATGATACAGTCACCTCCCTGGCCATTGCTGAAATTATAAGCAGCACAGCCAGCTTTGACAATCCACCATCCTGTCACCTGTTTTGTATACTTTTTGTTTCCTTTTCGTATAGCTTCTGTCACTGCTTTGATATATCTTCTGTATGTTTCCGTAAAAAAAGATGCAAAACTTTATGCATCTTTTTTTGTTTCCATAATCTCTTTCATGATATCATCCGCATACATGACATCTATTATCCGATCAATAAGCTTATTGCGCTTGTCATATACTGTCTTTCTTGAATACGGCAGCTTCTCTATGATCTCATCCATCTTCATCTTCCGGAAGTATCGCATCTCTATTATAGGATAGTATTTATCATCACGTATCCTGTCGATTGCTTTGTCCAGTTGTGGATATCTTGTCTTCTCACAGTCATGATGGATATACAATAATTTCTCCACCGTCCGGAAACGGTTATCTCTCTTCCTGTCTTCGCTCACGCTCTTCCTCCACCTTTCTGATCAGCGTTTCTGATGGCTTCCAGTCAAAGCCATATTGTTGTCGGAAAGCATCCTTGTCCGGTGTCTGCGCCCACTCTCTGGCCAGTTGTAACCCGTCGTAGGAATCTACGTGTCCAGATTCCCATGTGACCACTACCATATCATCAAATGGCGTTTGCACATACACTGCCGTATCTGACATTCTGCGTTCTTCCTCCACAGCATCCTCCTGTGTTATGACATCATTCATCACATTCAACATAATATTCGCATGCTTCATCATCTTTTTTTCTGGCAGTTTCATATTTATGGCAATAGCCTTTTGCGTAATAAACGCATGTTTTGCATGCAGCTTTCTTTTCTGGAAATTTAAATTCCGTGCACGGTGCGCAAATCGTTCTCAGCCCCTCGCTCTCCTCATCGTATACCTCCGCTCTGATACAGCTGACTTTCGTTTCCTTATCTCTATATTGGCATAGATTCAACACTATCTTATATAGCTTCCCATGAAATTCCATATCATGAGAATCTCTAAATTCATCATAATTCATCGCCTTATTCCCTCCTGTTGTGCAATATTCCTGTATACCTGCAGCCTTCCATTGACAA
>OAWV01001070.1_pt1 | contig 15340 bp, 11 predicted proteins | sample 1495551 | NCBI WGS metagenome assembly OAWV01 (sample SAMEA2580245, study PRJEB22360) | human gut metagenome | biome: human gut; feature: human-associated habitat; material: faeces | place: Denmark | collected 2008/2010 | reverse complement strand
GGCCGGAGAGCAGCAGGAACAGCAGCAGGAGAAGGACGCGCGACGGGAAACGCCTATCGCCGATGACCTGCAACGGCATATTCCCGCACGCCTGCGGCAGATCGCCGACGCCTCCGGAGGTCGTATCGTCATCGGCGGTGTTCCGCCCCGCACGGACGATGATTTTCCATCCAAGAAAATCAAACTATAAACGGGAAAGCCTTGCAATTTATCCTTGCAAGGCTTTCCCCTTTCATCGGTTATCGGTGTCTCGATCGGACTATTTATTCCTTCTCCGAATCAAGCGGCGGCAGTCCGATCGTGTCCTCGATCAGTCCATCGGGATTCCTGTCCAGAAAATTCTGGCCCGACACGACACTGTGCCCCAACTCCCGTTCCGTCTCCCTACGGGCCACTCCGGCAACATTGCCGCCGCGCCGGGCGACCTGTTTGCTTTCGGCGAACGTATCGGGTTTTTCCTGCTGTGAGATTTCAGTCGTCACCCGTTCGCCCAGCATCGTAAAGATCAGCTCCAAATCGGTCATGTGGTCACGCAGGTTTTGTCCCTTTTTCGTCAGCCTCTTGATCGCCCTGTGTTCCGAAGGCGTCACGCCGAATGTCGCACGCGCGATCTCCGCCGTCAGGATGGCGAAGTCCCTCTCTTCCCGAATGCCGCGTTCTTTCCACTCATCCGTCAGGTTTTGCCGTATGGCGATGCCCCGCAGCCGTTTGTCGATCCAATCCTTCGGATAACCTTTGGCCTCGTAAATGGCCTTCATACGTTCCTGTGCCAGCTCAGGGTTCTCGATCTCCTGCACACGCTCATATCCGACCTGTGCCAGCCATTGTTTTTATCCCGACAGAAAGATTATTCCGATTAGCATTGCAGTATGAAAAAGAAGCCTCTGAATTTCAGAGGCTTCTTTTATTTTAATTAGTTATCTGTCGGAATAATTTCCAATCTTTATGTTTTTCGCTAACAAATAATTTAAAGAAAAGCATGAAAAACATTCAAATCACGAAGTTAATCTCTTTGGTTCTCAAAGAACTGAAAAGAATTGGATTAAAGAAAACCTCTGTTGATTATTATGAAACAGAAGTATTCAAACCCATACTTCAATTTTTCGTTTCAAGATACGAGTCGTATTTTTCCTATGAGACGATTTCTGATTATCTAGCAATTATTCAACAGCGGCATCAAAAAAATGAAATCGGTCAGAAACATTTCCGGGCTCTAGAGAGAGGTATTCGTTTATTGCTTGAATTTTATCAAAATAACAAGATTGAATGGGGTCTAAAGAAAAGAGGATGGCAGATTTACCTATCTGAGTTGTATGAAAACCTCGTCATCGCTTATCAAAATACTTTATACCTACAATCGTCTACTGTTCAAGGGCGAGGTGCTGTAATACGACAATATCTGTCATATCTGGAGAGTCAAGGAAAGTATAATACAGCGGACATTGATTTAGGAGATATTAAGTCGTTTCTTGCCTGTCGAATGCAATCCTATAGAAGTATTAGTAATTTAGCGTCAACGATACGAGCTTTCCATAAATATCTATTGGATAATAAATTATGTGCAGTGCCATTTGAAAAAGCCTTTGTAACGGTCTCTACAGGAAGAAAAAAAATAAAACCCTGTCTCTCACAGGACGAAATTAGTCGGCTCCTTACCACTATTGACAGATCAATATGCCAAGGTAAACGGGATTATGCCATTTTATCTCTGGCAGCGAATACAGGTTTACGATCCGTAGACATTGCGAATCTAAAATTGACTGATATCGACTGGTACAACAATGAAATCAAGGTTGTCCAAAAGAAAACAAGGCACTCGTTAATTCTTTCATTACAAAAGGATACCAGCGAAGCCATCGCTGACTACATTCTCAATGGAAGACCAGTGTCCGATTCAGAATTTATATTTCTTCGGTTAAATGCTCCATATAGAGAATTCAATGATGGGCATGCCATAGGCCTGATTTTCAAACGGCGTTTGAAAGCCGCAGGTATAATTAGAGAAGTTGGTGATGGCAAAAGTGTTCATGCTCTAAGAAGAAGTATGGGAACAAGACTGGCTGAAAACTTAGTTCCTGTGACGACCATTTCTCAAATCTTAGGACATAAAAAACTTGATTCGGGCAAGCAGTATATTTCTCTTGATAGAATAAGTTTGAAAAAATGCGCACTGGGGCTTACTGGGATAAATATCAACAGAAAAGGGTTAAAGTAATGTATATCTGTAAAAGTAATTTCGCTGAAGCAATCCACGATATGCTTGATTTCAAAGAATCCGCAGGATATGCAAAAAGTACACACATTCCATCTTTGAATAACTTCGATCGGTTCTGCGTGAAATTTTATCCAGAACAGAAAGTTCTCACGAAAGAAATAGTTATGCATTGGTTGCAGAAACGACCTAGAGAACATGCTGGTGGGTTGAAGAAACGAGCTAATACGATTCGGCAATTTGGAAAATATCTCAATTATGCAGGAATAGAAGCATACGAACTTCCATCCGGTTTTATTGGAGGAAGAAGCTCTTATGTGCCTTATCTATTTTCTGATGAAGAACTTTCTGCGTTTTTCACCGCTACCGACAACATAAAACAACATGGTGTATCGCCCTTTAGTCATAACACCATCTCTGTTATTTTTCGGGTAATCTATTGTTGTGGACTTAGACCTAATGAAGGCCGGTTACTCAAAAGAAAGCATGTCAATCTTGACACAGGAGAACTTTTAATAGTAAATGCAAAGGCCAACAGAGACCGAGTTGTAATGATGTCCGATGATATAATTAATCTGTGCAGAAAATATGATATTCTCATGGAGAAAATTCTTCCATATCGTGAATATTTTTTCCGAATAAAAAAGGAGAAGCATATGCGCCAAACTCCATAGAGAATCAATTTCGTAAATGCTGGCGTTTAGCAAAAAAAAGTAAAGTCGAACGTATGCCTCGCGTTTATGATTTACGCCATAGGTTCGCTACTTCCGTTATGATGAATTGGATGAGTGAAGGGAAAGACCTTTTCTCTCTCTTGCCATATCTAAGTGCGTACATGGGTCATGCTCATTTTGATGCCACAGCGTATTATATCCATTTGCTCCCGGCTAATCTGGCAAACTTTTCTGTAATTAACTGGGAGGCGTTTAATCAATTAATTCCAGAAATATGAAAAAAGATAACTTACTGTTCCGGTTTATCCGCGATTTTTTGATCGAATATTTACCAAACCAAAAATTTTGTAGTCCCAACACCGTGCAAGCCTATAAAACATCTCTGGCTCTCTTTTTAGAATTCGTTAAAACGGAAAAGAAACTACCTCTTTATCAGATAACATTTGAAACAATCACGCAGAGTGTGTTGGCGAACTTTTTGAACTGGCTTGAAAATGAGCGAGGATGTTCCATTAGAACCAGAAATCACAGGCTGGCTTGCATACGATCGTTTTACAAATATGCCGGAGGTATGGATTTGACTGTAACATCGCATCAGCATGAAATATTGAAAGTACCTCTAAAAAAAGAAGACAAGGTGATAACCGTTCCATATCTCAGCGAAAAAGCATTGACCACCGTTTTGTTACAACCTAACACTTCTACAAAAAAAGGGTTTAGAGATCTGTTTTATATGATTTTAATGTACGATACAGGTGCTAGAAATAGCGAAATACTCCACTTGAAAGTACACGATGTACATCCTGACGAAAATAAGCCATACATCATCGTTACAGGGAAAGGGAATAAAACAAGAGTTATACCAATTATGCCTAAAACAGTGGAGTATTTTCATAAGTATATTTCCTTGTTCCATGAAGATGTTTCGGTGAACAATCACTTGTTTTATGTGGTTAAGAATAATCATAAGCAGGAAATGTCACCTGATAATGTTGCCAGATTTATGAAAATATATGGTGAATCAGCAAAAGCAATATGCCCCGAAATGCCTAACAAACTTCATCCTCATATCTTTAGGCATACTCGGGCTATGCACTTATATAGAGAAGGAATGCCCTTGGTGCTCATATCTGAATGGCTTGGGCATTCGCATATCGAAACTACCATGGTTTATGCAAATGCCGATACTGAAATGAAACGGAAGGCTATTGAAAAAGCAACAAAGCCTCACAATCCATTGAATGCTGAGAGAAACATAAAAATCGTCTATGATGATAAGACAATCAAAAAACTTTACGGATTGCTCTAAAATTATTCCGACAAATAACTAATTAAAATAAAAGAAGCCTCTGAAATTCAGAGGCTTCTTTTTCATACTGCAATGCTAATCGGAATAATCTTTCTGTCGGGATAAAAACAATTATTCCGATATCGGAATAACTGCTTGAATGGCTCGGCCTTTGGAGAGGGGATCGACTGGATGATACGAAACATAGCTTGCGTTGTAGCGCAATCCGTCTTGTACTGCTTACCGTCGGCAGCCGGTAGTTTCAGTTGTCGCCAAATCGGGGACAACTGAAGATCGGTAAATTCCCGCGTTTTTACCTTATTCCAATATTTTCGCGGTTCCGGAGACCCGGTAAGCACACCGACAATATCGACGATAGAAAAATACCAATCGTCATCCACCCATACGCGGCGGATCTGCTTGTCCTGAAAAACAACGATCTTACTGTCTGCCATAACGGATTTATTTTTTACAAAGTTAGTTTTTTAATCCAGCAGGTGCAATAAACCGAGAATCAAATTCAATTCATGGGATTCCGTTTCGATAAACCCGACCGCATCCGGTTCTTCAGCAGCATGTTCTGCGGTATGGCATCCGATAAGGCAGATAACCCGATAAATTTACATCGAAAGGGCCGTATGACAAGTCCTGGACAAGCCCTCTTATTTTTCCGATCTGCCGCCTCGGCCGTCCGCCCCGACATAGCAGGCCGAAGGGTCTGCCTCGACCGCCCGCCGCAATATCGGCCGCATTGTCCGGTTTCGATCGTCAACTTCGCCATAATTCCAATCAGCAGTGCAAAGATACTCTTTTCCCGCCAGTTCGCAGCGCCATGTCCGTTCCCCGTGCCAACGGCTGCCACACCGACGCCGACGACCGCCACAGCGGCACTGCACCGTCGTCCGCAGTCCGCGTCGTCTTAAATTCGCAGCAGAACCATTTAATAACGATGCGAATATGTCGCAGGAAGACGATCTGAGGGGTTTGGCCAAGGTCATGGACTTCATGCGGGCCCTGAGTATTTTATTCGTGGTAATCCACATCTACTGGTACTGCTACGGGCAGATTTTGGCGTGGAACGTCAATATAGGCGTGATAGACAGGATTCTGCTCGGCTTCGACCGCACGGCGGGGCTGTTCGGCAGCATACTCTACACCAAACTTTTCGCCGTGCTCTTTCTCGGCCTCTCGTGCCTCGGCACCAAAGGGGTCAAGGAGGAGAAGATCACATGGAACAAGATCCTCGCGGCACTCGCGGTCGGCTTCGTACTCTTCTTCAACTGGTGGCTGCTCGACCTGCCGCTGCCGCTGTCCGCCGTCACGGGGTTCTACATCCTGACGCTATCGGCCGGATATATCTGCCTGCTGATGGGCGGCGTGTGGATGAGCCGGCTGTTGAAGAACAACATGATGGACGACCCTTTCAACAACGAGAACGAATCGTTCATGCAGGAGACGCGACTCGTCGAGAACGAATACTCGGTGAACCTACCGACGCGGTTCTATTATAACAAGCGGTGGCACAACGGATTCGCCAACGTCGTAGTGCCGCAGAGAGCTTGTATCTGCGTCGGCGTTCCGGGGTCGGGCAAGAGCTACGCTGTTGTCAATCAATTCATCAAACAGCAGATCGAAAAGGGGTACACGATGTATGTTTACGATTTCAAGTTTCCCGACCTCGCGGAGATCGCCTACAACCACCTGCTGATGCACCAAGAAGGCTACAAGAAGGTACCGACCTTTTACGTCATCAATTTCGACGACCCGCGCCGCTCGCACCGCTGCAACCCGATCAATCCAGCCTTTATGAACGACATCTCGGACGCATACGAGAGCGCCTATACCATCATGCTGAACCTGAACAAGACATGGGTGCAGAAGCAGGGCGATTTCTTCGTCGAGTCGCCCATTATCCTTTTCGCCGCCGTGATCTGGTTCCTGCGTATCTACGACGGGGGAAAGTACTGCACTTTTCCGCACGCCATCGAGTTTCTGAACAAACGCTACGAGGACATCTTCCCGATTCTGACGAGCTATCCGGAGCTGGAAAATTATTTAAGTCCGTTCATGGATGCGTGGCTCGGCGGGGCGCAGGATCAGTTGCAGGGCCAGATCGCCTCGGCCAAAATCCCGCTCTCGCGCATGATCTCCCCGCAGCTCTACTGGGTCATGTCGGGCGACGACTTCACGCTCGACATCAACAATCCGGACGATCCGAAGGTGCTGGCGGTGGGCAACAACCCCGACCGGCAGAACATCTACGGCGCAGCCCTCGGTCTGTACAACAGCCGTATCGTAAAGCTCATCAACAAGAAGGGGCAGCTCAAATCGTCGGTCATCATTGACGAGCTGCCGACGATCTACTTCAAGGGCCTCGACAACCTGATCGCCACGGCCCGGAGCAACAAGGTAGCCGTGCTGCTCGGATTCCAAGACTTCAGCCAGCTCAAACGCGACTACGGCGACAAGGAGGCCGCCGTGGTGATGAACACCGTCGGCAACATCTTCTCCGGACAGGTAGTGGGCGAAACGGCCAAGATGCTCTCGGAGCGGTTCGGCAAGGTGCTGCAAAAGCGACAGTCCATGACGATCAACCGCAACGACAAATCGACCTCCATATCGACGCAGATGGACAGCCTGATTCCGGCCTCGAAGATCTCGACGCTCACGCAGGGGATGTTCGTCGGGGCCGTGGCCGACAGCTTCGAGCAGCCTATCGAGCAGAAGATATTCCACGCCGAAATCGTCGTGGACAGCGCGAAGGTCAAGGCCGAAACGGCCCGCTACGTGAAGATACCCATAATTACCGATTTCACGGACGAGAACGGCGTGGATCGCATGCAGGAAACGATCAAAGAGAACTACGACCGCATCAAGACCGAAGCCGCAGAGATCGTCGACAAGGAACTCGACCGCCTCCGCAAAGACCCCGTGCTGCGCAAGCTGCTGCCGCCGGAACCGCACTGAAAGTGTCGCAACTCATGGAACTACCGGTCGAACTGCGAACGAATACAACCTATTCGGATGTATCCGTCGTATTTACGGAAGCGACTATGTAGCTGTTTATATGGAAAAATATTAAAAAAACGCGCATTTGTCGTGTTCTAAATATTTTTTGTCCCATTTTTGATAGTTTATTAATAAAATGTCGTAACTTTGCCGCTGAAAATCAACATACATTCATGTCTCTGCACAATAAAGAAGATCACACGGGCTGCGTATATCATGCGACGGATGAAAGCGCACTGTTTCGACAGTATCGTTTGTCCGAGGGCACGGATATTTCGGCTATAAACAAAAGCCGTAGTGCACTTCTTTATCTTGCGGAAGGTCGTCTTCAGATTGCATCGGGAAATTCTACGCCGAGCACCCTCGCACCCGGAGTGCTGGTGTTTCTCCCGAAGAATACAGGCTTCACCGGAGAAACTCTCGGTTCATGCCATTTCATTGTCAGTTTCTTTACCGAGCAATTGCCTCTTTGCAACAAACGCAATTTAGTCGATCCGCAACACCCGGTGCGTCCGCGTAGCGGCAAGCCCTCCCTGCTTCCCCCCCCCGAAAATTCGCACAATTAGCAGTTTGTAAGGAGCTTGCCTCTTTTTATTCGGAGCTTTCCCATCATCTCGACAAAGGACTCGATTGTCTCCATTTCCACCGGATCAAACAAGAGGAGCTGTGTATTCTTCTGCGAAGCTACCATAGCCCAGCGGAACTTTATACGCTATTGCAATCCGTTATCGGCACCAGCGATAATTTCAAGGATTTCGTACTTCAAAATTATCTACACGTCCATAACGTGAGGGGATTTGCGTCGCTGGCCAATATGAGCATCCGCAATTTTCAGCGTAAATTCAAAGCGGAGTTCAAACGGCCTGTACGCGAGTGGCTCAACGAACGTCGAGCCAAACGTATCCTGCATAATATTCGGAATACCGACAGAAGCATTGCGGAAATCGCCGCAAGCTATGGCTTCGCCACGTCATCCTATTTCACGATCTTCTGCAAACAATATTTCGGCATGACGCCTTCGGAATTGAGACGGGGATCGAAACAGACTACCCCGAAAGGCAGACAGGCAGTATCTTCCGAATTTTCGAGGGGGGGGGAACCTGACTCCTCCCTTCGGAGGCCAAAGCCGCATGCGGTTAAAAATACAAAATGAGCGGATTCCTGCCGGCATTCCGCCCGAAGAATGATTCCGGAAAGTATAAAAAACAATTTTACAAGGTATGCGAATAAATAGATTGCTGTCATTTCTGTTACTGCTCGGGTGCTGCCATATCGGTTACGGGCAGGAACAGGCGCTAACCGACACATTGAGCGCTCAGGTCTATTTCCGTCAGGGCTATTCGATTTTGGAGCTCGATTATCGGGCCAACGCAAAGCGTCTGGCCGCATTCGCGGATAGTATCCGTATTTTGCAGCGGGACGCCTCGTGCCGTATGAAAACCCTCCGAATCGTGGGTACGGCCTCGCCGGAAGGCGTCAGCGTGCTGAACGCGCGTTTGTCGGAAAAGCGAGCGAAGAACCTCGCCACCTGGCTCGAAGAGCATCTCTCTGTCGAAGGAGCTGCCCTCGACATTCAGGCTTCGGGTATCGACTGGGAAGGATTGGAAAGAGCGGTCGCAGCTTCGGATATGCCTTACCGCGACGAAGTGCTTGAAATTCTGCGCAACACCCCCGTATGGGTAATCCGTGACGGAAAAGTCGCAGATAGCCGCAACAGGCAACTGGGTATGCTTCGCGGCGGCCGCGCGTGGCGGTATATGGAAGAGCATTTCTTTCCCGCACTGCGGAGTGCCGGCGTGCGTCTGGTCTGCGAGATGGAATGTCCCGCACCCGCTCCGCAGCCGGAACCTGCGCCAGAGCCAGAACCAGAATCCGAACCGGTCGCAGAATCAGCCCCCGTTCCCGTCGAGCTTCCCGTGCAACCGGAATCGCCGGCCCGTAAGCCGTTCTACATGTCGCTGAAAACGAACCTGCTTTACGATGCGGCTCTTATCCCGAATATCGGAGCGGAATTCTATGCGGGGCGCGGGTGGTCGCTCGGCGGCAACTGGATGTATGCCTGGTGGAAGAGCGACAAGCGTCATAACTATTGGCGCATCTACGGCGGCGAGTTGGACATCCGCAAATATTTCGGGCGCCGCGCCTCAGAAAAGCCGCTTACAGGGCATCACCTCGGTCTTTACGGTCAAATGCTGACCTATGACTTCGAAACGGGCGGCACGGGCTACCAGTCGAAGTTGTCGTACGGCGTGGGTATCGAGTACGGTTATTCGCTGCCGCTCGGTCGGCGATTGAATCTCGATTTCGGGATCGGAATCGGGTATTTGGGCGGAGAATACAAGAAATACGACCCGATCGACGGCCATTATGTTTGGAAGGCTACCAAGCAACGTCATTGGTTCGGGCCCACGAAGGCGGAGGTGTCGCTCGTGTGGCTGATCGGCCGCGGGAACTACAATGAAAAGAAAGGAGGCAAACGATGAAAAAGTTGTTCATATATCTGTTTGCAGCGCTTGCAGCCGCTTCGTGCGAACATAAAGACTTGTGTTACGACCACTCGCATACGGTCGATGCGGCGGTGGCTTTCGACTGGCGCAACGCTCCGGACGCCTCCCCCGAATCCATGTCGCTCTACCTGTTTCCGACCGGCGGCGGCAAGGCTCTGCGCTATGAGTTCACCGACTGCCGGGGCGGCACGATCCGCGTTCCTGCCGGGAGTTACGAAGCCCTGTGCCTGAACAGCGACACGGAAAATATCGACTATCGGAATACCGGGCAAAGGAGAAGTTTTGAGGTGACGACACGGACGACCCCGCTGCTGGGCAGTCTTTCCGGTCTGGGCGTGCGCTCGGAAAGCGCTCCGCGTCCCGAAGGTACGGAGAGCGAGCGTGTCGTACTCTCTCCGGATATGCTTTGGAGCGACCGCGCGGAGAAAGTCGTATTGGCGCAGTCGTCCGCTCCTCAGACGATCACGCTCTACCCGCAACAGTCTGTCAGCAGCTATACGGTCGAGATCCGCAATGCCGAGAACCTGAAATACGTGTCGGGCATCAGCGGTTCGCTGTCGAGCATGGCCGAGAGCCTCTATCCGGGCGTGGGCTGCGACGCGACCTGCGAGACGGGCGCCACCATCCCTTTCGAGACGGCCGCCACGGCCGATAAAACGGCCGTCACGGGCAGTCTGCTCGCTTTCGGATGCCCCTCGACGCGGAAGAGCCACACGCTGACCGTCTACGCGGTGCTGTCCGACGAGAGCAAATGGTATTACACCTACGACGTGACGGATCAGATTCACTCCGCGCCGGATCAGCGCAACGTACATATCGTTCTGGACGGCCTTCCGCTGCCCAAGCCCATCGTCAACGGCGGCGGCTTCCAGCCCGATGTCGACGAGTGGCAGTCCGAGGAGATAGAAATACCGATGTAAAATAGAACGCCTCAGTGGCAACACAGATAACAATACCATTTTACATTCACATCATCCATTATTTTTTACTATGAAAACACAACTGTTTTTGATTGCCGGAGCAGTTTTGGCTCTGGCATCGTGCTCGAAAGACGAGACTACGGGCATCAACCACGGCAATGCGATCGATTTCCGTGCAGCCATGCAAACTCGTGCTTCGGAAACGACAACGGCCAACATCACGAACTTTTTCGTGACGGCGCTCGACAAGGCAAACGCCAATTATTTCACCGACGCAGAGTTCACGAAACAAAATTCCACCTTTATCTCCGATCCGGTCTACTACTGGCCCAGCGACGGCAGCGAGCTTTCGTTCTTCGCTTACTCGCCGTCGAAAGATGAGTTGGGCGGCACCTTGACGATCGATAAAGACAGCAAGACGCTCGTTGATTTCGCCCCCGCAGCAGCTATCGCCGACCAGAAGGATTTCATCGCGGCAACCGCTACGGGCAGCAAGGCGGACGAGGGATCGGGCGTACACCTTGCCTTCGGACATAAGCTCGCGCAGATCGAGATCAAGGCCAAGAACACGAACGAAGGTTATGTCTACAAGGTGCAGGGCGTTCGTATCGGCAAGCCTGTTTCGAAGGCGACGTTCGATTTCGGCACCTCTGCCTGGGCGCCCGGCTCGGATAAGAGCAATTACGAAGCAACCTATGCGGGTTCCGAAAAGACGCTGACCGCTACGGCCGCTTCGCTCATGGCTGCGGCTAACGACAATGCCATGCTGATCCCGCAGCAGCTTACCAAATGGGATTCGGAAAACGACAAGACGAACACAGCCGCAGGCGCATATCTTGCCGTGAAGGTACAGATCACGACCGCAGCCGGCGCCCGCGTTTATCCGGCCGCCGCTGTCGGCGACTACGATTGGGCCGCCATTCCCGTCGATACGAAGTGGGAGGCGGGCAGCAAGTACGTCTATACACTCGATTTCTCCAACGGCGCCGGTTTTGTCGATCCCGAAAAACCCGAACCGGTCGATCCGACCGATCCGTTCGAACCGGGCGATCCCATTCTGGGCAGCCCCATCAAGTTCACGGTCGATGTAACTCCGTGGACGAATGCCGATCAGAATTTGGATATGTAGCCGGTCATTCGACAGCCGAACTGTCGAAGCATACAGATCGGGCGGGGTTGAACCGCAGGGACACCGCGTGCATTGAGAGGCGCAATGTACGGAATGTGCGGGGAGGGCGCGAGGAGCGTCTTCTGTCCCCTCCCGATCGCTGAAGACGGAACGGAGCGTGTTCCGCCAACCGATTTAACGAAACCAAGATTAGAGATATGAGAAAACGTTCATACGACACTCTTCTTGCCGCAGCCGCGGCGACAGTCATGCTTCTGATCTCCGCCTGCTCGGAAGACCCGACGGCGGACAACGCCCTTGCGGGGTCTGAACTGCGCTTCGAGGTCGCCGGTGCGGACGGCTGGCAGTCCCCGTCGCCGCAGAGCCGCGCCGCAGAGGAGACGACCGACGCTCCGGAGTACGCGGGCGTCTTTACGTTGCAGGGCGAGACGCCTGCCGACACGCTGTTCCTGCATGCGACGGTCGCCGACGGCATCGAATCGGGCTGTCCGGACGCCGAAGAGCCGCAGACACGCGCCACACCCGTCGATAAGGATACTTTCTACGATTCGTTCGGCGTGTTGGCGTCGGCTTATACGGAGTCGTGGCGCGAGGATTCCTGCCGGCCGGACTATATGTACGATGTCGAGGTCACGAAGGCATCCGGCTGGGCGACGGACTACTTCTGGCCCGGCGGGCAGCAAGTCCGATTCTTCGCCTACGCGCCCTACGGCGGGCCGGGCATCGCGCTCTCGGACAAGAGTGCCGCCGGTACTCCCGAAATCACGTACAGCGTTCCCTCTGCCGTCGCCGACCAGCAGGATTTGTGCGTCGCCGTCACCGGTGACCTGACCGGTAGCGGCAACAGCACCGTGCCGCTGACTTTCGGCCATGTCCTCACCGCTGTCCGATTTACTACGGGCGATAAGGTGTTGGCCGGAAAAATCACGAAGATCACGCTCAAAAACGTCTATGGCAAGGCCGCTCTTTCCATGGGCTCCGATTCGTGGGGCGGCTACGGCGCTACGGCAGATTTCTCGCAGACACTTGCGGCCACTGTGGACGGTTCGGCCGGGCAGGCAATCACCCCCGATGTCGCTACGTTCATGATGCTGCCCCAGACTTTGCCTGACAATGCACAGATCGAGGTCGTCTATACGGACGACCTGACTTCGACGCGGCGAACCCTGACCGCCTCCATCGCAGGCAGCCAGTGGCCGATGGGCAGGCTCGTCACTTACCGGATTTCGACGTCGAGCATCGTGATCACTCCGACTTTTACCGTGACGGCTCCGGCCGATTTCACCCATGCCGGAGGCAGCAAAAATTATTCGGTGACCAGCTATGCCGCCGTTTCCCGTCCGGGCGACCCCGAAAAGAGCGTGCCGGTGGCGTGGAGCGCGGAGTTCGTGGAGGACGACGGCAGCGGGGGCTACAACGTGATCGCCCGTCCGGAATGGCTCACAGCTTTCACCGCGAGCGGCGACGGCGGCATGTCTGCAAAGACGTTCACGGCCACGATCACGGCCCAACAGGGAGTGATCTCCAATGCGCATAACGATGCCTTGCAGGCGGCTCCGGCCGTGAGCGGGACATACGATCTCTCGACCTCCGGCGGCACCGCGCCGATGAACACGGCCAACTGTTACGTCATCAACGCTCCGGGACAGTATTCCCTGCCGTTAGTCTACGGCAACGCTATCGAGGACGGGGGTACGAACGCTTCGGCCTACACTTCACAGGCCAGCGGAACGTACGTATTGAAGAGCTTCGTAAACCATCTCGATGCGGCTATCACCGATCCCTATATCTATAACAATGCGGGGTGTACACCTCTGGATGCCGTACTCGTTTGGCAGGACGAGGAAAATCTGGTGACGAATGTCCGGCTCGCCGAGGACGGACACCGCCTGATATTCGACGTGCCGCAGGCGACGATCAAACAGGGCAACGCTATCGTGGCCGTGCGCGACGCGGACAGCCGTATCATGTGGAGCTGGCATATCTGGGTGACGGACTTCGTGCCGGGGCTCGCGCCGACCGTGGAGGAGCGTTACGATCCTGTGAAGACGCCGCGGGATAAAGTCGTGACCAATTATCAGGGGGTAAAATATACTTTCATGGGTGTCAATATCGGCTGGTGCGATGGGGAAACCACCATCTACGACGCCCGCAGCGTGAAGGTTCGCTTCACGCAGGCGGAGACCGGCGCCATGCAGGTCATAACGCTCACCCAGGCATCGCATACAGTCGTAAATTCCGGTAACCAGCCTTATTTCCAGTTCGGACGCAAAGATCCGATGCTGCCCGGTATTCGCAACGCTTCCGGCTCCACAGTCGATAAGGGCTGCTATTCCGACGGCTATGCGTTCGACAAGTCAGGAACGGGCAAGGTCGCCATCGGCGTTTCCATCCAGCATCCGCATATATTCTACAATTTCGGCAGTGCATCGCCCTACGATTGGTGTTCCACGTCCTATTACAATCTTTGGAGCGCCGACAATACGGTGACGACGGCTAACGACAATGCGGTGGTTAAGACGATTTACGATCCGTCACCCGTCGGCTACCATCTGCCTTCGTCGAACGCCTTTACGGGCTTTACGTATAACGGCAGCACTGTTTCTGGGTCTTCTTCCTTCGGCTCCCGATTCAATTCGCCCTATACCTCCAAAGTCGATTTTACCGATAATTTCGGCTGGGAGTTATATTGTAACAAGATGACGGGCGAGGGGAGCTACGACACTGCGGGCGGTACGATCTTCTTTCCGGCTTCGGGCTATCGCAACCTTTCGCCGGGCGTATTGCTCAACGTCGGCAGCTACGGCTACTTCTGGTCGGCCGTGCCGTACTCGACGAACTACGGCCGTTACCTGTACTTCTACTCGTCGAACATCGACCCGCTGCACAACGACGGCCGCTCCCGCGGCTTCCCGGTGCGTCCCGTCCGAGAATAGGCGCGAAGCGGCGATCCGGTTCATCGGGTTGATTCCCTGCCGTTCGCAGCCGCAGGGAGGGTTACCGGCGGAGACGGTCGAAAATATCTTTCGATTTTCCGGGCGAAGTTCCCGACGCCGTAAAGCGATAACACAAGGCACGAAAAGGATTCGTCCGCACCAACGTACAAGCCGGGCTATTGCAACGGGAAATCGAGGCATTGAAAGATGCCGGAGCGTTCTCTACCGCCGTATCGGCAAGAACGGCCCGCCCCGCCGCAGCGCGACAGCGGCCGATCCCGCGCTCGCACCGTTCAGGGACGGGCGGAGCCTGCACGTGAAGATGAACGGGGAGGCAGGGGCGGCCGAGGAGGAGCGGCGGTGTAAAACGGGATACAGTTGCCAAAAACAGCTATAAAAGGCAGGCGGCATACACAGATTCCGTACCGATCCCTTGCGGACGACGGCTCCGCAGCCAGCGGCAGCGGGGATCGTTCCAGCATGTCCATACCACAGGAAGCCTCCGAGCGTATGTTCCGGAGGCTTTCCCGGTTCGCAGGGCGGCGGCGCTTCCGGAGCGCGGAGGGTTGCCGGAACGAGCAGGTTCCGGAGTGCGGACGGCCATTGCGGGGCTTTGCATACCGGCCGCGCGGATATTCGCCGATGCGGTTCGCCGCCGCAAGCGG
>OAWV01001048.1_pt1 | contig 15731 bp, 9 predicted proteins | sample 1495551 | NCBI WGS metagenome assembly OAWV01 (sample SAMEA2580245, study PRJEB22360) | human gut metagenome | biome: human gut; feature: human-associated habitat; material: faeces | place: Denmark | collected 2008/2010 | reverse complement strand
TTACTCCAAATTTACTCCATTTTAAAAATCTGTTACGATATTTTGCGGTATTCTACGATACCTTTTCTTTGAAGAAAAATGTCTGTAAACCTTGATTTTAAGCGAACTTTTCAATATTTCCAAGCACTTTATTCTGTTGTGAGAATTTCTTCTCAATTATTTCATTACAATATTGACAATCTTTCCAGGCACGTAGATCTCCTTCACCACATTGCCCGTCAGTTTTTCCTTCACAGCTTCCCGTCCCGCGGCAATGGCATCTTCCTTGGAGCTGTCTGCGCTGATGCTGATAACGGCCCGTGTCTTTCCGTTAATCTGGACAGCCACCTCGATCTCATCGTCCTTCATGGCCTCCTCATCGCATTCCGGCCACTGTGCATGGAACACGCTGTCGTCACCGCCTAACTGCTGCCACAGCTCCTCTCCGATATGGGGAGCAAAGGGGGCCAGAAGAATCACGAAGGTCTTAAGGGTCTCCCTGTCGATTCCGCCTTCCTTCCTGGCCAGCTCAATCAGCTTATTGTTGTACTCCATGAAACCGGAAATAACAGTATTGAGGCTGAACTGGTTGAAACGGTATTCAATGTCATATACCAGCTTATGGCGCAGCTTTATCATCTCTTTGGACGCCTTCACATCCTTGTCCTTGTTGTCCATCACCAGGTTCCAGAAACGGTTCAGGAAACGTGATACACCCTCGATGCCCCGGTCATCCCACTCTGCGTCCAGCTCCGGCGGTCCCACGAACAGCTCGTAAAGCCTTAAGGAGTCGCAGCCGTAATCCCTCACCAAATCATCGGGAGAAACCACATTGCCCTTGGATTTGCTCATCTTAATGCCGTTCTTTCCGGTAATCATACCCTGGTTGAACAGCTTCTTGAAAGGCTCATCAAAATCAATAGCGCCGATATCGCACAGGAACTTGGTGTAGAAACGTGAGTACAGCAGATGGAGCACCGCGTGTTCCACGCCGCCGATATACATATCCACCGGAAGATACTTGTCCGCCTTTTCCCTGGATACCAATTCTTCCTTGTTGTGGCTGTCCACATAGCGCAGGAAGTACCAGGAGGAACCGGCCCACTGGGGCATGGTGTTTGTCTCTCTCTTGGCAGGAGCGCCGCAGACAGGGCAGGTGGTGTTGACCCATTCGTCAATGGCAGCCAGAGGTGACTCGCCGGTACCTGTGGGCTGGTAGCTCTCCACCTCAGGAAGCTTTAAGGGCAGCTGGTCCTCAGGCACAGGCACGCAGCCGCACTTGGGACAATGGATGATGGGGATAGGCTCGCCCCAGTAACGCTGGCGTGAGAATACCCAGTCCCTCAGCTTGTAGTTGACCGTCTTGTGGCCAAAGCCCTTTTCCTCTATCATGTGAGGCGCTTCTTTTTTAAGGACAGCGGACTCCAGGCCGTTCCAATCACCGGAATTAATCATGATGCCGTTGGCCTCGGTATACGCCTCGGTCATGTTCTCAATTTCCTTGCCGTCCTTTGCGATTACCTGTACAATGGGCAGGCCGAACTTCCTGGCAAACTCAAAGTCCCTGTCGTCATGGGCAGGCACGCACATGATGGCGCCGGTACCGTAATCAGCCAGTACGTAATCAGACAGCCAGATAGGCGTCTTTGCACCGTTTAACGGATTAACTGCATAGCTTCCGGTAAACACGCCGGTCTTTTCCTTGGCCTGCATACGGTCCACATTGGAACGCATGGAAGAATCGAATATATATTTTTCAACGGCCTCCCTTGTCTCATCGGTGGCCAGACTCTTGGCCAGGGCATGCTCCGGCGCCAGCACCATGAAGGTGGCTCCGTAAAGGGTGTCCGGCCTGGTGGTGTACACGGTAATCTTCTCTTCCCGCCCGTCAATGGGGAAATCCACCTCTGCGCCGTATGACTTGCCGATCCAGTCAGTCTGCATCTTCTTGACCTTCTCAGGCCAGTCCAGCTTATCCAGGTCATTTAACAGACGCTCTGCGTAAGCAGTAATTTTAAGCATCCACTGGCGCAGATTCTTCTTGGTAACTGTGGTGCCGCAGCGCTCGCAGCATCCGTTGACCACTTCCTCGTTTGCCAGTCCGGTCTTACAGGAAGGACACCAGTTAATGGGGAATTCCTTCTCATAAGCCAGGCCCTTCTTAAACATCTGGACAAAGATCCACTGGGTCCATTTATAAAAGTCCGGGTCCGTGGTGTTCACTTCCATATCCCAGTCATAAATTGCCGCAATCTGCTTGATCTGGCGCTTGATATTCCTGATGTTCGCCTCTGTGGACTTAGCCGGATGCACGCCCATCTTGATAGCGTAGTTCTCAGCCGGAAGGCCGAAGGCATCCCATCCCATGGGATGAATGACATACTTGCCCTTTAACAGCTGATACCGGCTCCAGACATCTGAAATCACATATCCTCTCCAGTGTCCTACGTGAAGGCCGCTGCCTGAGGGGTATGGGAACATATCCAGACAGTAATACTTTTCCTTCCTGCCATCGTTCACATTGATGGGCTTCTCTTCCCAGTTCTCACGCCACTTTTTCTCAATGGCGCTGTGGTTGTACTGTGTTGCCATAATCTCATTCCTCCATTGGTTATCTAAGGGGATGATTCCCCTTTATCCAGACAGCATACCTGCTGCGCGCAGTTTTCTGTGAAACAAAAAGCCCTGCGCCTCTACTGCTAGAGACGCAAGGCTTAAAAATCCCCGCGCGGTACCACTCTGGTTCATGCTGTCTGACGCATGCACTTAATCCTCTTATAACGGTAAGGTCTCCGTCCTGTCCTACTGGTTCCCGGTCCCCCGTTTCCGGCGGTCCTTCCTCGTTGGGGCAGGCTACTCCAGGGCCAGTTCAACAACCATCCGTCACCGGCTTTCACCAGCCGCCGGCTCTCTGCATCCATCCGGTTATCTACTCTTCCCTATCTGCGTATTTGCACTGATTCTTAATTTAACATATTTCCCAAACAGTGTCAACTGTTACCAGACAAAAAATCCTCTGCCGCGATCTCTGACCAGGCCGCCTTATAGGCTGTCTTGGAGCGTTTTGTCTCCCTGGACCGTCTCACCGGTCTGGCTGCCCTGGCCCATTTGGCCGGCGTCTCATGGCGTGAAGGCTTTGCCGGTCCCTGGGTCCTGGCCTCATCCGTAAACATGACGCAGTATCCATCCAGGTCCCTGATCCACCCCTTCTCAAACCATCCATACTGGGTGCCCCCAAAACCATATACCGCATCCTCATTCAGATACGCTGCCGGCTTTCCGTCAAACAGATAGATATGTTCCCCGTCACTGTCAATATACGCTGCCGGCGTCCCGTTTCTGTCATACAATGTCATGCTTCCATTCTCCCCATTTATTTCCATTCTCTGCTGCTGTGTATACCCGCAGCGGATCTATTATACTACTGCGCTGTCCCGGATTCAATGAGTTTCTTAACATAATTCTAACGGTCCCTTCTCTTGCCTTTCCGTTTGTCCTTATGTTAAGCTAAAATATATATGTTAACATAAATAACGGACAACAGGAGGTAATTTATTGAATCAGAAGCTAAAAGAAAAAATCACAGAATCCTTATCATCTGTGCTGCCCGTTACCTGCATTGTATTAATCCTTGGGATCACCATCACTCCCATTCCCCTGGACCCGCTGATGCTGTTTCTGGCAGGGGCCGCCTTCCTTATTATAGGAATGGGATTCTTCACCCTGGGAGTGGATATGGCTATGATGCCCATTGGAGAAAAGGTAGGTGCGCAGCTGGCCAAGGCAAAAAAGCTTCCGGTCATCGTCATTGCATGTGTCATCATAGGCGCCATGGTCACAGTGGCCGAACCGGACCTGCAGGTCCTGGCCAGACAGACACCGGCAGTGCCGGACATGGTGCTCATCCTGGCAGTGGCTGCAGGAGTCGGTTTCTTCCTGGCACTTGCATTTCTTCGCTCCCTCTTCGGCTGGAGCCTTTCCCACATTCTTCTGGTCTGCTACATCATTCTCTTCATCCTGGCCTTCTATATTCCAGGTGATTTTCTGGCTGTAGCCTTTGATTCCGGCGGTGTGACAACAGGTCCTGTAACAGTTCCCTTTATCATGGCCCTGGGCGTGGGACTTTCTTCCATCGGCCAGGGAAAAAACGCGGACAGCGACAGCTTTGGACTGGTATCCCTTTGTTCTATCGGCCCCATTCTCTCTGTTATGATACTCGGACTTTTGTTCCAGTCATCTTCCGGCGCCTATGAGCCCATGACCATTCCATCCATCAGCAATTCCCAGGACCTTTGGCTGGCCTTCCAGAGCGAACTTCCCCACTACGCGGCGGAAGTATTCACGGCCCTGTTTCCCATCCTGGCTTTTTTCCTGCTCTTCCAGATATTCTTCCTGAAGATGCGCAGACGCCAGGTGGTGAAAATCCTGGTGGGAATGCTGTATTCCTACATCGGGCTGACGCTGTTTCTTACAGGCGTAAATGTGGGCTTTATGCCCGCCGGAAGCTATCTGGGAAAACAGATGGCCTCCCTGCCCTATCGCTGGATTCTGGTGCCCGTGGCCATGCTCATCGGTTATTACATCGTCAAGGCAGAGCCTGCCGTACAGGTGCTGAACAAGCAGGTGGCTGACGTGACCGGCGGAAGCATATCTGAAAAGACCATGATGACCGGACTTTCCATCGGCATGGCCCTGTCGCTGGGATTCTCCTTATTCCGGGTCATCACAGGACTGCCGCTCTTGGCCTTCCTGCTGCCGGGTTACGCCCTTGCCCTGGGTCTCTCCTTTGTGGTGCCCCCGGTCTTTACCTCCATTGCCTTTGACTCAGGAGGCGTTGCCTCCGGTCCCATGACAGCCACCTTTCTCCTTCCGCTGTGCATGGGGGCCTGCGAAGCCCTGGGAGGCAATATTTTGACTGACGCCTTTGGCATCGTGGCCATGGTAGCCATGACCCCTCTCATTATCATCCAGCTCATCGGACTGTCCTTTGAGCTTAAAACCCGCAGGGAGAAAGCTGTTTCCAGACATCCTGTGGTGGATATGGAACAGGAATTCATCAATTTAGAGGAGGAACCTTATGAGCCATAAAAGTATAAAGCTGGCAGCCGCCATCGTGAACCGCGGGGCCGGGAACAGGGCTGCTGCCATATTCCATACATACAATCATGAAATACTGCTGGCTGTCAGGGGACATGGCACAGCCAGCTCGGCAGTCATGGACTGTCTGGGACTGGATGAGCCTGAAAAGGACCTGGTTCTGGGACTTTCATCCAAAGCCGACGCCGACCGACTGCTCCGTGCCCTTGGCAGGGAAATGGAATTTAGCAAGCCCGGACACGGCATTGCTTTCACCCTTTCCCTCACAGGCATTAGTTTCGCTGCCATGGACATTTTAAGCCGGCATGAAGACCAAACCGGGCCAAACAGCCGCCCCGCAGAACACAAGGAGGATATTCCCATGACAAATTCCCATTCCTATGAATTAATTGCTTCCGTCATCCACACTGACCTGTCCGCGCCTGTTATGGAGGCCGCCAGAAAGGCCGGCTGTCAGGGCGGCACCCTGATAAAGGCCAGGGAAATAGGCAGCGATGGCGGCAAAAAGCTGTTCGGCATGACCCTTTCCCAGGAAAAAGCCATACTGCTGATTCTGACCCCCACCAGCTTAAGGGCTCCCATCCTGAAGTCCATATGCGAGACCGTAATGAAGGAGACCGGAGAACACGCAGTGGCAATTTCCCTGCCCGTGGATGCAGTGGAGGGACTGACCGGCTGATACTGGCAGAAAAAACCGCTTTCTTTTTAGGATGAATCCTTTATAATAAATACTATCAAAGGAAAGCAGGTGCATCGCAATGTACATTGGTGATTTACATATCCATTCCCGCTACTCCAGGGCCACCAGCAAGGAGCTTACGCCGGAGCACCTGGACTTATGGGCGGGGAAAAAAGGAATAAACATTGTAGGTACGGGTGATTTCACTCATCCGGCCTGGAGGGCGGAGCTGGCTGAAAAGCTGGAGCCCGCCGAGCCGGGTCTTTACATGCTTAAAAAGGAATATTCCTTACAGCGCCCGTCCATACTGGGCCAGAGCAGCCCCCGTTTTGTTATCAGCGGGGAAATCAGCTCCATTTACAAGAAAAACGGCCGTGTGCGCAAGGTACACAGCCTTATCCTTCTGCCCAGCCTGGAAGCAGCCGAAGTGCTTTCCAGGCGGCTGGAAGCCATCGGCAACATACATTCGGACGGACGCCCCATCCTGGGATTGGACTGTCACGATCTTTTGGCCATAACACTGGAGGCATGCCCGGATGCCATCTATGTTCCGGCCCACATCTGGACCCCGCATTTTTCACTGTTCGGGGCATTTTCCGGTTTTGATACCATTGAAGAGTGCTATGAGGAGCTGACTCCCCAGATTCATGCCCTGGAGACAGGACTGTCCTCTGATCCGGCCATGAACTGGAGGCTGTCGGCCCTTGACTCCTTTCAGCTTATCTCCAACTCTGACGCCCACTCTCCCGCCAAGCTGGGCAGGGAGGCCAGCCTGTTTGACATTCCCATGTCCTATACGGGGCTCTACGGCGCCATACAGAGGGGCGAGGGCCTTAAAGGCACCATTGAATTCTTTCCTGAGGAGGGCAAATATCATTTTGACGGCCACCGGAAATGCCATCTCTGCCTCAGTCCCTCCCAGGCCAGGAAATATAACGGCATATGTCCTGTCTGCGGCAGAAAACTGACCACAGGCGTACTTCACCGGATTGAACAGCTGGCTGACCGGGACGAGGATTTCCTGCTGCCCCAGGGACGTCCCTTTGAAAACCTGGTGCCCCTGGGCGAGGTCATTGCCTCCTCAGTGGGTTCCTCCCCGTCCAGCGTAAAGGTTTCCAGGCAGTACGAACACCTGCTGGAGGAACTGGGCAATGAATTTTATATTCTTCGCCAGGCCCCGCTGGAGGATATCAGCCATGCGGCCGGATCCCTGACAGCAGAGGGCATACGCCATCTGAGAGACGGCAAGGTCCAGTGGAGACCCGGCTATGACGGCGAGTACGGGACCATGCGGCTGTTCCAGTCAGCCGAGCTTGACAATGTGGAGGGACAGATGTGCATGACCTTTGAGACAGCGAACGCGGACCTGAGCCAAACGCTGGGACCTGGGAGCCCGGGAGCCCCGAGTGTGACGGGGGATGGGGAGCTGGCAGCAGATGCGGTTCCTTCGGCAAATACTGCATTGTCCGGCAAAGCCGGCGTTTCCCACGGCTCAACGGCTTCCCGTGAAGCTTCCTATGAAACAGCCGTATCAAATATCCTGACTGTTTCCATGCCCTCCTCTGCCCTGAACCGGGACCAGCAGCAGGCCGTGGAATCCGTATTCCCGGTAACAGCCGTCATAGCCGGTCCGGGTACAGGCAAAACAAAGACTCTGGTGTCGCGCATCGAACACCTTATGGGTGAGCGGGGCGTAAAACCTTCTGAGATTACGGCCGTCACCTTTACAAACAAGGCAGCGGACGAGCTGACACAGAGAATCCGCCAGGCACTGCCAGGCAGGCGCAGCCTGAACCAGATGCAGGTCGGAACCTTCCATTCCCTTTGCTACCGGCTGTTAGCCCGGTCCGGAACAGAGCTGTCCCTGGCAGACCAGGGACAGGCGGAAGAATGCGCAGTAGAAACCATAGAAGCCCTGGAACTCCCCTGCACCGTCAGGCAGTTTCTCACCGCCATCTCTCTGCATAAGGCAGGGCTGTCCTCCGCGCAGGGCTTTGCCGCCTATATGGCCGATGATTCCGCTGCTGAAACCGGCTTTACCCTGACGCAGGAAGCGGCAGACCGGTACCAGCAGGCGCTGGAGTGCAGGAAGCTTATGGACTTCGACGACCTGCTTCTCAACATGCTGCGCCTTCTTGAACAGGAACAGAAAGCAGAATACAGGAAGCAGCATTTTTCTTATCTGCTGGTGGATGAATTCCAGGATATCAGCCCGGTCCAGTACCGGCTCATCAAGGCATGGAATAAAGGCGGGCGGGAACTCTTTGTCATCGGTGACCCGGACCAGTCCATCTACAGCTTCCGGGGTTCTGACAGCCGCTGCTTCGACCTGCTGGAACAGGATTTTCCGGGAACCAGCCCCATACGGCTTCCCACCGGCTACCGCTCCACCCCGGAGATACTCTCCGCCTCCCTTCCTCTCATCTCCCGCAATCCGGGCGGTGAGCGCAGACTCTCAGCCGCCCGTCCCCACGGCGGTCCGGTGCGTCTGGTGACAGCACAGACCAGCCTGTCGGAGTCCATCTTCATTGCCAAAGAAATCAACCGCATGGTGGGCGGAATCGACATGCTGGATGCCCACAGCCAGACCCCCGGCCTGCCGGATACTGCCAGGAGCTTTGCCGATATCGCTGTCCTCTACCGCACCAATCACCAGGCCCGCCTGCTGGAACAATGTCTGCAAAAGGAGGGAATCCCTTACGTGGTAGCGGGAAGGGAGGATTATCTGGACCACCCGGCTGTCCAGGGCACCATCTCCTTTTTCGGGGCCCTGCTTAAATCTTCCGGGTTAGATGAAGATACCACGAAACTCTGCAGAAAACGCATTTCCCCTTCCGCAGATTACAGCAGCCTGGCAGAGCGCTTCCAGCCAAGACTAAAAAAAGACAGGCCCTGGAAACTTCTGGAAGACTGGATTTCATGCCTGGAGCTGGGGTCAGACAAGCCCATGGACACCTTTGTGTGCATGTCCTATTTCCACAAAACCATGGAGGATATGCTGAGCACACTGGCCTTTGGACAGGCCCACGATCTGAAACGAAGCGGCCAGGATTCCCGCCCCTCCGATGCAGTGACACTTATGACCCTGCATGCCTCCAAGGGCCTGGAATTCCCCGTGGTCTTTCTCTATGGCTTAAGACAGGGAATCCTCCCCCTTAAAACAGGAAAGGGAGCTGTGAATCCGGAGGAGGAACGCCGCCTTATGTATGTGGGTATGACAAGGGCCAGGGACGAATTAATTCTCACCACCTCAGAGGAACCTTCCCCGTTCTTAGAGGAACTTCCCAAAGATGCCTGCCGCCGGGAAAAGGCCCGGACTCCCGGCAGCGGGATGAAGCAGCTGAGTCTCTTTGATTTCATGTAAGATTTTAAAAACCGGGCATTTGCCGCGGTAATTTCCCTCTCAATACAAAAAGACCTGACGCACGCCATATGATGGGGCATCAGGTCTTTTCACATATTCACATATATCAGGAAACCGGAATGGCAATACCGGGCATCCTATCTCTCGGACATAGGCACATAATCCATATTGTCGCCTACGTACTTGGTGGCCGGACGCATAATACGGCCGTCATACAGCTTATTCTCAATATTATGGGCCACCCAGCCCACAACGCGGCTGCACACAAACAGAGGTGTGTACAAATCCCTTGGAATCCGCAGCATACCGTATGCAAACCCGCTGTAGAAATCCACATTGGTGGGAAGGGCCTTGCCCTTGATTTCCTCCATTACTTCCTTGGCAATACGCTCAAAGCGCATATAGAAGTCCAACTCCCTGGTATGCTTCTGCTCCTTGGCCACCTCCATGCAGCAGGCCCTTAAGACCTCTGCACGGGGATCGGACACCGTGTAGACAGCATGGCCGAAACCGTATACAAGGCCGGAACGGTCATAGAGTTCCCCTGCCATCAGCTTCTCCACTGCCTGGCGGATTTTCTTATCGTCTGCATCATAGCCGCCTGTTTCAGCCAGCACTGCATCCATCATCTCTGCCACCTTGATATTGGCGCCGCCGTGGCGCGGTCCCTTAAGGGAACCGATACCGCCGCATACCGTGGAATAGATATCTGTGCCTGTGGATGCAATCACCACATTGGTAAAGGTGGAGTTGTTGCCGCCGCCGTGATCCGCATGAAGCATCAGTATGGTATCCAGCAGATTCGCTTCCTTGGAGGTGAATTTCTGGTCCTTTCTCAGAAGGCTTAAGAAATTCTCGGCAATGGAATATTCCGGATTTGCGTAATGGATGAACAGGCTTTCCCTGTCATAATAATGCACCTTGCTCTGATAGGCATAGCAGGCAATGGAAGGGAGCTTTGCCAAAAGGTTCACGCCTTTGACCAGGGTCTGGTATACATCAATATTGTCCGGGTCGTCATCGTAATTATACAGGGTAAGGACCGCGTCCTGAAGCTTATTCATCAGATTCTTACCGGGAAGGCGCAGCAGGTTCATTTCCACGAACTCATCCGGAATGGTGTAGCAGTGTCTCACCACATTGCAGAACTTTTCCAGTTCAGCTTTCTTCGGCAGATATCCGAACAGCAGGAGGAAACAGGTTTCCTCATACCCGAAATGGCTCTCCTTCTTCCCCTTTACCAGGTCCAGTACATCCACGCCCCGGTAGAGAAGCCGTCCGGGAATGGCCTTGATTCCTCCGTCTGTCTCCTCATATCCCACTACGTCGGCCACCCTGGTAAGGCCTATCCGCACGCCGGTTCCGTCCTCATTCCTGAGGCCCTTCTTTACATTGTACTCTTTATACCATTTATTAGGAATATCCGTGTAATTCTGCGACTTCCCATAAAACTGTGCAAGAAAACTCTCCTTAACCATGTACCCATGCTCCTTTCTCAAATATCCCCATCAGTGTCTGCCCCTGTTATAGTTGATCAGACAGCCGGCCTTTACGATTTCCCGCTCCTCTGCCGTCATATCCGCAATATACAAATCCAGGGTTCTTATGCTGCTGCCCTCTTTTCCCAGCACATAAGCCTTAATATCCTTTAAATCCCCGTCCAGGGCTTTCCTTACGCCCGGAACATAAATATAATCTCCTACCTCGAAGCAGGGCTCCTCCTCCATCTGGAAAGGAACCATGCCCCAGTTCATCACATTGGAGCGGTAACGCTTGGTGGCGTATTCCTTACAGATATTGGCCAGGCCTCCGATGACTCTCTGGCAGCTGGCTGCCTGTTCCCTGGCAGATCCGTCGCCAGGTTTTACAGCATAAATCATGCTGCCCACTTCCGTGTCCTGAACCGTCACATTCTCATTGCCTTCAATGCGGCGGATGGCGTCAAAGAGCTTCTCCAAAACAGGCTCCAGCTCCACTTCCTTGGCCGCGCCCTCCTTTGTTCTGGCTTTTTCCAGCTTATCCACTTCCTTGGCCCTTCCCACATACTCCGGGTCCCTTCTGGACAAAGTGAATTCTGCCAGTCCCAGCGGATTGGACCGGTAAGATGAAGTCTCGCCGGAAGGAATCAGCTCATCGGTGGTGGTCACAGGGTCCATGATTTTGGAACATACCTTCAGGAGAATATTGTCCGCCAGAGGACTCATCTCCGGCCAGTCCTTGATATTCGGTCCGTAGACCAGTTCCTTTTCCCCGTCGCCTTTGTTGTAACCCATGTATACCCGGTTCTTATAGGAAATGTCGTCAAATTCATACTCAGGCACATCGCCCCAGCCTTCAAGCTCCCATGCGGAGGTAAGCCTTCCTCCGTTGGCTGCCGTGGCTGCAATGGAACGCGCGTCCATCAGGGCAACCGCGGCCATCTGGCCGTTACCTGGTTTGGATCCTTCCCTGTTGGGGAAATTTCTGGTGGTATGGCGGATACTCAGACCGTTGTTGCAGGGCGTATCGCCTGCGCCGAAGCAGGGGCCGCAGAACGCAGTCCGTATAATGGCGCCTGCGTCCATCAGGTCGGACACAGCCCCCTTCTTCACCAGGTCCGCAAAGACAGGCTGTGAAGACGGGTATACTGCCAGGGAGAACTCGTCGCAGCCGCAGTTCTTTCCCTTTAATACACGGGCAGCTTCCATTACGTTTGAATAGGTGCCTCCTGCACAGCCAGCGATAACTGCCTGCTGAACCATGAGCTGGCCCCCCTCAATCTTATCCCTCAGGGTAAAGGATGCCTTTCCGCCCGATACCTTGGCAGCCTCTGCTTCCACCATGCCCAGTATATCGTCCAGGTTGGCCTTAAACTCGTCAATCTCGTATGTATTGCTGGGATGGAAGGGAAGGGCAATCATGGGCTTTACCGTGGACAGATCCACGTATACGCAGCCGTCATAGTATGCCACATCCGCGGGAGCCAGTTCCTTATAATCTTCCTCCCTGTGGTGCTTGGCCAGATAGGCCCTGGTGTCACTGTCCGTCTTCCATATAGATGACAGGCAGGTGGTCTCTGTGGTCATGACGTCCACGCCATTGCGGTAATCGGTTGTCATGGAAGCCACGCCCGGCCCCACAAACTCCATCACCTTATTCTTTACATATCCGTTCTTAAACACGGCTCCGATGATAGCCAGGGCAATATCCTGGGGACCGGTTCCCGGCTGGGGCGCACCGTCCAGATAAACGGCTACAACACCCGGATATGCCACATCATATGTATCCTTAAGAAGCTGCTTCACCAGCTCCCCGCCGCCTTCACCTATGGCCATGGTTCCCAGGGCCCCGTAACGGGTATGGCTGTCGGAACCAAGTATCATTCTGCCGCATCCTGCCATCATCTCCCTCATGTACTGATGAATGACCGCAATATGCGGAGGAACATAGATGCCCCCGTATTTCTTAGCCGCAGACAGGCCGAACATGTGGTCATCCTCATTGATGGTCCCTCCCACCGCGCAAAGAGTATTGTGGCAATTTGTCAATACATAAGGAATCGGGAACGTTTCCATGCCCGAAGCCTTGGCTGTCTGTACAATACCCACGAAGGTGATGTCATGGGATGCCATGCTGTCAAACCGCAGCTTCAGATGTTCCATGTCACCGGATGTGTTGTGGGCCTCCAAAATGGAGTAGGCAATGGTTCCTTTCCTGGCGGATGCCTGGTCTGCGTCCTTTCCTGTCAGTGCCTTTACCTTTCCGCTCTCTGATTCCGGTACGATTTCAGTGCCGTTAACCAGATAAATACCGCTGTCATACAATGATACCATTTCATTACCTCCTGGTGTCTGATTTTATGAAAAAGGGCTCGGCTTGGATTTTTGCCTGCCCCCTTACATTCGTTGGTTATTACTATAAAACAAAAAAATTGATTTGTCCAGTATTTTTATTGTAGTCGCCACAGCTTTTACATTGTGGTCCGTATTGGCTCCGACATGTCTTTTACTGTCACATGCTAATACTTTATCACATCAAAGCATCTGTGTAAATCACCAATTTAATATAAACAGGCCGCAGCATATGACAAAATAGCCTATCATGCCCACATTCAGAAACACTGTCTGAAAGGCTCTCCCCTTTCTCAGGGGCCATTGTCCCGGCAGGAAGGTAATCTGGCGCCGGTACATAATGATAAGAGTAATGGCTGCAATGAGACAGGCCAGCATGAAAAACAGATATGCCAGTATCATGATGGAGGAAAACGCTGTCACCAGCCACCCCATGTCAACTCCCAAAATAGATTCAATCTGCCGGATCATCCACGGCCCCTCTGCCAGTCCCTGGGCCCCCTTTGACAGTTCCACGGTAACGACACCGCCCAACAGGTTGAACAGCATATGAAACCCAATGGTGTATCTCACCTTCCCTGTCTTTGCGTACACGTAGGCCCAGAGAATTCCTATGCCAAAGGCATAAAAGAACTGGGAAAAATTGCCGTGGGCCATGCCGAACATAATACCTGACATGATGATGGCCGCTTTCTGTCCATATCCCAGCAGCCGGTCCATAACCATCTTCCTGAAAAAAAGCTCCTCCACCACAGGGGCCATAATGACCGTTGTCAGCAGATTGACCCACAGGCTGGAATTCCTGATAAGCTGGTCCAATTCAGCGGAGTCCGGTCCCGATGGCTGTAAAAGCCCTACCAGCCTGCCCAGAATATTTCCTGCCAGCCCGATTCCCACTGCAATGACAAAGAAGGACGCAAATTTCCAGAATCCCCACTGCTCCTTCTGGGGCGAACCGCATTTGGGCACAAGTTTAAACAGACCGGCCACCACGGGAAAGGCCACCAGGTACATGGGCAGGGACGACATAAGCATACGCCCCGAAAATCCGTAGAAATCAATGAAATCTCCCAGCAGGGAATCAAGCAGCATCACCAGGACCATAACCACCACCTGGGCCGCCAGGGTAATCAGCATAAATGCGGCCGCCGCCATTCCCACATGTGAGAACTGCTTCCTCTGGCGCCTTTCCATGGCAGCTGCCTGCTGCGGGTCAGGCTCCCAGACCCTTCCCCTGTTTTCATCATCGTATATCATAGGCCAAATCCAGTCTCCTTCATCAGAACTTGTATACTGCCAAAAGACAGTCCTTTTTAGTGTTGCAATTGCAACAAAAAAGTATTATGATAATAAATATCATACCATAAAAGATAGCAGGGTAAAAGAAACATGACAGAATATTTTCAGAAAAACCTATTTAAAGACATCTCCATCGACGAGTATAAAAAACTGCTCTCCTGCCTGGACGGAAGGACAAAACAGTTCAGAACAGGCGAAACCATATGTGATTACGACGAAGGCTTTCATGAAATCGGCATTATAGGCAAGGGCACTGCCTCTGTTGTCCGCTATGAATACAACGGTGCCAGAACCATCCTGGAGCGCCTGGGCCCCCAGGACATCTTCGGCCACCTGCTGTCCTACGAGGGCAGCGAGCACGCCGGTATCAGCGTTGTCTGCGACAGCCCCTGTGACATTCTTTTCATCCATTATGCCACCATCGGCTCTCCCTGCACCAAGTCCTGCGCCCACCACCACCAGCTGACCCAGAATCTGCTGGACCTGATTTCGGAGCGTGCCTTAAACTTAAGCCGCAGGGTGGAGGTCCTGTCCCAGCGCACCATCCGCGAAAAGCTTATATGCTATTTCATGCAGCTGGCCGCCCAGGCCAAAGCCTCCTCCTTCAGCCTCCCCTTTACCATGGTGGACCTGGCCGATTACCTTTCCATTGACCGCAGCGCCATGACAAGGGAGCTGAAACGCATGAAGGAGGAAGGGCTGATCGAAATGGACAAGCGGTGTGTACGCCTATTCCTTTAGCCTGTCTTCAAACTGCCGGGCGCTCATGGGGCGCCCGAAATAATATCCCTGTATATATTCCATTCCCAGTTCTCTTACAGCCTCATATTCCTCTTCTGTCTCCACCCCCTCCAGACATACCTTCCTGCCCACATCATGGCACAGGTCGGTGATGGATCGGATAAAGGTGGCATTAAAAAGATCGGAGGTAATTCCCTTCACAAATCCCCTGTCTATCTTCACCACATCCACGGGGATGCTTTTTAATGAAAACAGGGACGAATATCCCACTCCAAAATCGTCCATGGCAATTTTTACCCCAAGCTCCTTCATCTGCGCAATCATGCGGAGGGTGTCCTCCTCTGCCTTTGCCAGATATGTCTCGGTCAGCTCCAGGATAATTTTTGAAGGCGCCAGGCTGTGCTCCTCTAACGCTGTCCGGAGAAAGGAAATAAAATCCCCCTGGGCAAGCTGGATGTAAGACAGATTCACACTTATCTGGAAATCCGGCCTGAAACGGCACCACTCCAGGCACTGGGCCATGCCGCGGCTCAGTATCCACTGTCCAAAAGGAATGATTAAACCGCTCTGCTCCATCAAAGGGATAAACTCACCGGGAGAAACATCTCCGTACTTGGTGCAGTGCCATCTGGCCAGGGCCTCAGCTCCGCAGAGCCTGCCCGACACAGTGTCTACCTGGGGCTGGTAATGGATGGTGAACCCTGCAAAGCCGCGCTCCACGCTCTCCCTCAGAAGCTCCAGC
>OAWV01001041.1_pt1 | contig 15776 bp, 24 predicted proteins | sample 1495551 | NCBI WGS metagenome assembly OAWV01 (sample SAMEA2580245, study PRJEB22360) | human gut metagenome | biome: human gut; feature: human-associated habitat; material: faeces | place: Denmark | collected 2008/2010 | reverse complement strand
AATTTTCAAGGTACAAATTTATATCAAAGGTCAATGACCTTTTGACACCCTAATCTTCATAGGAAAGTTCTACGACCTTCCCTATGAAATAAAAACGCTCCGCGGGTTGTGCACAGATGCGTAAGGAAATTATTTGCCTGCGGCAAATTGCATCTGGCACGCAAAGTTGTCAAGCCCCTCAAAGAGTGAGGGGTTGGGGCGTTGAAGTGGGCTTGCCCACTTTGTTCCAAAGAAGATTGCTTCGGGTCACCGATCAGATTTTAGATGCACGGATAGGAAAGATCAAGACATTTAATACAGAATGTAGGGCTGTTGCAAAATAATAGATTTTGCAGTAGCCCTGTTATTTGTTTGTTATACCTGAGGTTTCTGCTCTTTTTTCACAACCTTGCTTAGAATAAAGGAAAGAACGATACACAGAGCAGCAGCGGCCATTGCATATGCCCATGTCATGTTATAACCGGTTCTTCCATAGTTATCCATCCAGCTTCCGACCAGAGTATACATGAACATATCAGGCATATAGCCAAGTGCGGAAGAGATACCGGAGACACGGCCGCTGAGCTCAAGCGGAATGCCCGCGTCCTGATGTACTGCGAAGTATTGGCTTCTCACTGCATAGATAAATATAAGTCCGATACATCCGCCGACGATTACTTTAATACGTGAGTGCAGCTTATCAGCAAGGAAGCCTCTGACGATACCTCCGACACCCTGGAGTAGATACCGAATACCGCCCAGAGTGGCAGCTGTTGTTGCGGTAAGTCCATAGAACTGCTGAGCGTATGTTGTAACATATCCGATCAGACCGTTTATTACGCATAACTTTGGGATTGTATGGTTTTTGCCTTGTTTTTTCTGAAATAGTGCCCCCCTGTTAGAGAACGGGGGCACATACAAGGCTCGCAGTCTCGCCCAGCCGTCAAAGGACGGAAATGCTTTGTCATCCAAGCCTGTTTTTCCCTTTTCTAACAAGTGCCATTTCAATCGTTATTCGTATCTACGGGCTTAATCAGATAGGTTTTGCTTTTTGAATATTCTTATATTTCATTCTATTGTGCTTATTCGATTACAAGAACATAGTAATTCTTATATGCTTATTTGTCAATATCTTTTTTTGCCTTTAAAAGCCATATTAAGCGTGATAGACTTATAACAGTGAAGATATAATGAGATATGGAGGGTTATGCGATGAAAATAAGCCATTTAGGAAATAATATACAGACCATAAGAAAATTCAGAGGAATGAAACAACAGGAGCTTGCGGACAAAATTGGTATCAATATGCAGAGCCTTTCCAAGATTGAAAGAGGGTTGAATTATCCTGCTTATGATACGCTGGAAAAGATAATGGAAGTGCTGGACGTAACACCGAACGAATTGTTATCGGGGGAATGGAAATATGTCAATCAAGCAGAAAAGGAAGTCTGCCAGTTTCTAAGAGCGGAAGAACGTTTAAATGCAGAACTGAAACATGGACATTATGATAACTTCTTTGACAGCGAAGAAGAATGGCTGGAATATGAATTAGAACAGCTACGCAAATATATTACAGATTACATCAGCGGAAAGAACATAGAAGCGTCTGACCTTTACCCAATCAAAGAATTTATCCAGCATTTGAAGTTTCAAAAAATGTTAGACCGTTATGATGATTTATACAGCATGGATATGTTCGGGGAAAGCACAGAGGGACACAAGTATAAAACACCTTACTATGCTGTAAAAAGGATAAATCCAAATTTAAAAGAAGATATGGAACTGTTATCGCAGTTACCGTGGATAACAGGCAAATTTGATTTATGGTAAATCAGACAAAGGCAACGCAGGTATCGCAGTTTGAGCTAGTGCTACATAAAGATAATAACTGGAAGATTGTAGAATAACATAGTAAAAGGCAGGTACACCGTGTCGTGGTTATCTGCCTTAGTTGTTATCTATTTTAAATTGTTTTTTTAGAATGTCCTTTAAAGCAAAATATTCTGATGGAAGCTTATTCATAGCAATCCACATATGAATCGATGTATATTGCAAATCTTCAATATAGAAGCTATTGATATTTTGTTTATCTGCTAAAATATACTTTGGTAATAATGATATTCCACCGCCCATAGCAACGGTATTAAGAATTGCTTCTACAGTATCTAATTCAATTATCATTGGTGACTTCGATTGATGTAAGTTCCACCAATCCAAAAGAGCTTTTCTGTAGGGGCAGGACTTGATATTATTTATGATAATTGGATATGTAAAAATATCATTTATGGAATTGCAGGAGCATGGAGTTGCCAGCATTAAATTGTCTTGAAATTCCAAAATCCGCCTACCTTGTGTAATATTGTGGGTACTGTTAGTGATTATACAATCTAATAGTCCATTAGATAGACTCTGGTCTAATTCGTCTTGATTTAGTGTGGAAACTGACAATGACACATTTGGAAACTGTTTTTGATATTCAATGATACATTTGGGCAATAAATAACCAGCTATTGTCTGCACTGTGCCAATTTTTAAAGTTTTAGGATTGTTCTGAAAAGATTGTAAGGTCTTATCGAGTAAAGAGATTATTTTTTCTGCTTGATACAGTAATTTTTCTCCATCTTTTGTGAGGGTTACGCCTTTGCTATGGCGAATGAATAGTGTCGTGTTTAATTCACCTTCCAGTTTTTTGATATGTGCAGTTATATTAGATTGAACATACCCCATATTTTCCGCAGTTTTCGATATTGATTTTGTATAAGCAACTTCCCTAAATATTCTAAGTTCCAGACTTTCCATAATAGCACCTCCAGTATTATTTAAAATGATATCTATCATCATTTACAACTATTATACACATAACGAACTAATATGTATAATTAAATTGAAATTTGAAGCAGGATAGATAGGAGGAAAAAATAATGATTGCTATGCAATATAAGATTTCACTACCAGATAACTACGACATGAACGTGATTAGACAGCGAGTAGCTGATAATGGACATAGGACGGATGGCTTTCAAGATTTAATATTTAAAGCATATCTCATATCTGAAAAAAGAGATTCTTCAAAGAGTTGTAATGAGTATTCTCCACTATATGTATGGCAGAATAATGATGGCATGAACAAATTCATTTTTGATGGTTACTATGATAATATTTTAAGTTCATTCGGTTGGCAAAAAATAAATATAGGTATTCCAATAACATGTTGTTTGGGAAAAGACTTTAATCTGTCAAAGTTTGCTCTTGAAATTGAACATGAAATTACACCAATGGAACAAATGAAAGCTATAAATTTTTCATTGGAGAAAGATGACTGTACAAGTAAAGTGTTAATATACAATCCAGACAAATGGAAATATGTAGAATACTATTTCTATAAAGATAGACCTATTAAAAAAACTATTGGAAAAATTTATTCAATTTTGCATTTGTCACAATAAAATATGTTTTGAAATATTGAATACTTAAATATGCAAAAAAACAAATGTAACTGGCTATGGGGCTATATCTACTAAAAAGCTATGTGATAGGTTGGGATTAAATTTAAACATCACTTCTAAAAGGCATGAATACACAAGGCTGACAAACTATACAGTTACGATTAAACGATACCAACGGGATTGAAAATTTCGTGAAGAACTTTGAGAAGTCCTATTACACATGGAGCAACAGAAACGAAGCTATTGAAGCAAGGACGCAGGCAATCAGTGGTTATCTGACAAAGGAGTTGTAGGACTTGAATGTAGATACTATCAGAACGGATATACCGACCAGCTCTGCGGTTACAGATGTGATTGTGTGGAATATCGAGCAGTCGAGAACGGACACTTTATCTGCTACCTACGAAGTAGATCAGCAGATAAAAGAGGGCGACCAGACAAACAATGTAACAGCAACCTATACGGTAAAAGTCCATGGGGACGCTGACGGGGATATGGTAATCGTTCAGAATCCTACCCTTTCCTCAGCAATCGCAAAATCAGACTATGAATCAAAGACACCAGAAGCCGATAACAGCGTGGACGCAGATACAATCAATAACGCTACCGCTTTTCTGGAAACTTTCTTTAAGCTGTATCCAACAGCCACAGAAAAGGAGCTTGCCTACTATGTATCGGGGAATGTGCATGAGCCTATCGGCAGGAACCATGTATTTTCGGAACTGGTAAACCCTATCTTTACAAAGAACGGGAATTGAAAGATTGTAAGGTAACATGAAAACGGGTTTGTATCATAACTGTGGTGTGCAAGCCCTTTTTATATTGAAGTATAAATTAACAATAATTATAATTAGGTACATGAATGGAGAGATAAAATGTTCAAAATTGGTGAGTTTTCAAAATTGACACAAGTTTCTACTCGTATGTTGCGTTATTATGATGAAATGGGTTTGTTAAAGCCTGCTAAAATCGATTCATTGACTGGATATCGTATGTATTCAGCAGAACAAATCTCAACTTTAAATAGAATTATATATTTACGTGATAGTGGCTTCAATGTTGCTGAAATTGCATTAGTCCTCAATTACAGTAATAGTGCCATTATAGAACAGCTTGATAAAAAGTCTATTGAAATTATGGATAATATACAAAAAGAACAAGAAAAATTAAAGAAAATTGAGATTGCTAAAAAGGAATTGTTACATGGCAAAAGTGAATTGTATTTTAACATAACCATAAAAGAGATACCGAGTTATTGTGTTTTATCTTTAAGAAAAGAAATACCAGATTATTATTACGAGGGCGAGCTCTGGAAAGAACTTTCTGCTTTTGCTAAAGAAAATAAAATAGATATTGCTGATGAAACGTTCTCAATATATCACAATGTGGAATATAAAGAAAAAGATGTTGATGTAGAATTATGTGCATTTGTAAATAAAATAGGAAAAGATACTAGTGATTTTAAGTTTCGTTTTACCGAACCAGTTTCTATGATGGCTTGTACTATGGTATATGGAGATTTTTCTAATATTTCTTATGCTTATCGTTCATTTGCTAAATGGCTTCAAGAAAACAGTCAATATAAAATGAAAGGTTCAAGCCGTCAAATAGTTCATCGTGGACCGTGGAACGAGAAAAATCCAGAGAACTATCTAACAGAAATCCAAATTCCTTTAGAAAATCTCTTGTAAAAAATGATAATCTGCCTTGACTTTAACATGGTGTTAAGGTTTATCGTTTATTTAGCAAGAAGAAAACGGAGGAAAATACAATGACAACTTATAAAGTAAATTCAATAGGTACTATCTACAACAATGAAAATAGTGCTTTCATTCAACTTGAAGCACCATATATTCCAGCATTAAAGGAATTAGACGGATTTAGTCATATCAATGTTTTATGGTGGTTTAGCGATTTTGACAATGAGGATTTCAGAAGCGTATTGGAAACAGACCAGCCTTATAAAAAAGCTCCAGAAAAAATGGGGATTTTTGCAACAAGGTCGCCAGTACGCCCAAATCCGATTGCATTATCAGCAGTAGAAATTATCAATATTGATTATATAAGTGGGCTGATAAAAATTGCTTACATTGATGCTAATGACAAAACGCCTATCTTGGATATTAAACCATACACGCCGAGTTTGGATAGAGTGGAAAATCCGCAGGTTCCAGATTGGTGTAGTCATTGGCCTCATAGCTTAGAAGAATCTGCTTCTTTTGCATGGGAAAACGAATTCAATTTTTAAGGAGTAATGAACCATGAGTTTGCAGGAGTACATTTTTGAAAAACCAGTAATTGAAACAGAACGCCTTATTTTAAGAACAATGAATAAAAGTGATATTGATGATTTGAAAGAATGGATTAGTGATATTTCTTTATATGAGTATTGGGGCAAGCGTCCATCAAAAAGCGAAAAAAATCCAGAAGTACTTTTTAATAAGCCAGAAAAAGCTACTAAAAGTTTTCATTGGGGAATTGTCCATAAACAAGATAGCAAAGTGATTGGTGAAATATGGATATATCTTATTGAAAATAATAGAATGGCAAAAGTGGCTTTCAGACTTTCTAAGCAATATCAAGGTAATGGACTAATGAGTGAAGCGTTGAAAAGCGTAATTGAATTTTGTTTTTTAAAAACAGAATTACAAAAATTATGGACAGATGTGCATATTTTAAATCATGCTTCTTATAAAACATTAGAGAAAGTAGGTTTTCAAAAAGAAGGACATATTCGTGAGGGGAAAATGGTAAATACCTATTGCGACTACTACCTATATGGGATTTTGAAATCTGATTATGTCAGTAGTTATAGTGAATGAGATAGTTTTATGATAGAACTAAGAAAACGGGATATTAAAAAAGTCTTGAAGGCTGGTGGTATGTCATGGCTGACGTTCGGGCTAATATAGAAGCTACTATTGATGAAGCTATGAACAGTACAGACCCAGAGGTGCAGGCAAATTTCAAGAAGTATTTCGGAAATAAACGCCCTACACCAGAAGAATATATTTATATCTTTATCAAGAAGACGAAAGTTTAGAATGGTACAATCGCTTTAAGGGGGATTGTGTATGAAGTGTTTTAAGCAATTTACCAAAAACTCAAGAACAACTTAACAGCAATCCATGCACTACTACAACTGAATATTTTAATATCTTAGTTCATACAGACTATATGTTTTGTGTGGGCTTTTTTCTTACTCTCTTTTCCGTATTTTCCAAAGGTATAGACGGTATTTCCGTTTATATATTTCAGCGTTTGCGGAAAGGGGGTGAGATTATGAACACATCTTCTTTTGAGCATATCGTTAGAATACAGTTTAATGCTTTGATAATGACTGTTACCAAACGTACAATAAAAAGCAAGAAAAGACAGTTTGCAAGACGTTCTAAGCGTGAAGTTTTGTTCTGTGAATTGTCAGATATGAAACAGCTTGAATGTGGAACAACAGATAACTATTCTTGTGATTATATTTCTTTTGAAGTCTTGAATAATACAATCCAAGTATCAAATGAGAAACTTGCTGTTGCTTTACATAAGTTATCAGAGAAACAGCGTGATGTAATCTTATTACGCTATTTTCAAGGCATGAGTGACCAAGGCGACTGATGAAAAATCTTGTCTTGGAATATAACGCACTCCCTCACACCCTTATCGCTGGTGGGATTGGCGGTGGTAAAACATACTTTCTGCTAAATCTCATTGAAGCCTTGTTACAGACCAATGTCGTCCTTTCCAATCTGCACACGGTACATGAAACAGAAACAATTTCTATTCAACCGCCATAGAAAAGGAGCTTGCCTACTATAATCCCAAAGCGCAACCCCTATTTCATAGTGATAGATGATTTCAATATACCAACCGAACATTTCACGCAAAATTAGAAGCATTTGGAATGACACAGAGCATGTCAAGGGTAGCGAAATGTATTATAAGATAATGGCATTGTGCGACAAGCCGTACAAATATTTTTCATGTATACTGTAACTATAAAAAAGGAGGTACTGATATGTACGCATATGAAAATATTGAAATGTCATTAAATTACATTGAACAACACTTGAATGAGAAAATTGAAACAGAGAAACTAGCAAAGATTGCCTGTCTATCTACATTTTATTATCAGAGACTATTTAAAAAATTAGTCATGAAATCAGTTCAAGAATATATTAAACTTCGTCGTTTAGCAATGGTAATAACAGAATTAAATAATTCGGAGGAAAGAATATTAGACATAGCTTTAAAATATGGATTTTCAGACCATGCTAATTTCACCAGGGCATTTAAAGAAGTTTACCATATTACTCCTGATGAATACAGAAAGAGCGTTCCTATGTTAAATACATTTGACAAGCCAGAACTTTCTTCTCATTATGTTTTGATTGATGAAAATGTCCCACTGATTGTAGGGGGTATTGTTCTGGAAATTCAAAGGAAAACATTAAAAGCAAGCGAAACGTATTTTGGTTTTAAAAAAGCAGTAAATGTCGATGAACAGATTCCCCCTGGAAAAAGCACGGGAATTGATATTCCGGGTCAGCTATGGCGTGAGTTTCATGCAAAGAAAATGCAGACCGAAAATGTTGTTTTTAACAACAATATTGAACTCGGCGTGTCTCATTCGGCAAATCCAGATAAAGGAACGTTCCTTTATTTTGCGGGAGGTATGGTTTCATCAACAGATGTATGTCCTAAAAATATGGTACAACATACATTACCAGCAGGTGAATATGTTGTATGCCGAATTGAGGCAGAATCTTTTGATGAACTTGTTACTACTGCTTTAAATCAAGCAAATAAGTATCTGTTTGAAACTTGGCTTCCAAATCATAAACTGGTTACAAAGCCGTTCATGGCAGAAAAATACTACAAGGAAAATGCAGATTTTAGTTATATGGAAATTTGGGTAATTCCTGTGGAAATAGGAAATGCTGAAAAGGAATTATCCAATGTCAATGGAAATAAAACAGAAAGTCTATAAAGGAGAGTGTAGTTTGTTGTGATAAATATAAAAGATATAAATTATGCACCTAATATTAGTGAAATAAGCAGTTATATTGAAAACCCTATATTTGATGAGTTCTATCAGTATATGAACGATAAATATAAAGCGGTTTGCAAAATCGAATACAGTAAAGATGTCTGGGCACGCGGCTGGAATGTGAAGTTTAGAAAATCTGGAAAATCATTGTGTGTTATCTATCCTAAAAAAAACTATTTTACTGTGTTGGTGGTCGTGGGTAATAAAGAGAAAGAACGTGTTGAAAACTTGTTACCTAGGCTTTCTGAATATATACAGGAAATCTATCACAATACTAGAGAGGGAAATGGACAAAAGTGGCTTATGATAGATTTAAATTCTAAGGATAACGCATATCAAGATGTATTAAGACTTGTTGATATTCGTTATGCCCTAAAAGGTATAAACCCGTAATTTGATTGTTTCCATATAGATTAAATCCGCCTTTATTTGTTGACGTCGATGTAGCTGTATAAAGTAAACTTTGATATGCCAAAGTACTTGGCGACTTTATCACCGGATTTTGTGATCAGAAAGGCTCCGGCATCATTTAAAAACTGAATAGCTCTTACTTTTTCTTCTTTGTTCATCAGAGCCGCTGGTTTTCCGACCAATGAGACAGACTGTTCGATCAGACTGTCCAGCATGTCGTGAACGTTTCCTACGATGGCGGTGGGCTCATCCTGTTTTTGTTCCTCCACATGCATCAGAGACTGGAGGGAAGCGTCGATCATTAAGAGAGCACTGATATCATAATTGATGGCCACGATATAGTGGACTTCTCCGTCCTCCCCTTTTACAAAGGTCGTTGTGGATTTTAAGATTTTGCCGTCGGATGTCTTGATCTGATATGCATAGTGGTCCTTGATGTCTTCCGGATCTCTGTGAAGTGTCTCTAAAACGACGGCGGAAGGGCCGTCTCCTAATTTCCCGTTGGTGACGTGTCCGTTTTCAATGTGTACGATGGTATGGTCCATATCCTTACTTGTAAGGTCATGGATGATGACTTCGCAGTCCTTGCCGAACTGCATGGCGATCGTATGCGCCATTTGCTTTAATAGTTCCAGTTCCGGATTCATATTGATCACTCCTTTTCTGAGTGTTTAGGTTGCCTGATAAGTTAATCTTAGCACGTTTTTTTAGGATTGCAATAAAAAATACAAAAACTTTTAGATATTAAAAAAGTGTTTTGTATACATGATCCTGAACTGTTGTTATTTAAATTTTGGGATGCTATATTTAGATTATCGAGAGAGTAGCTGCACAAAGAATAGAAAGTCAAGTTATGTTATTTGTCGGGAACGGAAGAATGATCACAAGGGACGTCAGCTGTCCATTTTTAGAGGATAGTGCTGATGTGATGGACAAAAATAAGATCATAGAATTCGGCAGAACACAGGACATAAGAAAGGCATATAAAGAGGCGGAGTATATTGATGCAAAGAAAGGTGTCATTATGCCCGCCTTCATTAATACCCATGAGCATATATACAGTGCCGTGGCCAGAGGGCTTTCCATTGACGGATACGATCCGAAAGGCTTTTTTAGACATTTTAGACGGCATGTGGTGGACTATAGACAGAAACCTTTCGGAAGAACAGATCTTACAGAGCGCCAGGGCTACTTTTATCGACAGCATTAAAAACGGTGTGACGACTGTATTTGACCACTTTCCCACTGGAATGAACAGACGGCCGAATTCATGGAGCATATGATGAAGGAAGGGATCACATCTTTTAAACTTTATATGACGTCTCAGGACATGATCCTGAATGACCATGATATTTTTATGGCGCTCAGGAAAATGAAAGAGATCAGCGGCATCACAGGCGTCCACTGCGAAAATGCGGAAATGATCGACGCGCTGACAGAAGAGGCGAAAAAGAGAGGGGATTTAGGAGCCGATGCTCACCCGAGAGTGAGGCCCGGCGGGGCGGAGGCAGAGGCAGTCAACCGTCTCCTGGCGATCGCGAAAGAGGTGGATATTTCGGTATTCGTAGTCCATCTCACATGCAGGGAGGTGCTCTGGGAAGGACTGAGGACAGGAAAGAGCCAGACAGTGTCCACGGACCACTGCAGTTTTACGGTGGAAGATAAGAATATGGGAAAGGATGATTTTACCAGGATTCCAAACGGAATGCCGGGGGGGTGGAAACCAGAGCCGTTTTATTTTATACTTATGGAGTGAGATCAGGCAGACTGACATCCCAGCAGATGTGCCGGGTGCTGTCAGAGAACCCTGCGAAGCTTTACGGCCTTTATCCTGAGAAAGGCTGTATACTCGAAGAAAGCGATGCGGATATTAAAGGCACCATCGACAAAGTATTTTTGAGAGGCTGCCTTGTGACGGACGGAGGAACAGTCATGAAGGAGAAACAAGGAAAATTTATAAAGAGAGGACCTCATATGTTATGAAGCCAATCGTTGTAAGAGGCGGCGGGGATATCGCCACCGGAACGATCTGTCAGCTGAGCAGGGCAGGATATCCCGTTCTTGTCCTGGAGACAGAACATCCGTCTGCTATCCGCAGGCAGGTGGCCTTCTGTGAAGCCGTATATGAAGGAACTGCATCCGTGGAGGGGCTGACAGCCGTGTGTGCAGATTCTTTGAAAAAAGCCATGGACATGGTAAGTCCTTCAAGGCCGGTGGTATTTATCGACCCGGAGGGGGATTCTATCAGGGAGATAAAACCCGATGTGGTGGTGGACGCCATTCTCGCAAAGAGAAATCTGGGAACCAGCCGGGACATGTCGGGGCTTACCATCGGACTGGGACCGGGATTCAGCGCAGGAGAGGATGTGGATTATGTGATCGAGACTATGCGGGGCCATAATCTCGGAAGGATCATTGAAGAAGGCACCGCTATGGCTGACACAGGCGTCCCCGGAAAGATCATGGGGTATGGAAAGGAAAGAGTCATCCACGCTCCGGCAGGAGGACTTCTGTATGGGCGGACAGAGATTGCCGCACAGGTAAAAAAGGGCGATGTCATTGCTGTGATCAAAGAAGACGGCGGCACGGAGGTGCCTATATTTGCATCTCTTAACGGCATCGTCCGGGGACTCATCCGGGACGGCTACCCGGTGAAAAAAGGATTTAAGATCGCGGATATTGATCCGAGGATCGAAGAAAGAGACAACTGTTTTACGATTTCAGATAAGGCAAGATGCATCGCCGGCAGTGTACTTAGGCTTGTATGTGCCGGAGAGAAAGGACAGCTAAGAAGGTGAAGACTATGAAGAAAGTGCGGGTTCAGGACGCGGTTGGCATGGTGCTCTGCCACGACATGACAGAGATTGTGCCGGGAAGGTTTAAAGGCCGGGCATTCAAAAAGGGCCATGTAGTGATGGAAGAGGATATCGAAAAGCTATTGGATATTGGCAAACGCTATCTCTATGTTTGGGACTTGGAAGAGGAATATGTTCACGAGGATGATGCGGCGAAGCGGATGGTAAAGGCCGCCGCCGGAGCCAATATTTCTTACGGAGAACCGGAAGAAGGGAAAATAGAGCTCAGGGCATCCTGCCGGGGTGTCTTAAGGATTAACATTGATCTTTTGTACGAGTTAAACAGCTTAAAGGATGTCTGCTTTTCCACCATTCACTCCGGAAAAACAGTGGAAGAGGGAAAGGTTCTGGCAGGTACGAGGGTGATCCCTCTGGTGACAGAGGAAGACATGCTTTTGCGGTTTGAGAAACTCTGTGAAGAGAAAGGCCCGATGATCGAAGTCCTGCCGTTTCATCACACCAGAATCGGGATTGTGACCACAGGGTCCGAGATTGCAGACGGGCGCATCGAGGATAAATTCGGCCCGGTTCTTAAAAGAAAAGCAAAAGAACTGGACGGGGAAATCATCGGACAGGTGTTTCCCGGAGATGAGAAAGAGGAGATCACGAAAGCAATCTTTCGTTTCATAGAACAGGGGGCAGGAATGGTGCAGGTTTCCGGCGGCATGAGTGTGGACCCGGACGATGTGACGCCCTCTGCCATCAGAGACTGCGGCGGTGAGGTTGTCACTTACGGAAGCCCTGTACTCCCGGGAGCTATGTTCATGCTTTCCTATGTAAAAGGAATTCCGGTAGTGGGACTTCCGGGATGTGTCATGTACTCGAAACGCACGGTGTTCGACCTGGCCGTGCCGAGACTTCTGGCCGGGGAAAAGCTGACATGAGAGGATTTTATAAAAATGGCACACGGAGGATTTTGTATGCAGTGTGATCCGTGTACTTATCCGGACTGTGGATTTGGAAGGTAGGAGAGATGAACGATTTTTCACATTTTGATGAAAACGGAAACGCCGTGATGGTGGATGTGTCGGACAAAGAAAATACAAGAAGGGAAGCTTCTGCCCAGGGCAGAATCTTTGTCGGAAAAGAGGTCTATCAAAAGATCAAAACGAAGCAGGTAGAAAAAGGTGATGTACTTTCGGTGGCCAGGATCGCAGGCATCATGGGCGTGAAACAGACCAGCAGTCTGATTCCTATGTGCCATGTGCTGCTGATTCACAAATGCAGCGTAGACTTTGAGATGCGGGAAGAAGATTATTCGATCAGGGCCGTCTGTACAGTGAAGACAACGGGAAAGACCGGAGTGGAGATGGAAGCGCTCACAGGGGTGCAGATCGCACTGCTGACCATTTATGACATGTGCAAGGCAGTCAGCAAGTCCATGTCTATGGGAGACATTCATCTTCTTGAGAAATCCGGAGGAAGAAGCGGATCATTCCGTTATGTTTCAGAGGATATGGCAGAAACGGAGGACAGCAGTGGGAAAGATTGAGGCAATCTGTATCAGTGAAAAAAAGGGGACTGTAAAACGTCCGGTAGAAGAAGCACTTCTCGTTGAGGAGTTTGGAATCCGGGGGGATGCCCACGCCGGAAAATGGCACCGGCAGGTCAGTATTCTCGGATATGAGAAAATAAAAGAGTTTACCGAGCAGGGAGGAAAAGTGGAGGACGGGGACTTCGGGGAAAACCTCATTGTATCCGGAATCGATGTGGACAGTCTTGCCGTGGGCGACCGTCTCCTGGCGGGGGATGTGGTCCTGGAAGTGACCCAGAGGGGGAAGGAGTGCCACAGTCACTGCGAAATTTACAAAAGGGTCGGAAAATGCATTATGCCGACAGAGGGCATTTTTCTGAGAGTGGTGTGCGGAGGGACTCTCCGGGTAGATGATCAGATCATAAGAGCATGAGGAGAAGAAACATGGCATATAAAATAGCAGTTATCACATTGAGCGACAAAGGCGCATCGGGTGAGCGCCGGGATGAAAGCGGTCCGCTGATCCGAAAGATGACAGAGGCGGAAGGCTATGAAGTAGTTTCGGCTGAAATCCTCCCGGATGGGATAGAACCGCTGAGAGGAAGACTCATAGAGATCTGTGACCGGCACACGGCGGATCTGATCCTGACCACGGGAGGCACCGGATTTTCAGAGAGGGATCTGATGCCGGAAGCCACACTTGAGGCGGCGGAGCGGCTTGCTCCGGGGATCAGCGAAGCCATGCGCCTTGAATCTTTGAAGATTACAAAGAGGGCAATGCTCAGCCGGGGAGTTTCTGTCATAAGGAAACGTACACTGATCATAAATCTTCCGGGCAGCCCGAAAGCAGTCAAAGAAAATCTGGAATGTATCCTGGACGAACTCTCCCACGGACTGGGTATCCTGTGTGGAAAAGAATCGGAATGCGGACATCCGGGGAAATAGGTATTTGACTGTATACCCTAACATTTGTTATGATAAAAGGACGGGATTATCAATAGTTCCTAAAAATCATGAAAGGATTCGTTATGGGAAAAGTTGCAGTAATTACAGATAGCAACAGCGGAATCACACAGAATCAGGCAGGGGAGTATGGAATCTACGTGCTGCCTATGCCGTTCTATATTGATGAAAAGCTGTATTTTGAGGATATTACCCTGACTCAGGAAGAATTTTATAAGAGACTTGGGGAGGGCGTGGATATCAAGACGTCTCAGCCTGCTCCGGGAGATGTGATGGATTTGTGGAACAAGGTGCTGAAAGAATATGATGAGATTGTCCATATCCCTATGTCCAGCGGCCTGAGCAGTTCCTGTGAGACGGCACATATGCTGGCAGAGGACTTTGACGGCAAAGTCCAGGTAGTGAATAACCAGAGGATTTCTGTCACCCAGAAGCAGTCCGTGCTGGAAGCCAAAAAGATGGCAGAGCAGGGCATGAGTGCGGCCGAGATAAAAAGCATATTGGAAGAACATAAAATGGAGTCATCTATTTTTATAACCGTAGATACATTAAAATATTTAAAGCAGGGGGGGAGGATTACTCCGGCAGCGGCAGCCATCGGCTCTGTTTTGAATATTAAGCCGGTGCTCCAGATCAAGGGAGAAAAGCTGGATGCATTTACGAAGGCAAGAGGAATGAAGCTTGCCAAGAAAAAAATGCTGGAAGCCGTAGAAAAGGAACTGAATGAAATGTTCGGTCCGTCTATGGAAAAGGAAGATGTCATTATTCAGGCCGCCTATACGGGAAGCGGGGAAGAAGCAGCTCTCTGGGCAGAAGAGATCAAAGGCCGTTTTCCGGGACATCACTTTGAGATGGACCCGCTGTCTCTGAGCATCGCCTGTCACATAGGCTACGGGGCATTGGCAATCGCATGGACAAAAACTCTTGTATAATACAAAACAGGAGGTATGAAATGAAAGATACGATTAAAGATTTAAAGGAAAGAAGAAGCATAAAAAAGTACCGGGACAGACAGATCGAGGAAGCGGACCTTCAGGAGATCCTGAAGGCCGGCATGAACGCACCCACCGGCATGGGGATGCAGTCACCGGTCATGGTGGTCATACAGGACAAAGAAACGATTTCAAAATTGTCGAAGATGAACGCTAAATTCCTCGGAAATGAATCGATCGATCCCTTTTACGGAGCTCCGACGGTGATCGTTGTTTTGGCAGACAAAAACCGGTCCACATATGTGGAAGACGGCAGTCTTGTGATGGGGAATCTGATGAATGCTGCACATGCGCTGGGAATCGGTTCCTGCTGGATTCACCGGGCGAAGCAGGAGTTTGAGAGCGAAGAAGGAAGGAAACTCTTGAGACAATGGGGAATTGAAGGAGATTATGCCGGCATCGGCCACTGCATTCTGGGATACCAGGACGGAGAAACACCGAAAGCAAAACCAAGGAAAGAACATTACATTTACAGAGTCTGATCATGAGAGACAAAGAAAGACGCTTTTGGGCGCCCATTTTACATAAGGGGGCTGAAAGCGTTTTTTATTTCATAGGATTAGGGTGTCAAAAGACACATTAATAAATATCTGATTTTGTTTGTACCTTGAA
>OAWV01001039.1_pt1 | contig 15791 bp, 9 predicted proteins | sample 1495551 | NCBI WGS metagenome assembly OAWV01 (sample SAMEA2580245, study PRJEB22360) | human gut metagenome | biome: human gut; feature: human-associated habitat; material: faeces | place: Denmark | collected 2008/2010 | reverse complement strand
CGGGCGGTGAGCTCGTCGGTGATGGCCTGGGCTGTCTGGTAGACCCGGTCGAAGTCCACGTGGGGGTTGTAGAGGCCCTCCAGCTCGTCGTGCATGGCTTTGGCCTGGGCCAGGGAGTCCACGGCCTCCTCCACCAGGGCGGCGGAGACCTTGCGGGAGAACTTGAGCCGGGCCTTGTTGCGGCGCAGCAGCTCCGCGTCCGCCATGGCGTCCAGCCGGATGCGGCGGTAGGGGCGTTTGGGATAGGGGAGGGAGGGGGAGGCGCTGACAAAGGCCAGGGACAGGCTGGGGATGAGCAGGTGCTCCATCCGGTCGGGGAACAGGGGGGAGGGACAGACGATGACATCGTGGCCCGCCGCCAGCGCCCCGGCGGCCAGGTGGGTGAGCATGGAGTGGGCCAGCCCATAGGTGTCGGCCAGCTCATAGACCCGCTTACACAGGGCGTCTACCGTCTCAAACTGGCACAGCACCCCCTTCCACGTGACGCCGCCCAGGAAGCGCTGTACCGCCCGGCCGGCCTCGCCGTCCCCCTTCTTGACCTCCCGGGAGAGAATGCCCCGGGCCCGTTTGGCCATTTTGGCCTCCAGCGCCGGGGTGAGCAGCAGGGAGCGGAGATCCTCCCCGATCTGGGCCGCCGCCGTCAGACAGCGGTAGGCCCGCTGATAGCAGGCCTTATAGCCCTTCATACAGCCCATCAGCTCCTGGCGCAGGGGCTGGAGCCCCGCCCGGTCGTAGCAGTCGCCCAGATTGACGTAGCGCTCCACCAGCCCCGGATATTTTGGCTCCACGACGTGGGAGAGAGCAGCACTAGGACAGTTTTACAGGGCGTCACGCCCTGGGGGATGCGCCTGCAAATTCAGAACTTCCAGGTAATTCGGATCTCCTGCTTTCCGGTTTCCCGGTCTTTCTCCCCAATCTCGATTTTCTCAATGAGGGCGACCACCAACTCCCGCGGAATGGTCTCCAGCTTCAGCAATTCCCGGGCCCTCTCCATCAAAGCGGCCTGTTCCACCGGCTCTGCCCGCTCCCCCAGTTCTATGTCAATCTGTGCCAGCCGCCGCTCCAGGCGGCTTTTTTCGGCCAGGAAGTCCTGGTTCAGCTCCACGAATTGTCCCTCACTGAGAATGCCGGATACTCGATCCAGATATAAATTTTTCAGCGCCTGACTCCGCCTTTCCAACTGTGTGGTCAGGGACTTCTGTTCCTGTTCCAATGCATCTCTGCGGGTGTCCGGCGGTGGTGGAAGCTCCAGTTCTTTCAGTTTATAGCAGCTTTGGACATAGTGGCGGATTCGCTCAGATACCAGCTCAATCAGTTGGTCCAGTCGAATGGAATGGCGGGTGCAGAGCTTTTCTCTTCCGCTGTCGGCGTACAGCTTGCAGCGGAGATAGGACACCCTGGGCCGGCCGCGCTGGCAGTTGGTGGTCTTGCTCATGGTACTGCCGCAGTCCATGCACTTGACCAGACCGGACAGCAGGTGGACCTCCCCGGTGCCGTCCGTTTTGGAGCGCAGGTCCAGTCCGCGCTGGACAGTCTGAAACAGCTCCCGGTCAATGATAGCCTCATGGGTGCCCTCCACCCGAAACCACTGTTCTTTGGGCATGTCAATCAGAGCCTTGGACTTGTAGCTCACCTTTTTCCGCCGCCCTTGGAGCATAACCCCGGTATACATCTCGTTGCGGAGGATGCGCCAGATGGTGGTCTTGTTCCACAGACCATGGCTGTTGGACACCGGGTGACCGCTGGCCCAGCCGTGTTCCGCCTTGTAGCGGGTGGGATTTGGGATGCCCTGGTCATTGAGCAGTTTGGCGATCTCCTGCTTGCCGTGGCCCTCCAGGGACCATCGGAAGATTTGCCGAACCACCTGGGCAGCCTCCGGCTCAATAATGAGATGGTTGTGATCCTTCGGGTCTTTTTGATAGCCGTAGATGGGAAATCCGCCGATGTACCGCCCCTGCCGCCGCTTCATGTCAAAAACCATGCGGATATTTTCGGACAGGTCCTCCAAATACCACTCGTTGACCAGGCCGTTGATCTGCCTGGCCTTTTTGTTGCCCTTTACCTCCGTGTCGGCATTGTCGGCTATGGCGATGAACCGGATGCCCCAGATGGGAAACAGGCCGTGGATGTATTTCTCCACCAACTCCATATCCCGGGTAAAGCGGGATTGGCTTTTGCAGAGGATAATCTGAAACTGTTTCTCCTTGGCCGCTTGAATCATCCGGTTGAAGTCGGGCCGCAGGCGGTCGGCGCCGGAGTAGTCCTCGTCGCAGTAGATGTGGTAGATGTCCCACCCCCGCTCCACTGCGTACGCAACAAGCAGGGATTTCTGATTCTGGATGCTCTCGGATTCCGTTTTGTATTTGTCCTCGTCTTCTTTGCTCAGCCGGGTATAAATCGCACAAAGGATAGGTTACACCTCCCCGGAAGGCATCCGTACTCAACGGCAGAATACCCTTGAGACGCTCTTCCTATAAAAGGTATTTCGGGTAATCGTATTATGATTCTGAAATATGGGCTTAAAGCCGTCTGTATAGTGCATTTCTAAGCCATAAGGTCACAGCCCGCCGGATGAGAGAAAGATCAGGAAATTGTTCCGTGGAGAGCCGCCGCTCCGTCACAATAAAATTGGTAGCTTTCACACAATCACCTCCATAAAAAGCTATGAATGGTGATGGACTAATATGTAGAGGGGAAAGAGCCAGGGGCAAACGGCAGAAAGCGCTGGGGCAGACTGTGTGAACTGTGAACATGGAAAAGCGCCGCCTATTATAAGAATAGGCGGCGCTCTCGTTTGGCCGGCTTATAGGACCGGCAACTGTTTTCCAAGCGTCATTTCACGGCCGTATCTGAAAAAGGTGTCAGTTCCGTGAGGAGTGGCTGTGAGACCGTATCGGGCCCCTATGTGTTCTATGGTACACACTCAACGAATTTCTGGTTACTTTGCGGAGTCAGCAGTATCAGGCAAGGTAAAGCGGTTCAGCATGTCTTTCAATAGCTGTGCCTGTCCAGAAAGCTCTTCACTTACTGCGGCACTCTGCTCTGCTGTTGCGGAATTTGTCTGCACTACGCTGGAAATTTGGTCGATTCCCTGCGTGACCTGCTCAATTGAGACCGATTGGCGCTCCGACGCATTCGCTATATTTTGGAACACATCAGTAATCTTTTGTGCTTCTTCTACCACGCTTTCCATAAATTTCGATGTCGTTTCCATGCTTTCCGTTCCCTTTTCAACAGCTGCGAGAGAGGCCGCAATCAACGAGGTTGTGGAGTTGGAAGCCTCAGCGGTTTTCCCAGCCAGGCTGCGCACCTCGTCCGCAACCACCGCAAAGCCTTTTCCGGCCTGTCCGGCACGGGCGGCCTCTACAGCTGCATTCAGGGCCAGTATATTGGTCTGAAATGCGATATCCTCAATGGTTTTGATAATATGGCTGATTTCGTTGGAGCGCTCCCTGATTTCCGTCATAAAGGCCAGGCTCTGCCGCATTCTCTTGCCGCTCTCAACAATGTCGCTGTTGACTTGAAGTGCGCCGCTGGCCGCATCCTTCACAATCGCATGGTTCTCTTTGACCGTAGAGGAAATCTCCGTAACTGCCGCCGCCAGCTCCTCAACGGACGACGCCTGCTCTGTTGCCCCCTGTGCGAGGGCCTGTGCTCCACTGGATACCTGGTCAGAACCACTGAACACCTGCTCCGAAGCCAGTTGGATACTACTCATTACCGCACTCAGCTTTTGGATAAAGCCTTCAATGGAATGCTGAATGGGCATGAAATCGCCCTGGAAGGCCACGTCTGTTTGGATGGTCAAATCCCCCTGCGCAAGGCAGCCCATGACCCGGTCAATCTCATTGACATAGCCGGAAAGATTCCGGATACATTCCCGCATGGACTCGGCCATTTCCCCGACCTCATCCGCTCCATTGTGGGTGACTGCGATGTGCAGATTGCCCATGCTCATTTCCCGCAGTGCATCGTTGAGCTGGGAGATCGGGCGCAGCCGCTTTACAATGATGATCCATAGAAGGATGGCAACAATGGCGGTACTGCCTAGAAGCAGCAGGACAAGAGAAACTGTGGTTTTGGTTGTTTGGGCGTTATACTCCGCCTTGGACATGCTGGAGAGCACCTTCCAGCCTCCGCCCGAAAGCTCCTGCACGATACCCACGCAGGACTCCCCGTCCAGCTTGTAGTTTACGATTTCATTGGTCGGCTCCTCCAACTGCTCCAAAAGTTCCCCCTGGATGTCGAGTTCGGAAAAATTTTTGCCGATCATATCGTGGTTCTCGTGGCCCAGGATCGTGTTGTTTTCCGACAGCAGCACAATGCGTCCGCTCTCCCCAAAATCCATTCCCTTCAAAAAGTCGGAAACCTGTGTCAGCTTCAGATCCAGTATTAGAAGCCCAGCTGTCGCCGTACCGTCAGAAAGCGGGGTTGCAACCGATACACACATTTCATCGGTCGCCGAGTCAATATAGGGCTGGGTTACGTAAGTGCCCTCTTTCGCATTCTGGAAATAGGGCCGCTCACTCAAGAGCACATTCAGCCGTGTTCCCTCCTGATTATAAATATAATCCTCCGTGAGACTGCCAAAGCCAACTCCCAGGATATCCGGGTATTCCTCCATGGTACGATGCAGAAGTACCAGAGCCTCCGAAAATTCCGGCGTACCAGATATGGGCCTGTCCTGAGCAGTGCCGGTGACCGCATGCTGCAGTTGGGTGCTCTGCGCCAGTGTTTCGGTTATGCCAATATACTGTTCAATAAATTGCTCGACTTGTCTTTTGCCGCTAAGGGTCGTCTGCTGCAAAAAGGCATCCTGCTTCTGATTCATCCCAGAGCTGGTCAGTGTTCCTATACAGACAGCCGAAACGAGGTTAAGAATCAGCAATGTGGCGATCGAAAACAGGACAAGGGTCGTCGCAAGTCGTTTGGACTTTTTCCGAAGCTTTGCTTTTTTCACGTTCACTCTCTGCTCCTTTGTTCTATCTTCATTTAGTACAGCGCTTAAAAAAGTATAGTTTACTATTTCGCTACACTATTCGACTATTTGTCGGCCATTGCTTAAAATTGTTATCCTGAAAATTCAAATTTTTTTCCTGGCCTGTGTTCTGAATGCAGACTTTGTGAACATGGAAAAGCGCCGCCTATTATAAGAATAGGCGGCGCTCTCGTTTGGCCGGCTTAATGGGCCGGCAACTGTTTTCCAAGCGTCATTTCACGGCCGTATTTGAATAAGGTGTCAGTTCCGTAACCTGAGACGCGTCACGGTCAAGCTGATAAAGGTGAGCGCCATCAACAGTCATCAGATAGCAGCCCCGATACTGACGGGGGGTACTGGAATACACGTTAAGCTGGAGACAGGGGGAGGAATCGACCAGGACAAGTCCTTCCTCCGCATAGACCTCGTATTCCTCCATGGAGGCACCCGAGAGCCCGAGAAGGGCGGGAGTACAGCTTTTTAAACGCTGGATAGCCTCGGAGACGGTGAGAGCCTGCACACTGGGCTGGGTAATGCGCAGCTCGGCCGCATAGACGGGGGTGATGGTACAGGTGTCCCCCTCCCAGGCAATTTGGAGCTGAAATACACCGCCATCGCCGGTATCCTTGCCCATGGATACCGAGCCGCTGGAGACAGAGAAATCGGGGAGCTCCTTTACAACGCCGTTGGTGTCAATCGGAGAGCAGCCGTCCTCCTCCAAGGCTTGGACATAACTGGCCAGGGTATCGGTCATGGAGGACAGACCGGAGTAGACGTAGGAGTCAGGCTGATCCTCACTGCCCTCCTTGTGGGAAAATTGAATGTTTTCGGAAGAGAGGGTGGAGGTCAGGGCGGGGAGTGCAGTATCATTACTGGAGTACTGCTCCGGCGGGACATCCTTGCCGCCGCAGGCAGAGAGCAGAAGCGGCGGCAGCAGAAGCGGCAAAAGCCGCCGGACTCTGGAACGCTCAGGGCTGGTATCGAATTTCAATCTTGTCACCTTCCGCGAGTAGTTGCTGAAACGGACTGTCCACGCCGTTGATCTGCGTGAGCACAGGGCGGTCCAGATGTTGGAAGTCCAGCCCGGACCGCTCCAGCAGATCCAGGAGCCGGTAGGGGCTTCCGTCCGGCTTCGGGGAGAGCGTAAGGGGCTGGCCGTTGAGAAAGACATGCCGTTGGGGCGGGATGGAAGCCTGGGCCGGCGTCTCCCTGGCTGGGGGAGGAGAAGGTGTCGGCGGTGCATCCATGCGCTCCAGACAATCCCCCGACTGCAGCACCGTATGCCCCTCCAAGAGGCGCCCTTCACGCTGAACGGCCTTGCACCGCAGCTTGGTACAGAGCTCTGCGGCGGTCATGACACAGTCTTTGCCAGGCTGGGCAGGGGTAAAGTGGATACGGTCGCCGGCATGAATCAGTGCAGAAGGGGCGGCTTCCGCACCGTTGATGGCGAGTTGGGCGGGGATGGCGGGGGAGCCATAGAACACATTGCGCCTTCCGTCTATCCGAAGCAGCAGGCTTTTGCCGCTGCGGCCGATGAGATCGGAATAGCGGTACCCATTCATCATCAGCAGCTCCAGCACCGTAAGGCTCCCGCTGCGGAAGAGCTTGGCGGGGCTCCCGTTGAGCAGCACCTGATAACTGTCGCTGATAAGGCCGAGGCCGGCAGAGACAGCGATACCGAGAGGGGTGGTATATTCCGGATCAGACAGCGCGAAGGTATCGGAGTAGGCGCTGGACTGAAAATAACCTCCTGCCAGCGCTGCGCGTTTGGCATCTATGCCGAGGGCCGCGGCCACCCGGGCGCAGAGGGTGGGGAGCTTGCTCCCCCCGCCGGCCAAAAAGACGGCGGAGGGAGGACCTCCATTGACCTGGCAGATGCGCTGTGCGATCTCATCGGCCAGAGCCTGGATGGGGCCGTCCAGGAGAGAAAAGAGCTCCTCCGCCGGCAAGGTCTGCTCCAACCCCAGAATATCGGTAAAGCTCACACTTTTACTGCGGCCCAGCTCCAGCTTCATGGCCTCGGCCGTGGGGAAGTCCACCAGGCATGCCCGCATCAGGGCTTCCGTGATTTCGTCGCCTGCTACGGTAGCCATAGTATACCCCACCACGCTGCCGTCCCTGCATACGGCGATGTCCGACGTACCAGCCCCGATGTCCACCAGGGCCAGGTTGAGAAGACGGAGATCCGCCGGAATCGCGGCATTTAGAGCCGCGATGGGCTCCAGGGTCATGCTGGCCACCTCCAGGCCGGCCTTCTGCATGACCGCGTAGAGGGAGTCCACCACCTCGCTGGGGAGAAAGGTAGCGACCACGGCGGCCTCCAGATGCTGGCCGGTATGCCCCAGAAGGGTGGTCAGCGGATAGTGGTCCAGCCAGAACTGCGTGGGAGTGTAGCCCACCAGGAAGAACCGCTGTTCCTCCGGGCCGTCGGTGGACAGCGCTTGTTCCGCATTTGCCACGGCGGTGGCTTCGAGCTGGTGGATACGCTCATGGCCCAAGGCCTCAGGGGCCGAAAGCTCCAAGGTGCTGCGGCCCAACTCGGTACGCAGAGCCCGGCCCGCGGCTGCCACGCAGGCGCGGGTAAGCCTTCGGCCGGAGGCTTCTTCCAGGCGATGTGTCACAAGGGAGACAGCGCCGGCAACCTGGTCAATATCCTCGATCTGACCGTCCAGCATGGCACGTCTGGCGTGCGGCTGCTTTTCCAGGGCTAGTATGCGTATCCGTCCCTGCTCCAGGGCTCCCAGCATCCCGATGACGCTGCGTGTACCTATATCAAGCGCATAGATGAGCTCTCCTTCTTCCATTTTAGTCGGATCGGAGTGAATCGGCATTCTGGACGGCATCTCCCTTCGCAAGCTATATGTTTGGGGAAAAAGGCGGGAAGCCGCCTCAGTATGGGCTGAGGTGGCCTCCTGCACTTCTGATCAATCAGTATTTGCTGAACGGGTTGGTGGCGGTGCCTGCGGCTGAGAGGGAGGCCTGGCTGTCCGCGGCGGGAGAAAGGGGGGCAGAGGCGGAGTCAGCCTCTGACTTCAGCTTGAATTTTTGAATGAGCTGCTTCATCATGACTGCCTGGGAGGACAGCTCCTCGCTGGCTGCGGCGGACTCCTCGCTGGTCGCCGAGTTGGTCTGAACCACGGCGGAGATCTGATCCACACCGGTGGTCAGCTGCTCAATGGACTGAGACTCCGAAATTGCGTTGTCGGCAACCTTTTCCATGTAGGAAATCGCCTCGGAGGCGGAGGCAACGGTTTGCTGCATGCTGGAGCTTACCTCCTCCGCCAGGGACTTGCCGCGCTCCACATGGGACAGGGAGGTTTCGATAATGGCCTTGGACTGCTTGGCTGCCTGGTCCGATTTGGAGGCAAGACTGCGCACCTCGTCGGCAACCACCGCGAAGCCCTTGCCTGCACTGCCCGCGCGTGCGGCCTCTACCGCCGCGTTCAGCGCCAGGATATTGGTCTGGAAGGCAATGTTTTCGATGGTGTCGATGATCTGCCCAATATCCTTCTGGCCGGAATAGATGTCGTCCATTGCCTGGCTGAGCTCCTGCATGCGGTCGTTACAGACCTGAACTTGGCCGGCAGCCAGGTCAGATTTTTCCTTCGCGGTTTTGGCCGTCTCAGCGCTGTTCTGAGCGGAGGTATCAATCTCATTGATGGTGGCGGAGAGCTCCTGGACGGCGCTGGCCTGCTCCGTAGCGCCCTGGGCCAGGGACTGGGAACCGACGGACACCTGCTCCGCCCCGGCGGATACCTGATCGGAGGCGTTGAGAATCTCCGACATGGTGGCGTTCAGGTTCTGGAGGAGATACTCAATATTTGTCTTGACGGGCATGAGCTGGCCGGGGTATTCCTCATGGCTTTCCACCGTCAGATCGCCGTCGGCAAGTCCTTTGGTGATCTGAACAATATCTTCAATGACTCTTCCAAGAATATCCTGGGAGGTGCGGACCGCATCACAGATGGTTCCGATCTCATTGGATGCCTCATAGGTCAGCTCCACCGAGAGATCGCCCTGGCTGAAAGCGACAACAGCCTGCTCCGCCTCCTGGAGGGGACGGGTAATATTCCGAATGGCGCGCAGGTTCAAGAGTATACCAATGGCAACAACCAGGATGGCCATAATAAAGAGAACAATCTGGCTGCGGCTCACACTTGCCTGTGTAGAGTCGATGTGAGCATCGAGGTCGTTCTGGACTTCACGAATGAGCGTATTCCCGTCACTTACGGCCTGATTCAGCTTCGGAGTGCATTGTGTTTCGATTAGCCGACGTGCCTCCTCAAGATTATCCGCTTGAAGGGCGGTATGGATATCCTCAAAGGCATTTTCCCATTCACGTACAGACTGAATATAAGTCTGGGCGACGCCGTCGGAATCTGTATAGAGGGTCTGAATCGTGGAGATCGACTTCTCGATCGAATCCACGGAGGCCTGAATCTCATCCATGATTGAGGTATCATACCCGGACAGTGCCATGTCCCTAAGCTGACGGGCAATCGAATTGACCTCCGTTTCACTGCTTTGGACGGCATTGGTAATGGCAATGGGACCTGTGAGGATGGATGTATAGTCCTTCTGGATTTTGATGGTCTGTCTGATTGAAAGGAATGTCAAGGCCAACGCGATCAGGATGGTAATTAAGAATACAATTAAAAGCCGCATTCTAATTTTAAGATTTTTTTCCATGTTGCGCATATTTGCAATACACCTCTCCTAACATAGTCGGCGGCAGGCTATACAATATCTCCATACCGCCCTTTTTGCACATCGCCCCAGATCTGGCCATCCACCAGTGTAATGACCCGTTTCCGAAGCAGATTCACAAACTCCTTTGCATGGGTTGCCATGATAATGGTAGTACCATGGCGGTTTATCTCACAGAGCAAATGCAGAATATCCCAGATCGTGTCCTCGTCCAGGTTCGCGGTCAGCTCATCCAGAACCAAAATGGACGGGCTGTTGATAATCGCGCGGGCCAGTTCCACCCGGCGGCACTCCCCATAGGATAGCTCCACTGGGTAACGCGCTCCCACATCAGGCAGGCCGACCATAGCCAAAGTCTTCTGAATCCGGGTTTGTATAGGCGGGAGCTTCCGGCTCTGCGTCAGCATGGCGACTGCGGATAAATTTTCGGAGATGGTCCGTTTCCGCATGAGCTGTGAGAGCTGAGGTACGCGGCCGAAAACCAGGCGCAGGCGGTCGCGGCGAAGCCTGGAAAGCCGCGTCAGGTTGATATCATCAAGAAAGACGGCCCCGGAGGTAGGGCGAAGATCCCCGGATATGAGCTGGAGCAGCGTACTTTTTCCCGCGCCGCTGCTGCCTGTGAGAAAGAGGATGAATTCACCCTGCTCGACCGTCAGATTGATTTCCTGCACAGCGGCCATTTGCTTTTTATCCTGCGGGTAATACTTGCTGACCCGCTCTAACCGAATTTGCGGCATGTGGACTCCTTTTGCCTGTATACAATAAAAGAAAAAATTGCTATAATAAAGAAAATATAATATAATAAAAATTTTGAGGTACTCTTATGTCCGGTACGAAAAACAGACCGCATAAAAGGCGAAATATAATACTTCTTGTTTTGTTGGCCCTCCTCTGTATTGGTGGGGTGGAGCTGCTGGTTTGCCGCTTTGCTGCGCCGGAGCTGTTCCAGCGGCTCACGGCCCCGGTGGCAGGATTGATGCAGCGTGTCTCGGACTTCGGGGAGGCACTACACAGCAATTTGCAGGAGCTGCTTTCCCGACCGGGGGAAGATGAAATGGTGAATCAACTGGCCGGCCCGCCCGCCATTGAAGAGGTCCCTCCGGCGGAGGAGAGCAAGGTCACGGAGTTTGTCACCCGGGACGGGCGGGAGTATCTGACCGGCGGAGTCGTGGATCTGGTTTACTACAACCAGGGAGAGGAACCCTGGGCCAGCCAGACCTTCGGTAATGATCCGATCCGCGGCTACGGCTGCGGGCCGACGGCGATGGCCATGCTGGCCTCCAGCCTGACTGGGGAAGAAACCGACCCCGGGGCCATGGCCGACTGGGCCTATCAGCAGGGGTACTGCGCCCCTGGCAGCGGTTCCTATCTGTCCATTGTGGAGGGAACTGCGTCCGCCATCGGACTGGAAGCAGAGGCCTATGAGGCGGCCTCCGCCGATGCTCTGGTGCAGCAACTGGCATCCGGACACCTTTTTGTTGCGCTGATGACCCGTGGCCATTTCACCGAGCGGGGCCACTTTATTATCCTGCGGGGCGTGACCCTGGAAGGCCGTGTACTGGTGGCAGACCCGAACAGCAGAGAGCGGAGTCTGGCCGCCTGGGAGCCGCAGCTCATTTTGGATGAGCTCTCATCCAGCCGCAGCTCGGGCGCGCCGCTGTGGCGGATCTCCATGCACCAGTAAAAAACGGTCGGGGCTAGGAATCGTAAAAGGAATCCTTTCCGCACAGGCGGCCGCTGGCGGCCCGGTCGGCCTGGACAACCCTGGTCCAGAGGGCGCGGTTGCGCTGAAGCTGCTCCTGGAGGGGGTGGGCAGCGGGACTGGCCGCCGGGGCCTGCCCGGACAAGAGCCCCTCCAGCTCCTTCCGGTCTTCCGCCGGAAGGATGCGGCACTGCTGCGCCAGGTTGGTCTGGTATTCCCGCAATTGGTTGATCGGCTCCTGCCGGAGCTGGAGAAAGAGCTGAACGGAGACAGAATCCCCCCGCTGTATGGAGGCGGAGAGCTCTCCCGTCAGCTCAAGCACCTCGGAGAGCGCCGCATAGATGCGGCGCTCCGTGGCCAACACCGAAGTGAGCTGTTGTTCCGTCAGCATTTATACGCCCTCCTGCGGAGAAGTGGCGGCGCTTTTTTCCGCCTGCCGGAAGCTGTCCCGCAGCTCTGAGGCCATTTCCTTCACACGGGCCAGCTCCTTGGCGTTGCGCCCCGAAACGACCCGGCTGAGCTCATAGCAAAAGTACTCGTACAGTCGGCTCAAATTGGCGCTGATGGGGAACTGGCGGTCAAGGGTGTCGTCCAGATAATGGATGATATCGACACTGCGGCCGACCGCTCCCTCGAATACCTCGTAATTCTCCTGACCCAGGCTCAATTCCGCCTGGGTCAGCCGCTTGATCAGTTCGTCGTAGAGCAGCAAAAGCAGCTCACCCTGGGTCATGGTATTTAAGGAGTCCTCACGGTAACGCTGGTAACCCCGCATATCCATATGTATCATGTTCCTTTCCGGAACGGCGGCGGCGTTAATAGCCGCCCATCATTCCCGCGAGACTGGAACTCTGGGAGTTCATCTGCGCAATCAGCATTTCCAACTGGGTGAATTTGTTGGTGTAATAGTCCACCTTGTCCGACATTTTGGCCTGCCACTTATCCACCTGCTTGTCGATGTCCTTCATCTGCTCCAAAAGAGTGTTATTCAGAGCGGCAGAGGGGGAGTATTTGGAGCCGGCCTTTTCAATGAGAATACCCTTTGTTGCGCCGGTAGTGGCCGCATAGCGGTCCGTCACCTTCTGGATGGAGGCCATCAGGCCGTCGCTGGCGGCGCCGTTTTCCTTGCTCTTGGTAAACGCATCCTTGACCTGGTCCGGGTTTTGTTCCAGTGCCTCGCGGAGCGCATTTTCATCCAGCGAAAGGGTGGTCAGGCCGTCCTCATAGCTGGTTTTGATGCCGATGGAGCGGAGGAAGGAGCCGTCGGAGCCGCCGGGGGCCACTGCGGAGCGCAGGGCGCTGTACAGGGAGGAGAGGTCCCGGTCCATAAACAGGATGCCGGTTTTTGCTTTCTCCTCGTAGGCCTTGATCTCGCTCTCGGTCATGTCCGCCTTATCCTCGTCAGTCAGGGGCTTGTACCGGGAGCCGTCTGACTTCTCCAGAGGCATGTCGGAATAGGCCTTTTTGACCTCGGACACAATGGCGTTGTAGTCCTCCACCATAGTCTTGACCACGTCAATGATCTTGTCCGTGTCGGTCTTACTGGAGAAGGTGACCGGGGTTTCTCCATCTTTCACCTCAAATGTGCCGTTTAAGGTGATGGACATGCCATCCAAATCAAAGGTGTTGGAGCTGCGGGAGAACTCCATCTTCTGGCCGTTGATGGTGGCGGTGAATTTTGCGTCCTGCCCAGCAGTGTAGTGATCCTTATCAGTTACATTGACTTTACCGAACAGCCGTTCACCCAACTCCCCGCCAATCTCAACCCGTCCGCCTGCGCCGGTTTCCTTGGCGGTAAAGACAAACTGGTTGGTGGTCTTGGAAAAGCTGACGCTGACTCCGGCCTCGGTGTTGCTGTTGATATCATTGAGCACAGTCTCCAGGGCGGTGTCCTTGTTGTATTTGCCAATGGAAACGCCGTTAACGGTGAGCTCGTACTCCTGAAAGCGCTTGCCGTCCTTGTCCAGACGGAAACCCTGCTCGTCTACGGTATTGCCTTCGGAATCCACACGGGATGTCACCTTGCCGTCCTTGTCCTTTATCTCAGTCACATCACCAATGGCTCTGGCCAACTCGCCGCCGGTCAGGCCATTCAAGCCCGCACCGTCGCTCGTCCGCCCCAGCAGATCGCCCAAGGTTTTGCCAGTGTCCACATAGGAGGTCACACCATTCTCACCCAGGCCGAGCACCTCGCCGACAGGGGAGGTGATGCGGAAAGTGTCTCCATTGCTGACGCTGAAGGAGAAGGAGCGCTCTCCGGGGCCAGTAGTATCCATATCGACCGTTATCTTGCCCTTACCGAAGGCCTTGTCCAGACCTTCCTGGAGGTTCTGCTTGACCTGCTCATGGAGATTGCCCTTTGAGGGATCAATCTCGCCCAAAGTAAAGGTCTTGGTCTGGCCGTTGAGGGTGACGGTAAAGCTCTTACCAGAGAGGTATTCCGCTTTGGTGGCGTCTTCCTTCACCACCTTCTCGGTAGTGCTCAGAGTAAAGCTGGAGGTGCCCTCGGCATCGGCAGAAGTGACCAGATTTTTAAGATCTCCGGTGGCACCGCTGAAGTGGACGTTGTTGCCAGCACCTTTCTTGTCGCTGAGGGTAACGGTGCCGTTGCTGTCCACCTTGACATCAATGAGGGTATCGGCGCTCACCTGGTCGCCGCTGCTGGTGGTAATCTTCTGCTCCTTCAGCTTGTCCTGGAGGGCCGTTTGGAATTTGGCAGTGTCCAGAGTGCCGTCGGCCTTGTTGAACAACTCCAACTCTCCGAAGTCCAGCGTGACCTTCTTGTTGCCATACTCCAAAGTAAGGGAGCCGCTCATCGTGCTCAGCGGCTGTTTTTCGCCCAGCTTGACCGGCTCGCCCTTTCCAAGGGACGTGTCCAGCCCGGAGGCGTCATGGGTATACCGGGCGGCCTCGGCCAGTTGTGCCACGGCGTTGAGCACAATGGTGCTGCTGCTCTTGCCGGTGGCGCTCACCAGATCGGCATAGGTCCCGTTGGCGGAGGTGAGGATCGCGTTGTTGAAGAAGCTGGCGCTGAACAGGTTGGTGGCGGGGGAGTTGTAGGACATATACTTGCGGGAAAACTCCACCAGCTTGTCGGAGATGCTCTGATAGGCGGACTGCTGCCACTGGAGCATGGTACGGTCCTGCCCCAACTGTGTAATTTTCTGCTGGTACCCCTGTACCATGCCCTCGATCATGGCCTCGGTGTCCATTCCGCTGGCCAGGCCGGAAATGATGTTGCTGTTTCGGCTCCCATAGATGCTGGAAGAGGAACCACTGCTCATAAGGCTGGAGATAGATGCCATGCTGCCCACTCCTTTCAACGTGCAACATGAAAATATGGCTTGATTGACAACCATTGGCTTTCTGAGTAAAATGGGTGTGTTGATAGGCCCCAATACTCTGTATTATGTTATCGTCCGGCCAAAGGGAAAATTAAGAGAGGATTTCGATTTTTCTGACGAAAAGGTGCGAAAACCTGCTCTGCTCCGGCCGGAGATGGGTGAAAGGGGTACAGGGGACATGGCGACCACCGTGATTGCGATTACGAACCAGAAGGGCGGCGTCGGAAAGACGACGACCGCTGCCGCGCTGTTGACCGGCCTGCACCGCCGCGGCGCCGCCGTATTAGGTGTGGATATGGACCCGCAGGGGAGTCTGGGGTTCAGTCTGGGGCTGGATATTGAGCATTGCACCACCATTTATGACGTATTCCGGGGGCAGGCGGAGCCGGAGCAGGCCATTGTACGGACAGATACCTGCGACATCCTTCCGTCCAACATTCTGCTGTCCGGCGCGGAGCTGGAGTTTAACCGGCCGGGACGGGAATTCCTGCTCAAAACCGCCCTGTCCAAGGTAGAAGATCAGTATGACTATATCATCATTGATACACCGCCGGCCCTCAGTCTGCTGACGGTAAATGCATATGTAGCTACGGACAGCTTGATTATCCCCATGTCGCCGGAGATCCTGAGCCTGCTAGGGGTTTCCCAGATCAAGGAGACGATCGAGAGCGTCCGCAGTTATTACAATTCCCGGCTGCGGGTATTGGGTATCCTGCTGAACAAGTTCAGCGCCCGGCTCACTCTGAACCGGGAGGTGCTGGAAATGGCGGAGCAGATTGCCGCACAACTGGATACCAGAGTATTCCAGAGCAAAATCCGCGGCAGCGTTTCTGTGGCGGAGTCCCCTGCCCACGGGGTCAGTGTTCTGGACTATGCGCCGCGCTCCAAGCCGTCTCTGGACTTTGAGGCGCTGTGCGAGGAGATCGCGGGCGGCTTTATACCGCACGGCGGACGCCGGACAGATGGGGAGGTGCGGTAATGGCCGGGAAAAAGGGGAGCCGGAGCAGCAAGACCGCCCATGTGCTCAACCTGCTGTCGGGGGGAGAGGCGCCGGAGGCGC
>OAWV01001029.1_pt1 | contig 15946 bp, 16 predicted proteins | sample 1495551 | NCBI WGS metagenome assembly OAWV01 (sample SAMEA2580245, study PRJEB22360) | human gut metagenome | biome: human gut; feature: human-associated habitat; material: faeces | place: Denmark | collected 2008/2010 | reverse complement strand
GATAGAGCAACGGCCTTCTAAGCCGTGGGTCGGGGGTTCGAATCCCTCCTGGATCACCAAAGAAACGTAATAGCCGTAAGGGTTTTAGCCCTTACGGCTATTTTTTTATAACCCCTAAAAAAATGCAAGGATATGGTGCAAGTATAGTTTTTTATACTTGCATTATCCTTGCATCAGGTATATAGGTTTGATACATAATTGAAGGTTTGCTCTTCATCTTGTATCGCATGAGCATATACTTTAATTATCATTGCTGTGCTATCATGACCAGCTAACTTAGCAATTTCAGTATAAGGTACGTTATGCTGTACTAGGTTTGAAATGAACGTATGTCGTGCCACATGGCTTGATAGATGTTTTTCAATACCTAATTCTTTACCAACCCTAGTAAAATATCTCTTACTAAAATTATGTTTATCGAGAGGTCGTAAACCGGTCTTGTTTTCCGCTACCCATAGATTGCCTTTAGACATTGCTAGTGCACGTTTAAGCACTGAGATAGTATAAGAATTACTAATCGGGATTACACGCTTGCTCGAGCGTGTTTTAGGCTCTTTTCGATTCATTCCGCATTGGGTTTCACCCCATGAAGCATTCACATGAATCTTTGCTTTACACTCATCAATAATCTCAATCTCATCCCATTGTAAAGCTTGTAGCTCCCCAATACGTACACCACATTGGAATAGCAACAGCATACAATGTTCTAAATGGTGGCCTTTATAATAGTCCAGGAAACATTGTGTTTCACTGACGGTAAGAGCTTCTTTTGGATGCTTAGGTGCTGTAGAGACTGGTTTAACCAACGAATCATAATAATTTGTCGGAATCAGATCTAGACTATATAGCTTCTTTAAGGTCAGACTCAGAACAATGAATGTTTTGCGTATATTTGTAGTATATTGGTCAACAAACTGTTGTAGTAAAGCCTTAGAGAGTTCGGAAATAGGAGTTGTACCAAAGAATGGTTTAATTCTATTTTCCGTTATATCAAGGTATAGTTTACGAGTAGCTTCGGCATACGTTGCTTTTGTAAAGTAATCGATGCAGAAGTCATAATAGCTTTGATTGGCACCAGTTGGCACTTTTTTCTTCGATGATTGTTGTACGTGACCGACTTCGATAAAGTGATACTTATACAACCCATTATCACGATCTACAATCATTCTTTTACGCTCAGCTTCGGCTTCTTCTTTCGAGGTGAAACCTTTGGAGCGGAATTTTATTATGCTACCCTGGTCATCACAATACAAAGGTAGATTGCGTATATAATAATACGTTTTACCACTTCGTTGTGTTTCCTTCGAGATGATACCTTTACCTGATGGAATTTGGTACATAATGGACTCGTTTCCCTTGCCATTAAAGTACCTGTTCACAAAATCATTATAAAAGATACCATAGTTATTGGCAATGAAGGTTTCACAGTCACTTAGTGTAAAGTAATAGCAATTACCAACCTTATTTTTAGGTAGTAAATACCCTTGATCACGTAAACACTTTCGAAGTGTTTGCACTGATACATTTAAGAATTTGCTCAACTCTTGAATAGAGAGGGCTGTGGTGGTCTGATTTAAAGTTTTCATGGCCGTACAGCCCTCCTTTCCTATTTTAGGTTAAATTTTTATCAGTACTTATACATCACTTGTACTGTAACCTTCTTCAATGGCTTCAATTCCATCTTTAGAAGTATATTTTATGATGGCAGAAGGTATGGAAACTAACATTGGCATAATTTTCTTAGCTTGCCCTGTTGTGTCCACAGCATATTGCTGTCCATCTATTGTATGGTAGCAGCCAATAACATCATTTATGGTTGGTTTCCCATCTTTAAAAGTTATTCTAAGTAGTCCAGCGTAGAGATACTGACCATCAGGTATACGTGTTACTTTTTTTGATGCATTTTTATTTGATTTTTTTAACATAATTGAAGTTCTCCATAATCTTTATATCTGCAAATTCGATACCGTTTTCAATTGAGTCGTATATAACTTGATTTGATGGGGGAGAGATTATCTCCATAAGTGCAGCAATCGACTTTTCCTGACTTATTGGGACAGATACCTTCGGAACATGCTTTATGCTTAACAAGAGGTTCTCATTATGCCCATCATCCTCATCGTGACTATAGGCATCAAACAAATTATCAGTCTCCAATAAGTCGAAACTTATGTCATCTCTGAGGATTGTTTCATCTTGATTTAAGGCACATTGGTTTTGAGGCAATATTCCGTATAAACCAAAGTTAGTGAGTATGCTACTAATTACTTCTTTTTGATGCTTTAAATCACTAGGGCTTTGCTGCCACACTTTATCAGTCAAGATATTTCTTGGATGAATAAGGACGTGTATGTGAGGGGAAGAGGGATGGTCAGTATGTATCGCTGAGAATATTGGATACCCATCAAAAATTTCCATCAAACTTGTCACAATCTTTTTAAGTTCATTCGTTGAAGGAATGTGATCTCCATATGGACATAGCATTGCATGTAGAAATAGGCGCTCTTTTTCTGTGTTATGCATAGGGTGTATAGACCATGACCCCAATGGGTCATTAAGGTCTAAATATTGGTCACTACATAAATCCGGAGCGGTCTTCTTTTTGTTAAAGATGTATTCAATAGCTTTGTTTGGTGTTTTCAAACGAGCTGATTGTGCACCAATCATTTTGAAAATTGACGTAAGTTTTGCCATAACTCATATGCCTCCTCTTCAAGCGTAGTGTTTGCAAGTTTTGTTTTTGCAATTAGTAGGAACCTAAGTATTCGTGTTTGAAAAAGTGCGTCGCTCAACAAATTAGAAGACGCATTATTTTCGTGGGAAGAAGTTGATGCTGGGGATGTCTCGGCATCCCCAGGTAAATTTGCTATTAATGACCTAATAACAACTGATCTATTTCTTTTCACTGTTTCGCAATAGTTATCAAGTTGATTAGCTAAAGCTTCATCTAGCCCAACATTTAATTTTGGTTTTTTGTTAATCATCCTAGTCACTCTCTTTCTCTACATAGTGGTTTAGGATTTGTTGCGCTTTATTGTATAGCTGTATAGATAAATCCTTTAATTCGTCCATCTTCCACCTTAAGCCAGTAAGGCAATATACATTACCAAGATTATTTTTAGACATATTTTTTCTGATTTTTGTGACTTGGTCAAAGTAATCAAAGATACAACGACGTAAATCTGCCATGGTATTTTCATACAGCCCATTTTCTTTACAATAAATGGAATATGCTTCCTTCAAGTCAGCCATTGGAACGAATGAACCTTCTGTATCAGCTTCCAACAAATCTTCAATAAAGTTTTTCTCACTTTGAGATTCGCCAAGTTGATTTTGAAACCATTGTTCACTTTGCGTAGAAGTAGTAAAGCCATTAATTAATGCATTACCATATGCATAGATACAAGCAGTAGCAATGAAATCAATCTCATTTTTAAGTTCATGAATAAGATTTGGATCCGGTTCAGTCGGAACTTTATGAAATCGAAGGAACAGCATACGCTCTGCAAAAGGTGCAATTTCTGTAGCCCTTATTCTAGGCAAAGCATTACCGACCAAGACTAGCTTTGTTCGAATTGCGACAGATATAGATGGCTGATACTTTTGTGAAAGTGTGACCACTTCATTGCCAATTATTAATTTCAAGGTATTCATATCAACAGATACGTTGGAGTCATAGTCTTCGGTAATGTTTATATGAGCACCTAAGAGTGAGGAGTTTTCGTTATGCCGGCCGATAAGGGATAGATCTAGATGAGAAACTACGGATGTAGGTAGTAATAGCGATAATACTTTTAGTATTAGACTTTTACCAGTATTCGGCTTACCTATAAAAAGCACGGCTTTTTTATGTCCGACAGTTGGACTTAATAGATACCCTAATAGTTCTAGTAGTCTTAGTTGGCTATTGCTATCATCTGGAAACATATCGTTTAGAAGCTTAGAAAAATTGGTGCTATCTAATTGTGAGAGTATACCGTCATCATTTTGTGGAATAAGATCTAGTCTATATTCAGCTTCTATACGATATGTATGAAAGTCCTGAGGTGTTTGAATATGAAAGTCGTTAGGCTTTGTTATATTTAGAACCCCATTTTTAAAGAGAATATTATTTTCAGAATGTTCACCAGACACTTCAAAGTCTGGATCGACAATAATATCTTCTAATATACTTTTAAGTGTTTCTGCTCTTAAATGGCGATTAACGTCGCTTTGAAAAATATGCTTGCGTAAGTATCGTTGAATATCCTTATCATTGGCATATGTTTCCCAATAATCATCTTTGTTCTTAATTGCTAACGCCCCATTGATGACTTTTAGATTGTCATTTTCGAGTAGGGCATCCTTAACTAACACCGGTTTAATAGTTTTTTTATCGTTTAAAATTTTTTCTAGTTCAATACGAGCATCCATTGTTATACCTACTTTCTTGTGAAACTTATAATAATTAAGTACTAGTCGGTGCGCACGTCTTTGTACATGCTTATGATAAAATATTAGTGATCGAGGTGCTTATAAATCGCTAAAGTAACAAAAATTTACTATGATAAGATTTTTATAAGGGTAATCTTGATTAAATCTGTATTTTAATAAAAATCCCCACAAAGGTTAGTTGTAACCTTTGTGGGGAGGAGGGTGTTATATTGTTTAGAAACGATTTGCGATTGTTATATTACTACTTGGAAGATACTAATGGGGGTAATTTAGAGCATATAGATGATATTAACGTATTTGATTCGCTAGGTGGACATTTTAATTCAATCTTGAATAGTATTGAAGAATTCAAAAAAATAAAAAAAGAAGCAGATTTAAATTCATCTGGTGAGTGGAGAGAGATTCGTGATAATATATTGGATAAAATTCTTAAATCTGATTTCCTAAATCTAATTCCTATAGACTCTTCTTATAAACAACGGATTTTGCCTATTATTTGGGAGTTATTTCCTTCGAGAGATAGCATAATATTCAAATTGCTTGGACATAAGTTAATAGTAGATGGCTTAACAAATGAAGGTTTGGTTGTACCCTTAAAATCTTATAGTAAATATGATCCCAATACTGTGTATCGTGTGGATGAAGAGTTTTCTAAAATAATAGAATCCATGGTCACATGTCTTATAATTAGTCGATGCATTTCTAAGCTATATCCATCAAGTTTTAAACTAGAAAAAAAGAATGGTGATAATATTTCAAAGGGAAAGGCTAATAAACGGTTACTGTTTCCAGAAAGTGTTTACAATAATGAACAATATGGTTTCTTTGAAAGGGCGTTGGCTTATAGCGTTTTTAGACGAAAGGATTCAATTATTAGTCTATTTTCTACAGGTGCTGATTTATCTGGTATCAATGAGTATAAATCAATTATTGATAACACTCTTAATATATATAAAGATTACTGTAGTCAAATAGGTGATGATAATAGAATTTCAAAAAATCTGAAAATAAAGCTTCAGAATATTAGATACCAAGATATTATCTTTGAAGATTATTGTCGATTGAACTATATTATTAGTTTTGATGATATTTTAACAACCGCGTCCATAACCAATTATTGTTCGGTAATAAATCTAGATTGGAAACGTCATGTGATGCTTCATCGTGCAATCTTACTGTTAATCTCTTTATGTCCATTAGGGCTAAATCGTTTCATGTTGAAGTCAATTATCGATAATAGTCAATTTTGGAACACCGTATTTAGAGGTGCTAAACTAGAAGATCAAGAAAAGTATTTGATAGATATAATTTATTATTTATATAAGATTATTTTTCGTGTTTTACCTGCTCTGGAAACTGTAATTGATGAATGTGTTGAATCATTAGAAAATAATGAAATAGAATTAATACTTGACTCTAGTTTAAAGATGATCCGCCTACCTAATACTTTTATAAATATAGATACAATGAAAAATATAGAGTTTAATGGCTTAAAGCAACTAGATAAATTCTTATATCCTAATGATAAGAAAGAAAGTTTGCTTCAAGATATGATTCAATTAAAATCATTGTCCTGGTTGATTTATAAAAACACTACTTTAGATAACTATTATGAGATACCAGGTCGTTTGATGCCTGGTGAAGTCCTTTGTAACGCTGTTAAGTATATAAGTGATTTACCTGTACAAAGTAATGTAATATTACAAGAAATTGTTTTTTCAATTATTAAAGCGATTGCAATAGCAGATTATAGAAAGCATAAGTTAAAAGATGAGTTTCCTATGTTTTCAGAACAGCAGAAAAAAGAAAAATGGAGCAATGTAGAAAAATTGTTAAACAAGGAAATTGTAGATACGTTAGATCGAAATTGTATTTACAATTACTATATTCGAGACTATGATAGTGCCAAAATATCGATTGATAGCACAAACAACTTTATTTATATATGGAAAAATCTGATTAATTCTGAAATAACGAGATACCGTGATAGAAAGAATCAGGGGTCTAACCTTCATGAACTAAACTGTGATAAAGTTAAGTGGGATGAGCTGATAAATTTTAATGCAGATGATTTTAAACAGAGATATAAAAAGTTACTGCAAAATCTATTGAAAGATATTAGCAACTCACATGATCGATTAAAATATGAACATGCTCTTACTTGCAATAACGATGGTAAATGGGTTTTATCAAATTGGAAAAATCGGGATGTTTTGAATTCGTATACTAATGAATTATATTTGGTGGCAGAACAAATGTTAGATTATCTTTGGCTTTCAAATTATGATAATGATAAACATAAATTTATTGCATGGGAGCGATATTGGTCATACCATAATAATTTTACTATTTAGTTAAGTGAATACTGTAGGTTAGTTGGAATATAAAAAAAAGTACCTACTGCTACGTTATCGCTTGTGGCTTCACGTAGCAGTAGGTACTCTTTATTATGAATAATATTATTGCACCAAGATACCTATTTATATCATTAGGTTAATATATTACGAATTTAGCTTTTTAGATAAGCTTTTATAAGTCTTTATACTCTTTAACTTTTTCAATAAATTTATCAAAATTAAATTCGTCTATTTTTTCAACTTCAAACTGGGGTTGTACTGTATCAAGCGGAGCACCTTTTGTATTGAAGAGACCTTCTAGTTTTACTGAGTTTTGTGCTGGTATAAATCCGTATATGTTAGTCTTAACATCGTGTCCGGCACTTGTACTTTGTACTTTAATTTTTACTAGTACATATTTTTTAGAGGTATTATTAGCTGTTACCCAAAATGATCCATCGGAATTAACAGAATACTTAAGGAATTTTATATCATCTTTTGATGGGCCAAAAAACCATGAGGATTTAGTTAAATCATTATAAGCTTCGTCATCTTTTAAATTTCCATTAATTACAAATTTTGCTAGTGGAGTATATTTTTGATATCTTGCACTCTCTGTAGATGAGTTACCAAATAAACCAAGCCAATTTAATGCTCCGTAAAGTATTGCAGATGTGATGATGAACGTTATGATTTTTAAAACCTTATCAGCTTTTTTGCCCTCTGGCGACGCGTTTTTTTGAAATTCCTCCTCAGAAATATCATTATCCCAAGATTGAATTAGTTCTTTACTACCGCTTTTTAAGTCTGTTAATTGTTTTTGTAATTCTTCTTTTAACATTAAAGGTACTCCTTATTTGTTGTTATTAAAAAAATTTTGATTATAAGGTTCTAATTATTGCTCTAATACTCCTCTTTTCTTCAAATTTTTTGCCTAAAACGTCTTTTTTGTTCTCTTTAAGATGAATTATTTAGAGGTAGGCCACATTTCTCGATCTTGCTCGGTAAACGTAACTAATGTTGCAAGTTCAATATTTAATCCTATGGCAATATCTAATAACATTGAAAGTGAAATGTTGTTATTATATTTTCCTCGCTCTACTCGTCCTAGTGTATCAGGACTAACATTGATTTTTTCAGCTAACTGAGTTTGTGTTAGACCTCTTAACGTTCTGTAATATGCGATTTTAGCACCAACCTGCCTGAATATAATAAGTTTTGCATTTTTCATGTTATGAGTACCTCATTAAATATTGCTTCATTTTATTTTCACATATATAACTTGAAAATGGAACAGCCTGATAAATCGTAAAACTGTATACATTAGTCTGATTTTTTGATATATATTATGAAAAATTATATTATATATAGTTTTTTTTTAAAAGGGAAAATGAACCATATCGTATTAAAGATATGACTCATTTTTTATTCATCTGAAATTAAATATAAAAAGATTGTAGTAGCTGCATCTACAATGATTTGTGTAATTACTGGATCCATAGTCTCACCTCCTTTCACAATACAGTGGAGGTGATTATGCTACAGATTGATGATTCTTTTGGCAGTTCATACATAAAGGCATATGATAACGTTGTTTAGAATAACTAGATACTTTACTCGATATAAAACAACCACAATCTGTACAATGTAAATCATCAGTTTCTGTAGTTTGCGGTATAATAGTTTTCTTTCTGATAATAGGCATCTTCTTAGCCTGTGCTGTTGCTTGTGTATTGAGGTCGGTATTATTATCGGCTTCTGGGTCATCTCCTGTAGCAATACAAAAGCTAAGTATATACGCATATTTTATGGCAGCCGTTTCCGCTTTCATAATTGCTTTATCACCACTATCTTGCCCTGAGCCAATACCACTTATTTGTACTGATTCACCTGTTTCTATATCAATAATAGAAATTGTAACGCTAATAGTAGCATGCTTATCTATGTTACCTTTTGCAGTTTGCACCTCACGCAAATCAAGAAGAGTAGGGGTAACAGTTGTAATTAGACCCACACTTGTTAATGCGTCATTGACTCGTTCTAACACATCGCTGCTAGTAACGTAAGAATAACCATGAAAGGTATTTTCACCTGTTTTTTCAATGTAGCTACAGCTTTTCATAGCGAGTGATAGTTTTTCATATAAGTCTGTATTCGTCATTTTTATTCCTCCGCTTGCACACTAGATCGTGCTAAATAATAACTTAGACCTGCAGATGCATCCATATATACATCACCATCCCAACGATGTGTAAAATGATTTAAAACATCAGTAATTGTTGACGTGTTGACTACATCATATTGAGAAAGCAAGTCTTTCCATAAAGGATACGTTTTTTCGGTCAAGTACGCTTGAATTTCAAGTGTCTCATTTAATCGAATAGGAGCCTCCTTTAGCAATCGTTGAACCATATCTTTTGGTGTTTCAGTATTTTGGTCCCAATTGATTGTAGATATAATGACCGCTCTATTGCATAGATACCCCGTAACAGTATTGTTTTCCTCAATTAGTAAAAGAAGGGGAGAATTATGATTTCTATGTAAATCAAGTACTGATACTGGCCAATAGGATATAACTTTAATTTCCATATGGTTTTCTGTTTCGGCGCGCTGTAACTCGGATATCTTAGATTGAGAAACACCCACCATATACATCCATTCCTGGTTATCTATAGTGGGTAAAATAAACTGATAAGTATATTGATTATCTTGTCCTGACATTAGCGCATCTCTTTCTTTCCAGGCATCTTGCAAAGGTGTATTAGAGTAAGTTTTCTTGAATATGAGCTGTGGAATCTCGGTATAGGCTAACGAGTAGAGTGTAGGGCTATGTTTGTTTTTACGATGAACGTCTGCTAAATCTGAAATGAGCGATTGACTCCGTTTACATACATATCGATCTAGCACTTTAATTTTTTTTTGAATTTGTTTTACTAGAGACACATATAGGTTTGTGTCTGTAATAATAATGCCGCAGTATTGTGTCATAATGGTTCCTTCCTATTATGCAGACTTAACTTGTTGTGATTCTTCAATGGCTCTACATTGTGCAGATACAGCACAATAGCCTTCACACTTTTTACCATGCCAAGTTTCGCGTTGGCTACATTTCTTCGGCACTACACCGGTTTCTATTGCTTGTTGTAACCGTTTTGCTTTAGCTTCCATATATCGTTTCAACCAATGGTTGCTAATAGGGTTAATGGGAATGAGATATAACGGCTTTGTAATACCTCGTTCGGAAGCAATGCGTAAGCCTGTATCACGACAAAGGGCCTGAATAACCATAGATGATACCGTATAATTTTCTTCTTCTAACAGCAATCGGTAGTAGTTTAATTGCAAAGCCCAGTCTAATACATGACGTACACCATCGGTGAATAATTCTTTTCGTGTTTTAGGTTGGCCTTTCTTCAAACCTGTTTTATATACTTCACCAGTTTCTACATCTTTTTTGTAGTATCCTAATGCTCTCATTAACTTATAGGAACTGGTAATTTTCAAATCACCCAGTGTGGTATCCGTATTGGATAACACTTGCCCATATAAATCAAGCTGTCCTGTTGTGGTGGTATTCTTCAAACGCTCTTCTGAAAGCATATTGCCACTGGTATGACGCTCTGTAATGGTATGCACAGCTGAACCATGTAAAGCATATAGTTGCTTTTGTGGATCTACGGCGTATTCAGTAATCTTTTTTAGATATAATTCACGAGTACCACTTAATAACTCAGTAACGGATGGTTTGGTTAAATTACGTTCTAATGATGAAGCTACTGCTCGTAATGTAGGTAAAAACATACACCTCGTACCTTGTGGGCATCTCAATAAGCATTCATACATATTAATTTCATCCCCATTAGGGCAAATAAATTGTTTAGCTGGCATAATATCCTCCTTATAACTGACCACATTCACTCATACTATGAAATTCACCATGTCCAATGATGATATGGTCTAATACTGGGATATCAAAGAGTCTACCGGCTTCTACAATTCGTTTTGTGCCACGAATATCTGAGTTACTTGGATGAGAGTCACCAGAAGGGTGGTTGTGAACGATAACAATTGCACAAGCTTTTAATCGGACGGCAGAAGAGAAAATGCACTTTATGTCAAGAGCTGCACTAGTTATATCACCAATAGAAATATCCTCCGATTTAATTAAGTGGTTTCTGGCATTTAAGTATAGTACTCGCACATGTTCAGTTTCAAAGTACTGCATGTCAGACATAGCCTTATAGATATCAATAGGTCTACGAGTTCTATTCTGCACATTCTTAATGATAGATTTAATAGCTCGTAATTTAGCAATGCCACGATTACCCATACCTGGTGCATCATACCATTCAGATTCTTCTGCATGGAATAACGCATCATATGGATCGCCATAACGTTCTACTAACTCTTGTACGGATGCTTTGGGCAAAATTTCTGTTAACATAGTTTCAACTGTAGTATTCATAATAAATTCTCCTTGTGTTGATTTAAATTATTTAGATTCGTAGTTGGCAAGATGACACCAATTATTTGCATTAGATAATTTTATATAACAATTGATTTTTGAGCGTATAGCTTTGAAACCATCAAAGATATCAATGTACAATGTTGGAAATGTTTTAGTTAAAAACTGTTTAAGTGTCATCAAATTAATAAAATACTTAATGCTATACGTTTCATTGATATAAAGCTCAAGCTTAAAGCGTATTGGTAAATATACATGTGATAAATCCGTATTGATATATGTTCGCTGCGAGCACCCTTCAGATATATAATGAAGTTTTACATCGGGTGATAAGTGTACACGGCAATACTCTAGATCAATGGGGTGTGTATTACCCTTGCTTTCGGTGTGTAACCGAAGTATGTATTCTTTCGTTTGCAAATGTTGATACATATCATAATTAATAATTAGATGTTGGTAGCTATCTGTAAGCATATCGGTAAATATCCCTATACGTTTGAAAGCAACATCTAAGCGTTCTTCTCGATGTTTCAATGCCCATCGTAAAGCGTTTAATAATGGCTTTAAAGTTGTTTTTCCATGACTAATAAATAAGAATGTGTTTTGGTAATATTTGTTCATACAAATCCTCCCATAAAAAATGTCCCTAGGTGGCAATGCACCTAGGGGTTAACCTTAAGGAATAGCTATATATGCTATCACACCTATAATATGTAATTAAAAAGAATGAGTTTTACAGTGTTTAGAATAGCGTTACCGTTTATGAGTAATAATATAAAGTAAAGTTTTAATCCTACGGAATTTTGGAACTTTGGAATAAATTAAAACTTTTAATGTGATTAACGTGCATTATTAATTTATTTTAACGAAAATAGGTTTTTAATAACTAACATATTAGTAATAAGATAAAAGGAGGTAGACTATATGCTGATAGAAAAAAAGGTGCTTTATGTTGCAGAGGCTGCATCACTTCTTGGATGCTGTGCACAAGTAGTATATCAACTGATAGAAGCAGGTAAACTTCAAGCCTATAAAGAGGAAGGTAGAAAATGTTGGAGAATACCAGCTGAAGCTTTAGATCTTTACATAAAGAACTGCCAAGATAGATTTTTGGCAAAATAATAATAGGATTCAATATCTGGTTTTATATTACGTTATGGTTCTATGATATGAGTTTTATATAATCTGGTTTGATTTCTAGTAAACTTCTAACATAGAAATAATATATAATGAAGGAGGTATTGAATATGCTATTAAATCAAGAAAATGATATATTAACTGTAGATGATTTATGTGAAGTGTTACGAATCGGTAAAAATGCTGCATACAAGTTAATCAACTCAGGCAAATTGAAATGTTACCGTATCAATAGAACCTGGAAGATTCCTAGACAAAGTGTAGAAGAATATATTGATGAGGCTAGAAATAATTATTTTATTGCATAATTTATCCCCTAGGGCCGATGGCTCTAGGGGATGTTTTGACTATATTGGTATGATATACTGAGTGTATATTTCGTAGTCTTTGGGGGAGCCGTATGATACAGATACAACTAAAACAATTTCAACAAGATGCTATAGATAAGATTTTGGAACAATTTGAAAACCCTGATGGAACACAGAAAATGTTGGTAAAAGCACCAACAGGTAGTGGTAAAACGATCACATTAATTGGCTTGATTGAACGGATGGAGGCTGATTATCCTGGGAGGTATGTGTATTGCTGGCTAACACCAGGTAAAGGGGAGTTGGAAGAACAGTCTGAAGAAAAGATGAAAAGATTTTCACCTTCATTAAATACAGGAAATCTTAATGATGTATTAACTTCTGGATTTAATGCTGATATAACGTATTTTATTAACTGGGAATCTATTACCAAAAAAGGTAATCGTGCTATAAAAGATAGTGAAAGAAAGAGTTTATATACGCAAATTGCTACAGCACATGCGAATGGTATTGAATTTATTGTGTTGATTGATGAAGAGCATCAAAACAATACAACAAAAGCTCGTGATGTAATAGATGCAATGAGTCCAATACGTGAAATTCGAGTATCAGCGACGCCTGATTTGCGTCGTGGTATAGATTCATATATCATTCCCGAAGAGGTGGTTATTGCTGAACAGCTTATCACGAAAGCTCTATACATAAATAGAGATTTAAGTGTTGGGCTTCTAAAAGATGAAAATGATGAGCTTAGATTACTTATAGATAAAGCTGACGAAATGAGACGGTTGATACTTCAAGCTTATAAAAAGCAAGGAGAAGATATAAATCCGTTAGTGTTAGTACAATTCCCTAGTTTGAGTGATTCAATGATTACACGTGTAGAAAAAATTCTTGAACTTAAAGGTTATACTTATGATAATCAGATGGTTGCTAGTTGGTTTAGTGTGGAAAATAATGCTGATAAGTCAAAGCATTCAAAAAAATTGGGAAAAATAAATATTGGTGAAGTTAATGATATCAATAGTATAACTCATAATGATGCAAAACCATGTTTTTTGTTATTTAAACAGGCCCTAGCGACTGGTTGGGATTGTCCTCGTGCAAAAGTGTTAGTGAAGTTACGTGATAATATGAATGAAACGTTTGAAATTCAAACGCTTGGTAGATTAAGAAGAATGCCAAAAGCGGTGCATTATGGTAATGATCTTCTTGATTGTGCATACCTTTATACATTAGATGAAAAATATAAAGAAGCGGTTATTAATGATGGTGCAGGCTACGAGGTAAGACGTGTATTCTTGAAACCAGAAGCAAAACCAATAAAAATATATAAAGAGTATATTGATAATGACCATAATCATGTTGATATGAAAGTAGCTCGTAAATTATTATATACGTATTTTATGGATAAGTTTAATTTGGTCTCATTAGTTCAAAACCCTAATGGTGAGAAATATAATATCAATGCTTTAGCAGCGCATGGATTTGTATTTGGAACAAAGTTAATTCGTAAATTTTTAAATGGGCGATTTAGAACTCTCACTGAAGTTATGAACGCAAATAGTGAGAGTGCCGTAAAATTTGAAGTTAATACACATACTCATGGATTGTTATTACGACATGAGCTTGGCCGTTTTTCGAAGATTTTAGGGTTAGACTATGATAATACAAAGAGACTTGTAAAGACTTTGTTTATGTCAGGTCAAGCATCTCGTACATCTTTAGCTTATAAAGTCATTCCTCTTGAATTAAGGGAGTTTTATGCATTTATTATTAATAATAAAGACTTAATTTATGATGCGTTGGTTGATTTTGAAAAGAAAAGCCAATCTCGATCTCAACTGCCTCAACAAAATCAAATTTTTGTAGACATTAAAGAGCAAGTTTCCTCTATATTATCTGAAGAGATTTACCCGATAATACCAGAGGTGGACTCAATTAATTTTGTAAAGAATGTATACAATGGCTATGATTCATCTATGTTAGATTTTAGATCCATACCAGAAAAATTATTTGAAAAATATTGTGAGACATTGAGGTCTATTAAATTTATATATAAGAATGGGGATAAAGGTGTAAACTATATTTCGATGGTTTATCAGATGGCATTAGGTAAGGCTCGTAGTTTTTATCCTGATTATTTAGTTCAGATGAATGATGGAACAATCTGGATTATAGAGACTAAAGGTGGAGAGACCAAAACTGGTCAAGATAAAAATATAGATGTAGAGGCAAAGCATAAATTTGAATCTTTAGTAGCATATTCTAAAAAATACAATTTAAAACATGGCTTTGTACGAGACCGAGATTCTGATTTATATATCAATATTTCTGATCATTGGGAGGATGACCTATCTGATGTATCTGTTTGGAAGCGTATTGAATGTGTTTTAAAATAGAGGTACAATATGACAAATTTATCGCAAGAGAAACGATTGCGTATGCTTTCATTTTTGGAAACATTACGAAAGAATAATCAAGATGATATATCGAGCTTACGTGCAATTAATGAAATAGAAGTAGCTTTGAATGAGAAAAAGTATGGTCTCGTGTGGGAGAACCATGTTGAAAATGTTGATATTTTAATAGATAAAAGTATCCCTGTCTTAGAAGATATTATAGAGAGAAAAATTGAATTAAATAATAAGACACCTTATAATTTTTTAATTGAGGGTGACAACTTACATGCTTTGAAAATTTTAGAAAAAACTCATAGAGGAAAAGTTGATGTAATTTATATTGACCCCCCTTATAATACAGGAAGTAAAGATTTTATCTATGATGATAATTATGTAAATATAGATGACTCGTATCGACATAGTAAATGGCTATCTTTTATGAGTAAACGCTTAATATTAGCTAGATTATTGTTAAAAAAAAGTGGATTTATTGCTATAAGTATTGATGATTCAGAACAAGCACAGTTAAAATTATTATGTGATGAAATCTTTGGCGAGGGTAACTTTATTGCTGAGTTAATTTGGAAGAAGAAAAAAGGAGGAGGCAATGATTCTAAATATATAGCTACAGAGCATGAATATATTATTGTTTTCGCAAAAGATAAGACTCATTTAGATAATATTTTTATTCCTCATGATGTTGATTATATTAAACGTTATAAGGAATGTGATGAAAAAGGTCGTTTCTTTTGGGATACATTTAAAAGAAAATCTGGAAAGCAGTATTACCCTATTAAATGCCCCGATGGAACAATATTAGAATATGACGATAATGGAGATAGAATTAGTTGGTTACGTTCTGAG
>OAWV01001020.1_pt1 | contig 16047 bp, 31 predicted proteins | sample 1495551 | NCBI WGS metagenome assembly OAWV01 (sample SAMEA2580245, study PRJEB22360) | human gut metagenome | biome: human gut; feature: human-associated habitat; material: faeces | place: Denmark | collected 2008/2010 | reverse complement strand
ATTCTTCGAATAATGGGGGCGATCGGGGTTAACCCCCAGCCCCTGCCAGCCGGGAAGACTGGACCCGCGATATTCGCTCACGCACTCTTTGCTGATATTGCATTTCGCGATGTCCATGCGGCCGTAATCATCAAAGCTACGCACGGATGAAGACATGTCGTAGGAGTCGCCGCCGTAACCGTTGGCATAAGCCGCTTTCTCTACCTCTTCGGCTTTCTCTCTGGTATCGAATGGCCCTTTCGAACCCCAATACCATTTGCCGTCTTTTTGCTGTACTGGCATGGAATTACCTTTCTCAGGGCAATAAAAAAGGCCGCCTAAGCGACCTGTTTGTTAAGTATTTTCTTTAGCATTGAATTAATATTCATCTGATAAAGTCTTACCATTTCCTTCCCATGCTCATCATCACCAAGACCTTCTTCAACCAAATACTCACTAAAATTTGCAAGCGCCACTCTCAGCGTTGCAATCTCGCAGTCTTCTAGCTCAATGATCATGATAGCCTTTATCCTTGCATCAGAACGGCAGAACCGGTTTCCAGGAGCACCCGCAATTTATCTCCTGCCCGGGCAAAACGTACTCACCGTTATCTCCAATCGGCAGCCCCTTATCAAGGTCGAATTCCTGACCGTGCGCCTTGACGTGTAAAGGGCGCGGGTGGCTGCCGCCTCCGGAGTGTATCCAGATGCCACGGGTAATCCCGAGCGACTTCTGACGCACCCTGGCGAGTTGTGCGCATGCCTTATTGTTCTGATCCAGCGCGATGTTTTCAGCGCGCCGCCGCGTTATCCCGTATTGCTTCTGTAATTCCTCGGTCATGTAATGCAGGTCACGACCGCGCCGGATAGATTCCATCGTGATGGTTTCCACCTGCGTGAAGTACCGCTCCGGGATGGATTTAATCAGGCTGACGTTTTCCGCGACGATTTCGTTGATCGCCTCTTCCATCTGGGGCGTCATCGTGAACTTAACGCGGGGGATTTCAGCGGCGGTCAGCGAACCTTTTAATGCCCGGGTACTGAAATTATCCGCCGCCTGCGCGAACGCCGGAGCAATGCGCACGGCAGACTCGGAAAACTCCAGCACCCATTTTTCACGGATTTCCTGAATGCGCTCAGCGACATCAAGCGCGCCGCGATTACGCTGCATGCTGGCGTTATACTGCGCCGTCGCCCAGTAATTAGTGCTATCCACCATTCGCGTAATCAGCGATTTCAGCGATGACGCGTACTGCCCGGCCAGTTCATTGCTGTACCGAACCCGGCGTAGTGTCTTTATCCTCATCATCGAATCCCGGTATCAGCACTGGCTTAACGTACGGCACGCCGTTGAAGCCAGAGTCTTCGTCGGACGCCAGCACCTTATGAGCCTGCTCAGGAGTGATCACCTCATCTGCGATCAGGATGGAATAGGTTTCCGCCTTGGTCTTGTTGATTTTGGCAATCTCTTCATCGCTCATCTCGTCCAGCGGGTTGAAGTCGATATAGAGGTCTTCGTACCACTCGCCGAACTCATTGAAGCAGACAAGTTTCAGTATCCAGTCGAGAAGCGGCTTGTAGCCGTTCTTCTGCTTGTTGGCTACGTTCTCGTGCTGCGCGTCACGCTCACCTTCGCCGCTGGCATTCATGCCGCTGGGCTGGCTGCCTGTCATGCTGGTCACGCTCAGGCGGGACGGCATGCACAACAGTTTTTGCTGCTGCACCAGCAGGTCATTCAGGCCCGTTAATGCGGTGTTCATCTGCTCGAGTTCTTCGAGCGTCTGATCAATGGCGAGAACGCCATGATTGTTTTTCCCGTACACCAGCGTATCCAGTCGGCGGTTAAACTCGCTGCGGTCCTGGAGATACGTCGCCATGTCCGTTTTCCACACATAGGTGCGGAACGACATAATGATGCGCGGGATATCATCACGGACGCTTTCCCAGTTGGTGACGTAGGGCAGCATCATCTGGATCAGCGACAGGCCGCCGAAGTTATAGGACGGCTTGAGCATGTCCGGCACGGAATACAGCACAAGCTGCTTCATGCGCGAAGCGTGAACCATGCGCCCCATCACATACCACATCTGCGGTACGAAGAAGTCGGGGCTGATCGGGTCGATTGCGTTATACGCCTGCGGGTAGGTCCACATTGGTTCTACGACGCGAAACCCTTCGATATCCCCTTTCTTGATTTTCGTCGGGTCGATCATCAACTCTTTGTCGCGCTCGTTTTCATCGCCTTTCAGCTTAACGAACAGGTGCGAGTTGCCGAACGCCTCGGCGTTGAATCCAACCCTTTTGAGGTGCTTCTCAATGCCGAACGCCTCGAAAGCATCCTCAATCTGGTTAATGATGTTGTCGCGATTGGCTTTGGTGTCGTTGGACTTCACCTTGAAGCCTTTGCGGAAAATCTCATTAACCGACTGCTCGCACGCAATGCGGTTCTCCGATTTCTGCGCCAGGTTGGCGAGCACCGGATACCCCATAAACACCGAGTCAGGCTGCGTAAACGTGTTATTCAGGTACGAATAATCAACGCTGTCACCTGTGACCACGCCTTCCGGAACCACGCCTTTAGGCGCGCTGTAGGGATGGTGTTTCATCGCCGCGAAATGCTGGTCGATTTTGTCTTTCTGGTACTGCTCGTCGGTTACCCAGGATTGACCGACTTTGAGCCATCTCCTTTCAATGGCCTCCTGAGGGTCTGGTACTTTTGTTTCAGGCCACAGCAGGTTAAGTAATTTTTTAAACATTGGTTCACCAGCCTGAGTCTTTACCAACGAGCAATTGCGGTCTGCCTTTCATCTCTGAAATGGCATCCATCATTGGATCCAATTGGTCATCGTGAGTGTTGAATTCCGGGTTTATCGCTTCCATCTCAACGAGGAAATCATTGATAAAGTCAGCGTTCGCGGGGATTTTTATATATCCTGACTCGATATAGCCCTGGGTATCCATGAGGCGCGTGTATTTGTCCTTATTCCTCTGTATGGCTTTTACAGGGCATAACGCATCTTTACGGATGCTCTGAATAAGTCCGGTTCCTGATGCCTTGTCTTCAATTGCAAGATGACGCAGCGGTCCATTCTTAAGATTTTTGCATTTGACCCAGAACGCGACGGCGCGGCGCTTGAGTTCGTCCGATTCCCATTTGCCCCGGATCATGTCTATCAGGTAGAGATAGCCATCATCTCCCAGTGCTCAAACACAGAGAAGTCGTTAACCTCTTTGGTTTTCTGCGCGGTATCGCCGTAAACGGCCCGCCACTTGAGTTTTGGTAGCTCCCGGTATTCGCCAAACCATTCGGACTTGATCAGGCCGCCACCTTTCGCGGTTGGCCTCTGCTGATACAGGGCATTCCACACCAGCGACCCGCGCTGCTTAGCTTTATCGACAAAGCTTTGCGGCATACGCTCGGGGAACAGGATTTCGCCAGGCTTGCGCAGGAAGTATTTCTTCCCGTTCAGCTCGTGAATCTCTTCTTTCTCAGCCTCCATAGGAAAGCTGACAACGCGCCACTGCTCGCCGCCCTCTTCCGCCTTTTTCAGCAACTGACCAGCCAGATCGCTCTGGTGCCAGCGGGTCAGAATGATGATGATTCCGTTAAGCTTTGGATCGGCGCGGGTGAAAAACGTTGTGTCGTACCAGTCAATCACCGCTTCCTGGTAAGTGGGCGATGACGCTGTTTTGTAATCCTTTGCGGGGTCATCAATGATACCGATGTTCATCCCCTGCCCGGTGATACCGCCGTTAACGCCAGCGGCGCGATAAGAACCGCCATGGAGTTTTCCAGACTTGCTCAGCGTCTCCCATAACTCGGCAGTGCGTATCGCTCCGCCAGCAACCGTCCGGATATTGGTTCCATTCAGGCACGTGTCAGGGAAAACTTCGTGATAACGATCTGAATCAATAATTCGCTGCGTATCACGTGACATGCGGTTTGCAAGGTCCGATGAGTACGAGCATGCAATGACATTCCACTCCGGGTGATTGCCCAGTATCTTTGCCGGAAAGCGCCTGGATGCCAGTTCACTTTTCCCCGAGCGCGGTGGCGCAAATATCATCAACCGGGGCATATTCCCGGCCTCTACCTCTTTCTGGAAATTGTCCAGTTCAGCGCACAGCAGTTCGTTAAACCAGCCTGTTTCGTACAGGGGGTTAGTGTAGAGGGTGAAGTCCAGCAGGCTTTCCTGCGCGTCCTGAATCGCCCGTTTGCGGTACGCCTCAAGAATTGTCGAGTTTTTCCTCAAGCTGGTTTTTGCGACGGCCATAACCCAGCTCCTGTAACGCCTCGTCTAATTGTTCGTTGGTCATATCTTTATGCTCAATGGGTCCGCCATCTTTACCGGTGCTTTCCACCTTCAATTTATTTGTGTAAGCGTCACCCACCTCTTTTGCTGCCTGTTCCAGCAATTGAGCTGTCATGCCGATATTTTTCATTCCCTCAGCAGTCGTGGCCATGCGTTGCAATACGCGTAGGCGATAAGCTTTATTGGCGATCGGGATATCGGAAATTTCGTTCAGGAAGCGCTCACGCGTAGTGTTGAAAAGGTCGCTCCACTTTTTAGCCAAGCCTTTCCCGCTAACCTTCGTTGGATCGTTCTGCTCAACCTGCTGGCGGGTAATCTGAATGCCAAATTCTTTCAGGACGGACTCGACAACCTGCGAGGGGGTGTCAAAGCATGCAACAGATTGAACTATGAAGGCTTTTATCTCTGGTTTTAATGCCGCCATAATTCACCATCCGTCCTGACCAGTCCTGAATTTATGCCAGTCTTAACATGCATGTCCCGCACGCTCTGGCAACATCGATATGTGCAACCTCCGCAGGTTGATTTGCTGCATCCACCAGTTCCTGTACATCGCGACTCGCACCGTACCGGCGAACCACACCGACAAACTCTTCTACGTCGTGGCCTCGCAGTTTAAGCACTGGCTGTCCGGTCTCTTTGTTGAACTTCGGCGCGCCGAAATCATCAGTGGCCTGGGCGATGTGGTAAAGCTCATGCTCTACCAGTGCGCAGAATTCCAGATCGTTGCATTGCTCACAGTAATCAGCAGCCAGGGTAATGATGTATTTCGGTATGCGCCCGAACCATTCATGCATCTGCTGTTCCATGCGGGATTTCTGCCAGCCACCGGCGCGCATAGCCACTTCTTCGCACTGCCCCAGCACTGTGCGGCCTTTTTTGACGAAAGCAGATGACGCCCACATGAAAGCTATGTCAGCATCAGCAAGCGCATTTGTGAGGTGTTCATGGTCCGGGTTATGGAGGCGCCCTTCACCGGAAAGAATATGGCGATTAACCCATTCACCGATTTCAGTAGCTGGAATAATGCGCGTATAAGGCAACCAGGTTTCACTAATGAAATTGACAGGCGGGAATGGTCTACGATCTTTCGACTCACTCATACAGAACATTCCACTGGTTTTAATTCTATAAACCCGGCAGCCAATCAGACTGCCAGTGCTGAAAATATACATAAAACTCTGTCAAGGTCACTATAAAGCGACCTTTGCAGAACTTTATAAAATCAGCTTGATGCCATATGACCCGCTGCAATCAGCTTGGTCAGCAGGGCGTTGAAGTCTGCCTGGGTCGGCGCAGCGGTCAGCTGGGCGGTAAACGTCATCTGCTTAACGATGCCCGCATTGGTTGCTGTTGCGGTCACGGCTGATTCGGTAGTGGTTAACACGGTGGCCGGGGAGCCTGATTGCGATACGACGATTACGGACATGATTTCACCTTATGCGTTAACAATGACCGTTACAGCAGCGTTGAGCGGCTTAACGTAAACAGGGGTGCCGGAGACGGCGCGGAAAAGGTTTTGAGTCGGTGATCCGCCAATAAGCGGGAGGCCAATCAGATTGGTCGCCGGTGCTGTAGTGGACTGGCACACCTGGCAGTTTTCGTTACCTGTCACCGCGATGACGGATGCCGCCGTGCCGTCATAGACCTGAGTCCATACGCCAGCGGCAGCCGATACGTTGAGTAGTTGCATGGGCGTTCCTTATTTTTTAACAGGAAGTACCAGAATTTTCTGACTGATGCCGCGTTTAACGATGAATGCAGTTACCTTTTCGTAATCCGGCTCGCATTGAAACATCATGCAAAACAGCTTCAACGTCTTTATGTAGACCGGCAGCCACCATCGGCTTTTTACCTCAACTGATAAAATGACTATTGGCATAACTGACTCCAGGTTTATTGAGGCATTATCAAAGCCCCTCAGCGAAGAGCTTTTGTAATGCGTGACGTTTTCGCTGTCTCACGAAAGTGATTAGCCGCTTCCGTCTGTTCCGGCTGTCAAGATGCGATCACCATCCTTATGGTGTTACAAATATTTTTCGGCCAGCGCCACGAGTTCTTCTTCCGCTTCTTCGCCCAGCGCCGCAAGACCAGCTTCGATGAACTGCACTTTTGCAGCAAAAGAAGATTTCAGCACGTCGAATGCGGACGGCTGTTTCTCCTGCACCGGCTTAACCTCATCCTGAACTTCAAGTGGTTCGGCAACAGGTACATCTACAATTTGGTCAACCATGGTTTTCGTCTCGTGTTTGGTTAAGAGCCAGGTGATCGCCCGGCGGATAATGTTCATTTGGCCTGATCCCCGCAAAGCCTGTCCCACGTGTCGTTATGCGTGTTAATGGCGCGGACAGTGCGCACGTCCATTAAGTCGGCGTCTTTGCCGTGGGTACGGATTGGCTGGAAAGCTGTGCAGGAAGAATCGACGGGGACGTACTTAATCGTCGGAGTTGTACTTTGAGGTACGCATCCTGTCGCGAGCAGCGCTATCGCTAACAGAAGCATTTGCCGTTTTAACATCGGTAGCCACCTTGCTGATTTCAGCCTGGGTTTTTACGACCTGTTGAGCCTGCCTGGTTTCTTCTTTTGCCGTCGCCACGTCGTCAGCCGCTTTCGTCTGCACCGATCCCGTTTTGCGACCAGAAAAATAAGCAATAACAACTGCAGCGATGCCGCCCAGAGTAACAAGCAGAAAGCTTTTGGCTCCGGCGAATAATGAGAGTAATTCGGTCATTGCGGTTTCTCCGGAGGGGTCAGTTTGCTTTGCCTGACATACTGAGAGAGGACCGACGCGCCAATCAGCGCGTAGCTGATGATCTGCAGGACATTGGCTGGCAGCACAGATTTAATATCCGGCGGCAGCATGGCCCATGCCTGCATTGCGGAATCGGGGAACGCCACCAGCCAGCCGCCGATAGTGAATGCGATCGCATTGATACGTATCGACCACGTTTTGTGCAGCAGCGCCGCATGACTGACAAACTCAACCGGCGTGAATTTGCGGATGAGCAGCAGCGCGATGACCGCCAGGATAAACCCGCCAAACCAGATAATCAGCGTCATAGGAGCCCCGCATATGCATTCATGTTTCCGCTACGCATAACATCCGATTGACGTTTGGCGCGCGCTGGCGTCTGTTTAGCCCATAAGCTATTCAGCATGCCATCTGCGGCGCCAGAGAAATTACCCGCAGCCATCATCGCCAGTGTGTTTTTGAACCCCACCAGGCCACCAGCACCCATCTGATATGCCATGCTGATCAGAACGTCCCGGCGCGCGTCGTTGCACTGTTTGAGGGCAGCAACAATCGTCGGGTAAGTATTCATTTTCGCGATGGTGTCGTTGACCAGGCATTGCAGCCATACATCATTCACTTCCTGCGGAATGGTGAACGTGTAATTCGATAGCGGCGCACCCTTGGGGCCAATCTTGAAGCCGGTTCCGGCTGTTGGAAACCCTTCTGAATCGATGTAAGGCTTCGGCTTAAAACCTTCCTCAAATCTCAGGACGTGGATTATCTGGCTCATAATGACTCACAGAGGTTGATTTACATCGGCGAAAGATTTGGCAGGGATGTTTTTCTGCCGGGTTCCGTCAGGGCTGATAACAATCACGTTTAAACCAGCCGTTGAGGGATTGCCTTTTTCGGCATTCATAGCGCGCATTTCTGCCGCCGTTCGCTGTCGGTTCAGATCTGCTATCAGCTTTAACGATTCGCTGTTTGTCTTGGTAAAGCTGTCTGCTTTTCCCAATGCGAATGTGATTAATGCGAGGAAAATCAGCGGGACATAATCGAAACTGAAATGATGTCCGCGCCACTGAAATTTAATTGGTTTCATCGTTACCATCCTTACCAGAGCCAAGCCCCGGCGGATTGATTCTCCTGATGATCGATGCGCCCTGCCATCCACCGAGGCCGCAGCCCAGGATGATAAACGCTTGTGACCATCCGTTAGCGAGTCCAAAAAAAAACATCATCATTCCGGCGAATAGGCTCACGAAAACATGATCACGTAATGATCGCTTTTGTTCACCCGGCCGGTTTGCGTATGCATATTTAGCCAACGAACCGAGCAGAGTCATGACAAGCGCGAGCAGCAAAGCCGAAACTAAATCAGTTTCGTTTGCCATGCGTAACCCACCCTGTTTGTCCGGTGGTTATGAATAAAAACAGGCCCTCGGACTGCAATTAACAACGAGACGATGAGGGTTGATTGTCCGGGGCCTGAAATAGAAAAGCCCGCTGCATGGCGGGCAATATGGGTCGAGCAAAACCGGCGATTATGCCGAAGGTACCCGCTGTTTGGGTTTGGCAGCCCCGGAAGGAATCGAACCTTCATAGCGCGGTTTTGGAGACCGGCATTCGCCCTGCGACGTGGCTATAAACTATTTCAAACAATGCATACACCAAAGTAATCAAGCTCTGCCTGTTTTCTTACTGAAATAGCCATTTCTTTAGATTCAAACATCCCTAGCGATATGCGTTTGCCATTTGAACAAATTTGCGCATGCCACTTTTTTGACAACTTGTTCCAATAAACACCAGTAGTGCCAGAACTATTTATTTTACTTGGCGATTTATTAATGATGTTTTCTTTTCGCGTAGCAAGGCGAAGATTAATGATTCGGTTATCAGTCTTATCTCGATTGATATGATCTATTTCCATGTTGGGCCATTTCTTATTCACAAACAGCCATGCTAATCGATGCGCCAAATAAAGAGTTCCATCAATACATATTAGCAGATACCCAGCACTATCAGGGCATCCCGCTGTATCGCCTTTTCGGGCCCTTCCCCTACTTATCTTCCAAGAGAAAACACCAGAATTTGGATCATAATTCATTAGCTCAAATAAGCGAGCGTATGTTATTTTGGTTTTCATGTTGATGGCTCCTGAACAGCTATCGACAAAAAGCCCCGGCAACGTTGACGCGTTCCGGGGCTTTGTAGTTTTAGTGATGTGAAAATTTGTTGCTTATCGCTATATGTTTAAAGCTATGGCGAGAATATCAGATTTACATAAAATTTATGCCATTTAGTTCGGTTTTGCAAGACTTGCATGCAAATTTGTTGTCTTTTGTTGTGAACGTGATCGACAAATTGAAATCAGAGACTGCTTATCTAGTGCGAAAAATATGCGAGCCATAGCCAGCCAGTGCGGTTTATACGTCTCTGTCCATGTCGAATCAGCAACACCTACAAGCGCGGCAAGGTCAACAAACTGATAGCTCTCACGCCGGGCCAACTGCTCTTTGACGTCCTGCGCCGCCAGCCAGATAAGCGCCTTGAGCTTCTCTTTCGTCTTCCCGGCTATGCGTCGGCCTTTAATCGTCTCGCTGAATAGCTGCCAGCCATGCTGAACAATCACCGTTTGCAGGCTGAAATCTGTGTCATGGAGGTAGTTCCATTTCACCCAGGCGCTTTCGGCGTCTTCCAGCTTAAAGATAGCGCGGCGCCAGCTTGCGGTTGAAAACTCTACCGGGATGACCTGGGGGATAGAGGTGCCTTTCGCGTGCGACTGCTTGCCCGGCACCGGAGGATTGCGCAGCATGATTTTCTTTCCCGTCACCTCGTCAACGATGAACTGGCGTTTGCGGGGGTACCGTTCGTGGGTGAACTGGAGTTGCTCCACCAGCGCGACTAATTGCCCCTTCGTGCGACCGCTAAAGTCAGCAGTGGCCAGCGCGATTTCTTCCCGGACGTATTGCAGATATTGTTCGTTCATGCGGCGGCCTCTGATGGTTGTTTTTTCTGTGTGGTCTTAACTGGCTTGCTGTGGCGCTTTACGGCGGGCAATTTCGCCCGCGCAACGCTTTCGACCTGGTACTTAATGAAGTGATTGAGTTTCTCTTTTGCCACCTCATCGCTGCGTCTAAATCAGCCTGTGGAATAGCAAGAAGCGCCCGTTTTTGTTGTTCAGTAAGGTTCCTGATACCCATAAACACGATACCGTGCGGAGTTCTAACAGCCTGAACATGCCGATCGCGATACAGGTTGATTAATGCCAGTGCGTTTTGGGTGCTCATGCCGCCTCCTGATGACGTGCACGGCGCTTTTCAAGCTGGCGTGCCCGGCGGGTGAATATGGATTTTATGCGCTGAAAGTAAGGAATATCGAATTTGCGGATGGTGTTGTTATTGTTCAGGGCTTCAACACGATCAGCTCCAATGCGCTCAATCAACCCCTGCTCAAACGCTTTCTGCGCCCCTGCCCGGTCACGATTGCAATAAACGCATTGTGCTGCCGTATTGAAGAGATTGAATGACAGGTGCGCAGCGGCGCCACGGGTGCGGTAATGCCCGCAATCCATTGTTCCGCCAAATTTCTGCTCTGGCATTCGCCCGCAACTGATACACGGTTTTTCCGCATCACGCAGGCGAACGTAGCGATTAAAGGCGTCCTGGGCTTCTGTTCTCCACTGCGATTTTGTCTTCAAAGCAATGCGACGTTCGCGCAGGCGCTGGCGATCGGCTTTATCGGCTTCTTTCTTTTCCTTGAGTTTGCGGGCGGTGGCCTTGGCTTTTTCTTTTTCGCGTAACTGGATGGCGTACTCCGCCCCATGCTCCGGACAACACCAGCGGATATTGTCGTAAGCAGGAATAAACCAGGCTGAGCATACTTTGCATTTACGGCGGGGTGGCTTACGCAAGGCTGCCTCCCTGAACCTGTACCAGTGTCAGGTTTCCACAAAAAACGGCGCCAGTATCGATATACATCTGGTTGGCAAATTTCAGCGGTTTGCGCGCCGGTGTGTGCCCAAAGATAAACAGATCAGCACCCGTTATTTCCGAGGTAATACCGTCCTGTGAATCGCTTATCCTTTCCCGGTTCCAGATGACCATTTCTTCCGGTACCGGTTTATCAAACTCATATTCGTTATGCGGGTAATCAGCGTGGCAAATAACCACTTTTTTATCGCCGGTCACCAGTTCGATAATCAGCGGAAGGGCGGCAACTTTAGGCAGAAGATAATTGAGCTGCACCTCTTGCTCGGTGTTAAGTTGATGCCCCCACCGGCCACCGTTAGCCTTCCAGTGACCGAAGCTGCCACCATTAACCAGCGCATCAAGCATCATTTGCTCATGGTTACCGCGTATCGCTTTGAACCAGGGCTGATTAATCAGATCCAGGCATTCCACGTTTTCCGCCCCTCGGTCCACGAGGTCACCAACGGAAATCAGGAGGTCATGAGCAGGATCGAAGTTTCTCTTATCCAGCTCATTCATTAGCAGCGTGTAGGAACCATGCAGATCACCAACCACCCAGATATTGCGCCAGTCAGCACCATTAATTCGTTGATAGATGCTCATCATGCCTCCTGCTTATCGCGCAAGAGCTGGTATTCACAGCCGTTGGGAATGGTCAGAGCCAGGCCAAACTGAGCGCACCACATTTCAACTTTCACGAGGAAGATGTGCATTTCACCGGTATCAAGATCGGCAGTGTGTCGAGGTTCCCAGGTTGTGGTTTTTTCTCCCGTGATGAAATCGGTGTAGGTCACCTCTTCACATCCGAGATAAGTCTTTTTGAGGTTGCGCTTAACCCATTCCGGGGTTGCGTCGGTACGCCCGGACTTGATCAGGTATTCGCTGATTTCCGTGTACCACATGTGACTGAGCGCATTCTGGGAAAGGCTGCGTTTTTCGCGCCATGGTTTGACCTGGAGGCGGAAGCAATGACCGGCTTCCAGCAAAGGCTGAATCTTCCACGGTGTAGTTTGATACCGTCTACGGGCAGGTTCATACGGCCCCCTTAACGGAAACCGCAGAATGCAGAAAACCCTCAACATCAAATGACGCTGACGGCAGGAAGGTATTCTCAAATTGTTCGCGCATCAAAGTCCCCTAAAATGCGCGCAGATAGTTAACGGTTTCTCAGGCCGTTGTGGATATTATGGACGGGACTACGCGGGAAATCAACGAAGCGTGAAACATAAAAAAGCCCCGGTGAAGGGGCTTGAATTGGGGATTACTGCTTCTGATATCCGGCTATTTGTTGCCGCATCTCTGCCAGCTTATCGGCATGCTCCAGCGCAATCTGTTTCCATTCCCGAGCTTCTGCCACCCACCAGGCTACATCGTCACGGAGTCGGCGCATGCGGCGCTGTTTGAGTTTGCTGGTCATGGCTTCACCTTCGGCGCTGCGGCCATCGCTGCGTCAATTTGCTCGCGCAGCGTTGTTTTGTGCTCTTCATCCCAGTCATCGCTGATGGTCTGCGACCAGAACAGGTCATGACTGCCATATACCATAGGCTCACGGACGTTAACCGTTTTCGATACAAGCCAGTCCATACGGCGAGTGTCATCCGGCACCGCAGGGACTGGCGCGGGGTGGGTGTAGAGCGGAATTCCTCGACCACCACAAGAAAACTCGTTGTGCCCGTTATATTCTCGCCCATCGTCACCATCGCACATGTACGCCACCGGCTCTTGCTCATGCGCCGCCAGGAGTGCGCGCGCCATTGCTGTAGCTTCATCATCCTGGACACAGGTAAATGCGTTACCACTGGCTAATGCCTCCAGGCGCTCTCTGCTCGGTAATTGTGCTGTCATTGTTTCACCTCAATTTCAATCTGCAAATTGCACGGGACAGTTACGGTGATGATGTCGTTTTTGGTGAAATACGAGAGCGGCTCATCCTCGCTCTGCAAAAAAATGGTCACATTTTCACCGTGATAATTGAGCTTTCTCACCCGGTAATAGACATCAAAAATCGAAAGTACAGAGTTGGGGCCAATATCCTCTGCACGCACTGCTTTCAGGAATCTGACCATCTTTCACTCCCCCACGTCTAAAGTGATGCCAGCGACGGCGCAGGATTCGCGGATTGCGGCAATGACTTTTTTCTTATCCAGCAAAACCTCGCAAATGCTCCATTGTTCTGGCTGAGGCAACTTAACGGTGAGTGTGCGTGCCTCCAGTTCAGCGATGCGAGTCATAGCCTGCTCTACCAGAGCTTCCTGCTCATGTGCTTCCTTCCATCCGCGTTGAGCGTGTGCTGCGATAGGCTTCAACTCCGCAATCAACGCCTTATCAGCGTCACGCTCTGCCAGCAGGGAGAGAATAACAGCAGGGTTAGCAGTAGCTATGAAAGTTGCGTCATTATCGTTTCGCCAGTGAGATAAGTTCCCTGTGCTCTCGTGGCGAATTGCTGGCCCCATTTTCAATCCATCAGTGACAAAAATAACCTCCATGTCATCCTTGTCGCTAAATGAAACCATTGTGCTGCCATGAGAATCTATCCACCAATCTCCCGGCGTCGCTTTCTCAGCAGCCGCTTTGAGTGCCTGAATCTGTTCGCTGTTAATGGTCATGCTGCACGCCCCTGTTTTGCTTCAACTCTTTGCATAAGCTGTTTAACAACTTCTGGAAGAACGGCGTTATGCATTACGCTGAATGACCGAAGATTTACACCCAGAGAAATTACAGCGCTGGCTGGGTCTTCAAGCTGAAAAGATTTTGTGTAGTCATTGCGCCACTTCCGCTCGTCAAAGTCGTAATATTCACCTGATAGATACCAGCTACCCAGGCGATATTGCATTTCATAGGAAAATCCATTTCCGACTCCGCACTCGACTTCATCAACAGTGAACCAGTCAAGCGAATAACGGAAACGCTGAACCATGACGGTTTTTTTCGGTTTATCGGTCATTTCTGCGCTCCTGTTTCTGCTTGTTGTAGACAGCCCAGCTCAGAGCATCCAACTTGTCACGACCTGCCTTGTCGTACATATGGATGCCGTCATTGCATGCATGCTCGGCCTTAACCTGAGCCTCAAGCTCAGCAATCTGCTCATAGCTCAGAGTCGCAAGCTTGAGTCGATTCCAGCCAAAATTGCGGAGGCGTGTCATTTCTGCGCTCCTTTGCTCTCGACTGCGCCGCCGTTAACCACCGATGTATTTTTTCGGTTACTGCGGCACACCAGTGCCCAAAAGTTCATATCGCAAATTAGTGCTACGCGTATTTCCGCCGTCATGCGATAGCCGAGCTTATTTGACTTGCCGACTGACCTACGACGCTTGCGCATTATCTTGCGTGCATGCGCCGCCTGTACTTCAACCTGCCGACGTCTTGAGGCATAAACACCCTTAGCGGGAACCTTCCGGGCTTGTTTTTGGTAGGCGCTTAACAGGTCATGCACATCTGATGATTTAGCCATTGGACACTTCCCCTTTGCTCTCGCGAAGCTGGCGGGCGAAATTGTCAGCAGTTCCTGCAACACCAAAGCCAATAGCGTCCATAAACGGGTCATCTCCAGGGACGCGAAGTGCCTTAGCAAACAGCTCCACCCCTTCCGCTCTCAGCGCTGCGATTGCGGCGTCGAAGTTCGGTGTGTTAGGCCACCCAATGCACTTAACTTCTGGAATTGTTGCGTAATCGTTTTTTACGATTGACATCTCCACCACCAACGCGTCGCGCTGCTCAGTCACTGCTACCAGCTCGCGCAGGCAGGCAAGCTCGAACTCTTCATTCAGCGTCAATCCAAGCGCGTACTCTGCATTGCCACGCGATGCCAGTTTGGATATGCGCTGCTTTACGCTTTCCATCGTTACCTGTTTCATGCTCTTGCTCCTAAACCGAAAATTTTGTTGATGCGATAGCCGGCATAATTACGGCGGCGCTAGTCAAAAATGGCGTTAGCATCTGTGTCATCGGATAATCCCCCGAGCCTTACCTCGCAAATACTCTTCCCATAACCACTGAGCGGGAGTTAACGCACCGAGCGTTGCGGCGTTTGGCATGCAACCAAAACTTTTACCTTCGGGGTGGTATCCTTCGGCGCGGCTCGCATGATTGACCGGAATCACTTCATCGGTGTGCTCAATTGCGATTACTGGCTCTGGAATTTTTTCTCCACCAGCGACTTTTAACGCCCATTCATCCAGTTTTTTTGAAGCGTATTTCTCCGTTTCAACTTCACTAAGCTGGCGTTGGTACATTGCGCGTCGGGCATCGGTGACAATCCAGTACATGACAGGATGAGACCATGGGAAATGCTCAGCTCCGCCGGTATGAAGCCCCTTTTCGCGGTTGTAACGATGAAATTCATTCATCACATCCACAAGGGTAACCCCCAGGACTGTGCGGCTGTCTTTGCACCACTTGATGAACTGACCCGGTGATGGCCAGAATGGTGACTCACTGGATCTCGCGTTACGCACACCTGCCGAAAGCTGCTCACGGGTACGAATCCCGTTTTCAGAAAAGGCGGCAATCCATTGGCGCTTCGCTGTTTTTTCTTCGGCGTCGGTGCGCAAATTGGTCTGAGTTGAGGCCGGGAAAATCTGTTTCAACTGCCGAAAAAGTGCATCAACCAGTCTTTCAGCTTCAATGTTGATGAGCTTCTGTGGATCTTTTCCACCTGTAGCCATTCTGGCCATCGCATCGCCATCACGATTGTTTATCGCGGTCATAAGCTGAGCGGTCATATGAAATCCTCCCATCCTTCGCGGCTGTTCCAGTGCGGAGTGTCAGGCTCATCTCTGCGTCGCATGGAAAGAGGATTCACTCTGGCGTTTCTGAGCCATACCCGGAATGCTGAATTCCAGTCGATCAGCTTTGTACCGCGAGACTGGTGATAATCACGGAAGTTCAGTAGCTCGGTTTCGATATTCACGCCTTTCTCAGAGGCAATGGCAATGTGATCAGCAGATGGCTTAAAAGCCTGCGGGAAAGGAATCTCCCCATTAGGTGAAATTCCGATTCGCCGCTTTGCAGCTTCGCTGATAAAAGCCCCTCGCGCATAGAGAGAGTCTGGT
>OAWV01001018.1_pt1 | contig 16049 bp, 10 predicted proteins | sample 1495551 | NCBI WGS metagenome assembly OAWV01 (sample SAMEA2580245, study PRJEB22360) | human gut metagenome | biome: human gut; feature: human-associated habitat; material: faeces | place: Denmark | collected 2008/2010 | reverse complement strand
GAATGTCGTCGCGGTGGATACGCACGGAGCCGCCGCCCATTTCGTTGCCGTTGCACACGATGTCGTAGGAATCGGACATGGCGTGTTCCGGATCCTTGTCGAACTTGTCGATCCAATCCTTGGACGGCATGGTGAACGGGTGATGCATGGAGGTCCACTTGGAGTGGCCGACTGCCACATCGTCGTCGTCCGGGTCATCGGTCGGCTTGAACAGCGGGAAGTCCACAACCCAAGTGAAGGCGAAATCGTCGGGCTTGAGCAGGCCCGCGCGGCGGGCAAGCTCGACACGCACGGCGCCCAGCAGTTCCTGGGAGGAGGTGCGGCGACCGGCTGCGAAGAACACGGCGTCGCCGTCTTCGGCGCCGACGGCTTCCTTCAGACCGTTGCGTTCCTCTTCGGACAGGTTCTTGGCGACGGGGCCCTTGAGTTCGCCGTTCTCGGCGAACACCACATAGGCGAGGCCCTTGGCGCCACGCTGCTTGGCCCAATCCTGCCATGCGTCGAACTGACGGCGAGGCGTGGCCGCGCCACCCTTGAAGAGCACCGCGCCGACGTATGGGGCCTGGAACACGCGGAACGGCGTGTTCTTGAAGTAATCGGTCAGTTCGATCAGCGGATTGCCGAAACGCAGATCCGGCTTGTCGGAACCGTACTTGTCCATGGCGTCCTGCCAGGTGATGCGCTGGATCGGCAGCTTGATGTCGTAGCCGGCGGACTTCCAGATGGCGGCGATGACCTTTTCGGCCATGGCCATCACGTCCTCCTGGTCCACGAAGGCCATCTCCATGTCGAGCTGGGTGAATTCCGGCTGGCGGTCGGCGCGGAAGTCCTCGTCACGATAGCAGCGGGCCAGCTGGTAGTAACGCTCGACGCCGGAGACCATGAGCAGCTGCTTGAGCAGCTGCGGGGACTGCGGCAGAGCGTACCAGGAACCCGGCACCAGACGGGCCGGCACGACGAAGTCACGGGCGCCTTCCGGCGTGGACTTGATCATGGTCGGGGTTTCGATCTCCTCGAAGCCCATTTCCTCCAGCGCATGGCGGGCGGCCTTCGACATCTGGGCGCGCAGCTTCAGATTGCGCTGCATGGACGGACGACGCAGGTCGAGGTAACGGTACTTCAAACGCACGTCCTCGCCCGGCAGCTTGTTCTCGGACTCGTTCTCAAGAGCGGTGGAGACCTGGAACGGCAGAGCATCGGACTTGGCCAGCACTTCGATGCTTTCGGCCACGACTTCGATCTTGCCGGTGGCCAGATGCTCGTTCTCGTTGCCGTCCGGACGCAGACGAACCTCGCCGACGACCTGGATCACGAATTCGGAGCGCAGCGGACGGGCCATCTCCTCGTCATAGATGACGACCTGCACCAGACCGGTGTTGTCGCGAAGATCGATGAAGGCCACGCCACCGTGGTCGCGGCGACGATCGACCCAACCGGCGAGCGTCACCTTCTGACCGACGAGCTGTTCGGTCACTTCGGTTGCATGATGTGTTCTGTAAGCCGTCTGGCTCATGCTTCCCCTATTCCTTATCCTCTTGTATGTTGCGAAGTCTTGCGATTTCAGGCTTCAACGGTAACGGTTTGCTGGGCATACACAGTATCCGGCTCCCACGACTGTGCGTCAGCCGGCCGCTGGTCTCCTGTGATGATGTTCTTGACTTCGTCCTGGGCGCCCTCTTCGGAAGCGTCGGCCGGGAACCAGACGTACGGGATGCCGAGCTTGTCTGCATATTTGATCTGCTTGCCGAGCTTGGCCGCGGTCGGCGCCACGTCCGCCGCGATGCCACGGGAGCGCAGCTGGTTGGCGATCAGGTTGGACGCGGAGCGGTCGGCTTCATTCCATACCGCCACGAGCACGGATGCCGGAGACACACGGTTGGCGTGCGCGCCCGCGGTGTGCAGCATGTAGGAGACCAGGCGGGACAGGCCGATGGACAGGCCCACGCCCGGGTACTTCTTGTTGCCCTGCGATGCGAGGTTGTCGTAACGGCCGCCGGAGCAGATGGAGCCCAAAGCGGCGGCGCCGTCGAGGAACGTCTCATACACGGAACCGGTGTAGTAATCAAGACCACGGGCGATTTTCAGATCGGCGATCACGGAGCCCGGACGGATGCGCGCGGCCTCGTCGACGATCATCGCCAGCGTGTCGAGTCCCTGGCGTGCCAACACGTAGGCGTCGGAATCAGACGCGATGTCATGCTTGGCGCACAATGCGTCGAACTTGTCGGACAGTTCCTTGCCGTCGGCGGCGGTCAGCTCGGCCAGTTCGAGGCAGGCACGGGCCTGGGCTTCGTCGGCGCCGCAGCCTTCGACGAGCAGCTTGGCCACCTCATCGGCGCCGATCTTGTCGAGCTTGTCGATCTCACGCAGCACGCCTTCGATATCCGTAAGGCCCAAACCACGGTAGAAGCCTTCGGAGAGTTTGCGGTTGTTCGCATGCACGGTGGCCTTCGGCAGACCGAACTCGCGCAGACGTTCCAATGCGGACACCATGACCAACGGCAATTCGACCTCGTAATGGTCGGGCAGATCGCCATTGCCGATCACGTCGATGTCGGCCTGCACGAACTCGCGGAAACGTCCTTCCTGCGGGCGTTCGCCACGCCAGACCTTCTGAATCTGCCAACGTTTGAACGGGAACGCCAGATCGCCGGAATGTTCGACGACATAACGGCTCAGCGGAACGGTCAGATCGAAGTGCAGACCAAGACGATCCTCAATCGGAGTGTCGGACTCGTGTCCGACTTCCTGAAGACGGCTCAGCAGGTAAATCTCCTTGCTGGTCTCGCCTTTCTTGAGCAGGCTGGAACCCTGCTCAACAGCACGGGTTTCAATGCCTATGAAGCCATTGAGCTCGAATACATTACGGAGCGTGTCGATGACACGCTGCTCCACAACACGTTCAGAGGGGAGCCACTCTGGAAATCCTGAAATAGATGCACCTTTAGCCACGGTTCTCTATAATAAATGAGGTTACGGAAAATGCCGCGCGTTTTTCAAGGTGTGGAAGCGCACGTCACGGACCGTCACCTCTGCACTACATGAAGCTTACGTAAGGAGCTGGCCATGGCCGACGAGAATGTCACCGCGTCCGAGAACACCACTGAAACCAACGAGCAGGCAGCGACGCCCGCAACCCAGGCCAGCAAACCGGCCGTCCCGAGCCCAGCGGCCATGAAGCCGCATGCGCCGAGCCCCGCGGCCTTCGCCAAGAAGGCTCCGCAGCGTCCTGCAACCTCCACCGGATTCTCCGAAGCCGATATCAAGGCCACCGAAGCGTTCGGCCGTGTCGCCGATGACGGCACCGTGTTCGTGAAGGAAGGCGAGGGAGAACGCGAGGTCGGACAGTTTCCGGACGCTTCCAAGGAAGAGGCCCTGGCACTGTATGCCCGTCGCTATCTCGATCTGAAGGCAAAGCTCGACCTGTTCGCCAACAGGCTCAAGTCCAGCAATGTGAAGAACCGTGAGATCGACGAGTCCATCAAGACGCTTTCCGCCGAAATCGAGCAGCCAGCCGTCGTCGGAGATATTGAGGCGCTCAAGTCCCAGTTCGAAGCACTGAAGGAGGCCGGAGCGGCCAAGAAGGCCGAGCTGAGCGAGGCTCACAAGGCCGCCGTCGCCAAGGCGCTGGCCGAACGTACCGCGATTGTGGAGAAGGCCGAGGCTCTGGCCAATTCCCTGGGCGACAACACCAACTGGCGTTCCACCGCGGACAAGTTCCGTTCGCTGTTCCAGCAGTGGCAGGATCACCAGCACAATAGCGTCCGTCTCGACAAGGCCGACGCCGACGCCCTGTGGTCCCGTTTCTCCTCCGCCCGCACTACGTTCAACAGCGCCCGCCGCAAGTGGGCCCAGGGCCGCGATGAGGAGCGCAGCAACGCCAAGGCCGCGAAGGAGGCCATCATCGCCGAAGCCGAGGAGATCAAGGATTCCACCGCTTGGGTGGAAACCTCCCGCAAGTTCAACGAGCTGATGGATCGTTGGAAGAAGGCCGGTCGTGCGGGCCGTCGTGATGATGACGCGCTGTGGGCACGTTTCCGTGCTGCGGCGGACACGTTCTTCAACGCCCGTCAGGCCGATCGCGAGCAGATTAGCTCGTCCGAAAAGGAAAATCTCGCCAAGAAGGAAGAACTGCTGACCAAGGCTGAGGCTTTGGTGCCGGTCAAGGATGAGAAGGCCGCCAAGCAGGCTCGCCAGGCATTGGCCGCCATTCAGGAGGAATGGGATCAGATCGGCTACGTTCCGCGCGATGATATGCACCGCATCGAAAGCCGTCTTGATGCTGTCGACAAGCAAATCAAGGCTATTGAGGATGCCGCCTGGAAGCAGTCCGATCCGGAAGCCGACGCCCGTAAGTCCTCCTTCGAGGAGCAGCTCAACGCACAGCTCGCCGAACTTGACGCCCAGATCGCCGCTGAGTCCGATCCGAAGAAGAAGGCCAAGCTTGAGGCGGAGAAGGCCACCAAGGAACAGTGGCTGAACGCCATCAAGTAATGACGCTCCCATAGAGCGATACGGTTGTGGTTCCGCTTGGAAGCGGGCGGAACCACAACCGTCCAGCTGAACGAATAGCTGGACGAATAGACATCTGTAAAAAAGACCGGTGGGTTTCATGACATTCCATCATGAAACCCACCGGTCTTTTTGCATACGCGTTGCCGGGGTTCTTACCCCGGCAACGTTGGAAATCAGTTCTGCGACTGCGCGGAATCAGCCGGTTCCGTCGATGCCGTCGGTTCAGTTTCGGTCGCCTCCGCCGGATTATCCTTCTGGTTCGGCTCTTCGAAGGCCTCGCCGGTGAACGTGAACTCACCCAGAATGCCTTCGCCTTCGGCGTCCACCTTCACGCGCTGGCCATCTTCGAGGTCGCCCATCAGGATCTTCTCCGAAATGGCGTCCTCGATGTCGCGCTGAATCACGCGACGCAGCGGACGGGCGCCCAGCAGCGGGTCGAAGCCCTTCTGTGCGAGCAGATCCTTGGCCGCGTCGGTCAGTTCGAGCGACATGTGACGGTCGAACAGACGGTCGTTGAGCTGCTTGACATCCAAGTCGACGATCTGACGCACCTGCGGTTCGGTGAGCTGCTTGAACACGATGATGTCATCCAGACGGTTCAGGAACTCCGGACGGAACTGCTGCTTGAGTTCGGCGGAGACCTGTTCCTTCATGCGCTGGTAGCTCGATTCGGTGTTCGTGCCCAGGTTGAAACCGGTGTTGGCGGCCTTGGCGATGCCACGAGTGCCGAGGTTGGTGGTCAGGATGATGATGGTGTTCTTGAAGTCCACCTTGCGTCCCTGGCCATCGGTCAGATGGCCATCGTCCAGCACCTGCAACAGCGTGTTGAAAATGTCCGGATGGGCTTTTTCGATTTCGTCGAACAACACCACGGAGAACGGCTTGCGACGCACCTTTTCGGTAAGTTCGCCGCCTTCTTCGTAGCCGACGTATCCCGGAGGCGCACCGAACAGGCGCGACGCGGCGTACTTTTCGGAGAATTCCGACATGTCCACGCGGATCAGCGCATCCTCATCGTCGAACAGGAATTCGGCGAGAGCCTTGGCCAGCTCGGTCTTACCAACGCCGGTCGGGCCAGCGAAGATGAACGAACCAGCCGGACGCTTCGGATCCTTCAATCCGACGCGTGCGCGACGGATGGAACGGCTCAATGCGGACACAGCCTCATCCTGACCGATGATGCGCTTGTGCAGTTCACTCTCCATGCCCATGAGCTTCTTGGACTCGGCCTGGGTGAGCTTGAACACCGGAATGCCGGTGGTCTGGGAAATCACCTCAGCGATGACGTCCTCATCCACCACCATCTTCACATCGGACTCGCCCTCACGCCAAGCGGATTCCTTCTCCTTGCGCTCGGACTCGATCTTCTCCTGCTTGTCACGCAGCTCGGCGGCCTTCTCAAAGTCCTGGTCCTTGATGGCCTGGTCCTTCTCCTCGGCCAGCTTGGCAGCCTTGGCGTCCAATTCCTTGAGCTCCGGCGGAGCGGTGAGCCTGCGGATACGCAGTCGGGCGCCGGCCTCATCGATCAGATCGATGGCCTTGTCGGGCAGGTGGCGGTCCTGAATGTAGCGGCTGGAAAGTTCCGCCGCGGCCTGCAGCGCGCCATCGGTGATCGTCACATGATGGTGGTTCTCGTAACGCTCACGCAAGCCCTTCAGAATCTCAATGGTCTCGGCGATGGTCGGCTCGTGCACCTGGATCGGCTGGAAACGACGTTCCAGCGCGGCATCCTTCTCGATGTACTTGCGGTACTCGTCGGTGGTGGTCGCGCCGATGGTCTGCAGTTCGCCACGGGCCAGCATCGGCTTCAACATATCGGAAGCGCCCAAGGCGCCATCCGCGGAGCCTGCGCCCACGATGGTGTGAATCTCATCGATGAACAGCACGATGTCGCCGCGGGTCTTGATCTCCTTCAAAACCTTCTTCAGGCGTTCCTCGAAATCGCCACGGTAGCGGGAACCAGCAACCATGGAACCGAGGTCCAAGGAGTAGACCTGCTTGCCTTTCAGCGTTTCCGGCACATCACCGGCGTTGATCTTCTGCGCGAGTCCTTCGACCACCGCGGTCTTGCCTACGCCAGGCTCGCCGATCAGCACCGGGTTGTTCTTGGTGCGGCGGCTCAACACCACCATCACACGCTCGATCTCGTTGGATCGTCCGATTACCGGATCGAGCTTCCCAGCGGCAGCCTCAGCCGTAAGGTTGCGGCCGAACTGGTCGAGAATCGCGGAACCGGTCTGATTGCGACGGTCCTGCACACCACCGGCATTGGCGAGTTCGCCCTTGCCATCGTTCTTGCCGTCGCTGGAATTGCCTCGGATCAGATCGATGGTGGCGCTACGCAGTTCGCCAAGGTTGACATCCATCTTGATCAGCACCTGTGTGCCGACGCCTTCGCCCTCATGAATCAGACCGAGCAGGATATGCTCGGTGCCGATATAGCTGTGCCCCAGCTGCAACGCCTCACGTAGCGACAGCTCCAACACCTGCCTGGCATGCGGGGTGAAGGGAATGTGGCCGTTCGGCGACGCATTTCCCTTGCCGATCATCTCTTCGACCTGCTTGCGGGTGTCGTCCAAGGTCACGCCCTTCGAGGCCAATGCCTTGGCGGCAACGCCTTCACCCTCACGAATCAGGCCCAGCAGCAGATGCTCGGTGCCAATGTAGTTGTGCTGGAGGGTCCGAGCTTCTTCCTGCGCCAACACAATCACGCGTCGCGCACGGTCGGTAAACCGTTCGAACATGCTTGTCCTTCCACTCTTGTTAGTCCTTCAACACTCTACCGATTCGCGGTGACGTTTATTCCGCCGGCGCGTAAATTGCGCTATGGACGCAAAGGAACGGATATGCTTGACTTATGGCAACGACCAAGGAGGTCACCAAATGAGCGACACCATCCTGCAATCGAATGATGTGATGGATTCCCGCCGAGGCGACATCGTCGTCGGCGTCGACGGGTCCGATGAATCCTTCGCAGCCCTGCGTTGGGCTCTTGGCGAAGCATCGCTGACCGGACAGCAGGTGAATGCGGTCTACGCATGGACCCATTCATGGGATATGGGATCCCAGCCGGAAGATGAGGAGCAATGGGCGCAGATGCGTCATGATATCGCCCGTCGGCTGCGCGAATGGGTGGCCCAGGCCTCGCAAGGCATGACGATTGACGAGAACCGCGTCAAACTCACCTCCGTCAAAGCCACCGGAACGGCAGCGCTTCTGGAAATCGGCAAGGACGCCCAACAGATCGTCGTCGGACGTCGTTCGCTTGGACGCGTGGCACGATGGTTTCTGGGATCGCTTTCCGCTTCTCTTGCAGAGGAGGCGAAGGTGCCCGTCACCGTGGTGCGTATCCTCGATGATGAAGAGGCATCCGTGCAGGACGCCATCGCCAATGCGCTTACGCCGACCGAGGAAACGGTCTCCTACACGATGCCGGGTTCTCCCCTGCCTCGGAACCAGCGTCCGGTGGTTGTAGGCGTTGATGGTTCGGAGACCTCCAAACACGCTTTGCGTTTCGCCATCGATTTCGCGGCCCTGCATCACGCTCCCCTGCAGGTCATGTTCTGCTGGCAGCTGAAAGATTTGGGCGTGGTCAAAGGGTATGAGAACGCCGTCGCTCCCATCTCCGTCGGCCAGGCGCAGGCGGAACGCATGCTTGATGAATTGCTCGATTCGGTTCAGGTTTCATCAGCGAACATTCCCGACGATTTCCAAATCGAATCGCACGCTTTCCATATTCCCGCCTCGAAGGGGCTTATCGCGGCTTCCCGCTACGCACGTCATCTAGTGGTCGGTTCGCGCGGCTTGTCCGGTCTGGACGCGCATTTCCTTGGATCGGTTTCCAAGCAAATCATCAACTTCGCAGACTGCACCGTCACCGTCGTGCACTGACCGCATAAAAAAGAAAACAAGATATGAGAGGGCCACGTACACATTCAGGTACGTGGCCCTCTCATATACGATGACGATTATTTGTCGGATTCGGCTTGAGCCGACGAATCAGCTTCCGTCATTTCGCTTTCCGTTGTTTCAGCCGCCGCCGGTTCGGTTTCTGTTGACTCAGCTTCCGCCGATTCGTCTTCCATCGATTTGTTTTCCGTTTGCCCGGTGGTTTCAGCAGTCGGCTCAACTACCGTCTCATCCATCTGTTCAACCGGCTCAACCGACCCGGCGGAATTGACGGAATCGGCGGAATCAACCTGTTCAGTCTGTTCGACTGGCTCGTCCGATTCAGTCGGCTCAGCCGTATCAGCCGATTCGGTATCGTCCGACGTTTCCGGCTTATTCTCGTCGACCACGGTGACGGTGGTCTCTACTTCAGGCGCATCGTCGGAGGCCACATGCTCAAGCACATCCTCTTGGCTGGCGTCGTCGTCGATGGTGTTGGCTTCGATGTCCGCGTCCGAACCTTCCTCATCCTCATTCGGATTATGGTCGTCATCGGACGAAAGCTGTTCGATCAGCTCCACGGAGCCCCGCTCGTCACGCGGCGCCTGGGCGATGATATCGATATGCATGTCGTCGAACGCCGGCTTCGACTGCACCCACAGATGCGACGGCTCCGGTGGATCGATTTCGGAATGCTCTCCGCAGCCATGATCGATGGACACGACCCTGCCGTCATCCGGGCTCCACTTGTTGGCGCACACGCCGAACAGCAGGTTCAACTCACCCTTCAGCGGAATGAAGAATCCGCATGTGGAGCAAGGATTGCCGTCGGCCGTCTTGGTGGATAGCGATTTTGGCCCATGTGGGCCTTCGTACCAACGTTTTGCGGTCTGCGACCGGCCAAGCGGAGTCAACACGTGCCTGCGGGACAGGTCGAATTCCTCGACCGCCTCTTCGACATCCTCTTCGGACGTCACAGGCTGTTCGGAATCCTCCGAAACGTCCGTCTTCTCAGACTCATCCGAAGCGTTTCCATCCATCGCCGGTTCCTGTACGGTTTCATCCGCGACTGACGGTTTGTCTTCCGTATCGTCCGATGTTTCGGCATCCTGCGTCTTGCGGAAGCCCTCTTCCATGCGGGGGTCATCGGGATCGGTGCCGATTGAATCGGTCACCGCCAAATCGCCCGGCTCGAGACGGTCCTTCCAAGGAATCCATTTTGGCGGACGCAGGGCCTTGTCGGTCGGGACCAGGGATGATTCGTTGACCGTCCAATGGTCCAGTTCGACATCATGGTATAACGTGACCGACCATTGCCAGCCTTCGTAGCCGCGTACTCGGGATTCGAAGCGGAAATCGGTGACGTTGTCTCCCAGGTCGATGGCTTCCACGAAGTCGCCGACCTGACCGTCCTCGTCGGACACTGTGACAGCGACCGCTTGGGCGATTGCCTTGGGATCCATTGTGGTATCGGACATGAAACTCTATTCCTGTACGTCGAAATTGTCGGCGACCGCGCGCAGAAGCGTGGCGAGCTTCTTGCTTTCAGCCGGTGAAGGATAGCGATGTCGACGAAGCTGATTGCCCGCGGAGTCAAGCAGCTTGATCAGATCCTCCACGATGGCGGCCATATCGTCCGGCTTCGGACGGGTGGCTTTAACCAGCGACGGGGCCGAGGCAACCAGCGTCACTCCCATCGCCTGCGGCCCACGACGACCATCAATGACGGAATACTCGACCTTGGCGCCCTTACGCAGCGTCTTCACGCCCTCGGGAAGGGCGGCAGCGGGCAGGAACACATCATCCGTGCTCTCACCCGTCTGAATGAAACCATAGCCTTTGTTCGCATCAAACCAACGAACACGTCCGCTCGGCATTGTCACCTCACATTTTGCTGATCAGATACCTTCACGCGAATAGGTAAAACCATTCGCCCATTTTCAAACCAAAGATACAGTTTAGCGCAAGAGGTGGGCCGCACCCATCCTTCCGCGCCGATAGCGTCTGCTTTCCCGACGGAAAAGAGCGTTATTTCTTTGATTTGCGATTCTTTTTTTCGTTTTTTCGATTCTCGCTCGCCGTAATCGGCTGCGGCTTGGGTTCGACCGGGGCGATCGGCAGCACCACCGTCAGGGTCAGTCCCGTTCCTTCGCTGCCGGATGCGCAGATGAATCCATGATGCGCCTTGACCACGGATTGCGCGATTGCCATGCCGAGTCCCGTACCGCCCTTCTGACGCGCACGCGACGGGTCGGCGGTGTAGAAACGTTCGAAGATCTTCGACCGTGCCTCCGGCGGCACGCCGGGACCGTGGTCGCTGAATCGCACAATCGCGTAGTTCATACCCACTTGCATGGACTGCCCCACTTCGATGGCTTCGACCAGATGGCGCAGCGACTGCTCGTTGGACGGCATACGGGATAGGGATTCGGGACTGATCGACGCGGGGAGCACACCTATGGAGATCTCCACAGGCGAGTCCGCCGGCGTATACCGGTGGATATTGCCCACGATGTTGGTGACCACTTGACGCAGTCTCGAAGCATCACCCTTCAACTCAATCTGGGGCATCTGGCCATTTTGGAAGGCGAATTGGGCGGGATGATCCATATCGGTACCTGGTTGGAGCACGACCTGTCCGCAGGAAATGCCGCGGTCGGGGTCGAGCGCATGCAGGTCATCGGCTGCGTCGCGCACCACGAAGGTCAGTTTCACCTGCTGCGTGATGTCGATGCCACGTCCTTCGTCCAAACGAGCCAAAGACAGCAGGTCCTCCACCAGAACCGTCATACGCGCGCTGGACGCCTCGATATGTTCGATGGATTCGTCAGCCCTCTCCAAAGCCCCAGGCATGTCGCGCTGCATTTTGTACAGCTCGGCGTACCCGTGAATGGCGGCGAGCGGCGTACGCAATTCGTGACTGGCGTCCGAGACGAACCGCTTCATTTTTTCGGTGGTCTCTTCCTGCGCGTGGAAGCTCTCCTCGATGCGTGTCAGCATGGTGTTCAGCGACATGGACAGAGAGCCGACCTCCGTGCTTTCCGGCAGGTCTGGCACACGTTGGCTGAGATCTCCCGCGGCGATTTTCGCGGCGGTCTTTTCAATCCGCTTCAAGGGCGCGAGCGTGCTTTGCACCAGAATGGTGCCGAGTATCGCGCCGATCAGCACCACCGCGATGCCCACCATCGCGCAGAATCGCGTCAATGTGTTGGCCGTGTCGATCTGATCGCTCAACGACAGGCCGATGAACACGACGCCACTGTCCTTGACTTGCCCGGTCCGTGTCTTCTCGTTCCAAGGCAACGCGACAACACGCCATGGCGACTGCGCGGCCTGCATGATGGAATGATCCGGGGTGCGGCTTGTGGTGATGTGCACCACCGCACGTGTCGTGAATGGCTGTCCAAGAGTGACGCCGTCGATGCTGCCGTCGGCCGGCAGACTTGGTTCCGAAACCACTCCGTCACGGAGCATGGGCACCGATCCGGCACCCGTGCTTTTGTATTCGCTGTCGCGCACCTCCACGTAATACGTGTTCATGAGGCTGCGCCCGTCATCGCCGGTGTCGCTGCTGAGCGAGTCCATGCTGTTGAAAATCAGCTGGGCTTGGTTGATCAGCTGCGTATCGGTCTTCTGCAGCAGATAATTGCCCACCAACGTACGGATGGAAAAGGAGATGCCGATGGTGCCGATGGTCAACAGCACGATGATGCAGGTGACCAGTTTCGTGCTCAGCGGAATCGCTTGAATCCTGCGGGTGAAACGGCTCCATACCTTGTTCTGCTTCGGCAGCGACCGGGGAGGCTGCATGGGGGCCGGAATGGCCGAAGGATTGGAGGCGTGGCCCGTGGACGGCGAATTGGGATTCTTGCTCATGGCTGAATCTAGTTCTTGGGAGCGCGAATCATATAGCCAATGCCGCGCTTGGTTTCGATCAGCGGCGTTACCTTGTGCTTGTCGCCGTTCTCATCCTCGATGACGATGCCATCGACCTTCTTGCGAAGATAGGAGATGTACGATTCGACGATGGCCGCGTCCCCGCCCCAATCGTATTGCCACACGTGATCGAGAATCTGCGCCTTGGACAGCACGCGGCCTTCATTGTCCATGAGGTAGCGAAGAAGCTTGTATTCGGTGGGGCTCAGGTCGATTGGCTGTCCGGCTCGGGACACGTCGTGCGAGTCCTCGTTGATTTCGAGATCGCCCACACGGATGATCGGATCGTCCTCCACCTGCTGCTGGGTGCGACGCAGGATGGCGCGGATTCGGGCCACGACCTCTTCGAGGCTGAACGGCTTGGTCACATAGTCGTCGCCTCCCACGGTAAGCCCCATGACCTTGTCTTGGGTGTCATCGCGAGCGGTCAGGTACAGCACCGGCGTGGTGATGCCTTCCTGCCTGATGCGTCGGGTCACCGTGAACCCATCGATGTCCGGAAGCATCACATCAAGCACGATCAGATCCGGCTGCAGCCTTTCGATGACCTCGATGGCTTCGGATCCCGAAGCGGCCGTGTTCACTTCGAAACCGGCGAAATGCAGGGATGCCACCAGCAGCTCTCGGATGGACGGCTCGTCATCGACAACGACAATGGATGCTTCAATAGGCTTGCTCATGGCTTAAGCATCGCTCCCTTCACTGGATGTTTCCTGAACGGATTCTGAATCTTGCGTTGAAGCGGTATCCGGATTGACATAATCCTCGTTTTCCGATTCGGCGCCCCACTCTTTGACCGGTTGGATACGTTCGGCGACCGCACCATGACGGCCGCTATGGCGGCCCTTACGCCGATGCCCGATCACGCCCTTCTTGCGCAGGATATGGAACACCACCAGAATCACCACCAGAAGCAGCAGCGCGCCGGCGAATCCTCCCACGCCAATCCATATGGTCCGCGACGAAGTCGAGGTCTTTTTCTGCACCGAAATCTGATTCATCATGTCGGTCGCGGACTTCGCCCAGTCCGGATCGCTTTCCATCAACGGTTTTTGCGCGGCATCGGACAGCGCGTCGACGGTCGACTTCTTCTTCAGCCATTCCTCCGAGTTCGAAGACACGGCCACCACCAGATTACCGTCATTCGAGGCAACCGCCAACATCACGGTATTCGGTTTCGGGTTCAACGATTCCAGCAGCGCGCTCACCCATTTATCCGGCTTGCCCTTGGCGTTGAAACTGTCCAGATACACCAAACGGACGGTGACGCCGGTCTCCTTTTTCGTCTGGTTGATGGCGTCCGTGATCTCCGAGACATTCGAACCGAGCAGATTCTGCGTGTCGGTGATGTCGTCCGTGGCTGTAATGCCCAATCCGGCACTGTCATCCGCATGGACCGGCGGAGTTATCCACAGCATCAAACACAAACCCAGCACGCTCGCCAGCAACATGCAAATCGCGATATTCCAACCTTTTGCCGTTCTGCCGCCGTTTCGCGACACGCCGACGGAACCCAAATGCATATGTTCTCCGACCACAGCTCCGTTTTTTTCGTTGCACACGCTCACTGATGACATAGCATCCACTGTACCGTCCGGTTGCGCCAACCGCGATCGCATGGAGAAACACACCAATCATCATTGAAAGGACCGGCACATGCCACAGTATCAAGTCGACAGCGAGCAGATTCAGTCCTCGAGCGCCGCCGTCAACGCCTCCATCCAATCCATCCGACAGGCCGTGCAGGGCATGTACGGCAATCTCAACAATCTGCAGAGCGTTTGGCGCGGCGGGGCTGCGACGCAGTTCACAGCGGTCGCCGAACAGTGGCGTGCCGCGCAGCAGCAGATGGAGCAGTCGCTTGAATCAATCCAGCGCGCATTGATGCAGGCCTCCACGTTGTATTCGGAGACCGAAATGCAGGCGTCGCGTTTGTTCGCGCAGTAGAAAGCGCGCGTAAGGCGCCTTCCAGATAAGCAAAGGCCCGCTCCCCATCGGGAAGCGGGCCTCATATCAGCTATTTGAGCTTATGGAAGCTTCCGGTCTTTCGATCAGTAGCCCATGTCGGCGCCAGCTGCCGGAGCGGCTGCCGGCGGTTCCGGCTTGTTGGCCACCACGGCTTCGGTGGTCAGGAACAGTCCAGCGATGGAAGCTGCGTTCTGCAGAGCGGAACGAGTCACCTTGACCGGGTCGGTGACGCCTGCGGCCAGCAGGTCCTCGTACTCGTTGGTGGCTGCGTTCAGGCCCTGGCCGTCAGGCAGGGAGCGAACCTTGTCGATCACCACATCGCCGGACAGGCCAGCGTTTTCGGCGATCTGCTTGATCGGGGCTTCGACGGCACGGAACACGATCGCGGCACCGGTGGCCTCGTCGCCTTCGAGCTTGACGTCGTCCTTGGCCTTGGCGGCAGCCTGGATCAGGGCGACACCGCCGCCCGGCAGCAGACCTTCCTCGATAGCGGCCTTGGCGTTGCGCACGGCATCCTCGATGCGGTGCTTGCGTTCCTTGGCCTCGACTTCGGTGGCAGCGCCGACCTTGATGACGGCGACACCGCCGGCCAGCTTGGCCAGGCGCTCCTGCAGCTTCTCGCGATCGTAATCGGAATCGGTGTTGGCGATCTCGCCACGGATCTGAGCGACGCGAGCGGCCACGTCCTCCTTGGAGCCGCCACCGGACACGATGGTGGTCTCATCCTTGGAGACGATGACCTTCTTGGCGGTGCCAAGCACGGACATGTCGACGGAGTCGAGCTTCAGGCCCAGCTCATCGGACACCACCTGGGCACCGGTCAGGATGGCCATATCCTGCAGCATGGCCTTACGGCGGTCGCCGAAGCCCGGAGCCTTGACGGCGCAGGACTTGAAGGTGCCGCGGATGTTGTTCAGAATCAGGGTCGGCAGAGCCTCGCCGTCAACGTCCTCAGCGATGATCAGCAGCGGCTTGCCGGTCTTCATAACCAACTCGGCGATGTGGACGACATCCTGCTGGGAGCTCAGCTTGCCGGAGGTCAGAAGGATGTACGGATCCTCGAGAACGGCGGTCTGGTCCTCGGCGTTGGTCACGAAGTACGGGGCGATGTAGCCCTTGTCGAAACGCATGCCTTCGGTGAAGTCAAGATCCAGGCCGAAGCGGTTGTTGTCCTCGACGGTCACGACGCCATCCTGGCCGACCTTGTCCAGCGCTTCGGCGATCTTCTCGCCGACTTCCGGATCCGCGGCGGAGATCGTTGCGGTGGCAGCGATCTGATCCTTGGTCTCGACGTCCTTGGCAGCTGCGACGAGCTCCTTGATGATGGCCTCGGAAGCCTTCTCGATACCACGACGCAGGGCGATCGGGTTGGAGCCGGCGGTGACGTTCTTCAGGCCTTCATGCACCAAAGACTGGGCCAGCACGGTGGCGGTGGTGGTGCCGTCGCCAGCGACATCGTCGGTCTTCTTGGCGACTTCCTTGACCAGTTCGGCGCCGATGCGCTCGTACGGGTCATCAAGGTCGATTTCCTTGGCGATGGAAACGCCGTCGTTGGTGATGGTCGGGGCGCCGTAGGTCTTGTCCAGAACCACGTTGCGGCCCTTCGGGCCAAGGGTGACCTTGACGGTGTCGGCGAGCTTGTCGAGGCCCGCGAGCATTCCCTGACGCGCTTCGTCGTCGTATGCAATGATCTTTGCCATTGTTCCTCCACATATGGCTACACGGTATTGTTCCCACTGTCG
>OAWV01000997.1_pt1 | contig 16564 bp, 16 predicted proteins | sample 1495551 | NCBI WGS metagenome assembly OAWV01 (sample SAMEA2580245, study PRJEB22360) | human gut metagenome | biome: human gut; feature: human-associated habitat; material: faeces | place: Denmark | collected 2008/2010 | reverse complement strand
GGTTTGATTGACTTGAATAGACGTTAAAAGAAGTGTGTTTGGAGCGGGTGAAGGGCTTATAACAAACCTCGACAAACCCAGATATATAGCCAGTTTGTGAGTTTGGAAAATTAGCTCTATACATATTCCTATACACATTCACCCTTCACTTGACTCCGGTTCGATTGCCGATAGCCCCCTCCAGTACATAGAAAGTTCTTTGTTGCTGAATGCCTCATCTGGAGACCCGAACTTGGATCAGATGAATTCCCGGTACGTATCATCGGAAATCTTCCATGTGTACTTAAAATGCGTTAGTTCAGTTGGTTCAGTTGGTTCAATTTGTAAAGATGGCTGTTTTTAAAAGCATTATTCCAAAAAAGTGAACCAACACACCCAATTTTTGAACCAACATAAAGAGGCCGTGAACCAACAAGCTGCTTAGAAAGCATGCCCTCTCGGCAGAGTGCGGGTAAACTAATACTCGCTTTATGAGCATAAGCACTTGCATGACATTTATCACTCCATCAAGCATAGAGATATCGATGAACTTAGATGATCTAAAGGACTATTATCGCGCCCGAACAAAGCCATCCGAAGAAAGACTCCTACTTAATGCGATTCATAAACGCTCTCGATGGGTCGAGTTTCTTAATACGATTCTGAAAGATGGCTCGGCCACACCAGCTCTCAAAGAGGCCTTCCATTTAAAATGGATAGAGAGTGGTCACTTTATCCGTGAAAAAGTAAATAACGATGAAATTTTGACGAAGCTACTGGTTACCTTACTGCCTAAGTATGAAGGTGAAGCGGTGACTATTTACCGCGGCGAAAACGAAGACCGGTTCAATTCTGGAAGCATTGGTTTTTGCTGGACGCAGGATCGCGAGGTTGCTGAGATGTTTGGTAGCGGACTCAACGCATGTAAATCCCGGGGGATGCTCTTACAGGCGCACGCGCCAATTAAGGCCATTATAGCTGGGCCTAATGCCCATAGCCGATACTTGGGTGAACACGAGCTCACTGTAGATCCTAAAATGTTGGAGGATATAACAATCATAAAATTCTATTCCCCATCCCATTGAGGCGGCTTTTTAGACCGTGTTGGTTTAATCAAACCACTCACTGGCTACTCGCGACAGTCATGCGATTTTACTCCAGCCAGCGGAGATATCCCTCATGCTGCCGCAACTTCCACTCTTCCGTTCAGGTGCCAGTGCTTCTGCCATCGTGAAATTTACACCGCCCGTTAGCATAGATATCCCAGCGACTTATCACCTAGCGTAATTAGGCAACTGGCCGATCAGTTGGATTAATAATATATAATCTCCCTCTTATGTTGATGGTTATCCAAAAGCAGCAACTCATCTGGACATCAAGATCGCTGTCCCAGATGTCAGTTACAGCTACTTCGCAAGCAAGCCACTTCCAGATAATTTATGTGCCGGACACAGCATACGACTGAAAAGGCAACCGGAGACATAGCTATCCAGGAATAGTCCTCTGCCCACAGGTTGTCTCATTTGTTAGAAATCCGGTCTTTAAAAATGAGTCAGGATTTGAAATGAAAAAAGCATTGGGGAAAAAAGAGCTGCTTGGGGTTGTTCCTTTATCAATGAGTACCATTGATCGCCTTGAGCATGAGAACGACTTCCCTAAACGATTTTGGTTGACGGACAAACGATGCGCCTGGAATGCCGATGAAGTTGAAGCATGGCTGGATGCTCGTCAGGCAGCCAGCCCGGAGAGATTCACCGGTAAAAAACCACCGGTAGAATTACGGAAATGCCGTCGGATAAGCAAGGTATCTGGGTGACCTATATCATTTGGGGAGAAGGCGATGCCACTGCGTCATGCGTTCTAAATGGCTTGGCGAAAGAACTGACTGCCCTTATGGCTAATTGCAAAAGCCAGATGTACCCACGCGCTGTACATAGAGTGGAGCAGGTAGCGGGACGCTGACCGGACGGCACATAGGCGCTTATAAAATAATCATTGGCGAGGTGATGTAGACTCGCGTAAGATTACCTCAAAGGTAACTCAACATTTTGTTGAGTTGTTAATGTGCGGAGATTTACATGTCAAAAATAGTTGATCTGATTGCGGCTGATGGAAAAGGCCAAAAGCCTTCTATTCGCCAGCGCAAGCTGAAAGCTAAGTTTGGCTTGCGTAAAACTAAGCGTATGATTGGTTTAGATAACTTAGCTAACAGGCTTGGTTACAAATTGGTTCCGGGTACAAGTATTGCCTTCCGCCATGCTGTGTCCGTTGACTTCATAAAACAAGATATTCATATTGAGACTTCATCTATTCCACGTGTGAAAAAGATGACCTTCACTGAAGCTTGTAAGATTTCACAGGAATTATCTGACTCACGTGAAGATCGCCTGATGAGGGCTAACTTCGATGGCCCTGAATGAATTTTCTGGCAGAGTCTATTCTGAAAGTCAGTTCAAAAGCGATGTTACATTAAAGGGATTTAAAGATTCCTTTATTTATCATTGGCGTTATGGACACCATGCTGACTTTGGAAGAGATACTCTTTTTCACAAGCCTCCTTGCGTTTACCCTCTACACTTGAGGAAAGTTCACGTCAATATAGGGCTTTATACCAATCAATATGGCATTAGCGGAACGCAGGAATGTTGGAACGAATGGTCTACTGGTCGTTTTGGGCCTGGTGGCTATGAAAAAAAACAACCGACCTCTGATGCTTATCTGATATATGCTGTCTGTGAAAACAGAAATGCCGGGGTTTTGGACTTCTGGTTCCCACCTGCTCACAAAGAAGCCGAGTTTGAATCTTCCGTGCAATTTGTTGCGGAATTAGCAGATAAATTCTATGAGTCTATTAATGCGCGGCCTATGAGCAGGCTTCTAAACCCCTGGCATCCGCAATACTTAGTTAAAAAGCCAGCGTAGCAGGCTTTTTTATAGCCCCTTCCTCAAGTTACACAAGGTGATAAGCGTATGTTGCGGCAGCAAGAAAACCGCAAAAGTAGATCGCTTTTGCCACACCGTCACTGATTAGTTGTCTGCGAGCCAGCCAAGCCGTCCCATAAACAAAAGCTGAGGCAGCGACCACTATCGCAATGAACCAGAAGGCGATAAGTCCGAGCTTCATTAAAATATTCATCATTCACCTAACGCCTTACTCAAGTCCGGTGCCCGATGAGGCACTGTATCTCCGGGCTCCCACCAGCTAGTTGTATTAAATTCCCGCAGCGCCCGATCTCTCACTCTATCGTTATAGCCAGGGTTAGCCATTTCCTGGAGCTGTTGCAAGATCAGATGATTGGTTATTGCCTTAGCATACCAAAGGTTGGCAAAAGGGGTAATCATGCGTGCTGTTTTCAATGCGTCAGCTGTGAATGTCGTTTCTTCTCCCTTAACAGCTTTTTGGGCATTTGTTAAAAAAGTTTTTGCAAATTGCTCTGTAAAACTCAATACCGGGCCGCCAAGTGTTGCGCCAATTCCAGATCCGTACTGAGTGTGATCCTGAAACAGGAAGTCGCCATAGATGCCGAAAGAGCCGCCTTTGAGTAGCGCCTGAACCCATGTTGTGGGCTTCGTCATATCCAAAGGGTCATTGCCGGTTAGCATCGAATTCATCTGGATAGCGAACATGCCAGCCAGTGTGGTACCGCCAATATATGACGCTAAAAACTTAATGGCTGGCACGGTATCCAGATCGCTCGTGCGGTTCACTAACTGTCGGAACCCGGCAAATGGCGTCGTCTTGAACAGCATGAAGCTTTTGATGAGTTGCCCGGCGTCATCCCTTGCATAGGTATCAAGCCCAGTAGCAGTAGTGACGGCGCTGGTCATCTCACCGTGTGTAATCCCCAGGAGTTTCTGCACTGCTTCCGCGCGGGCATTACGCATCATGCGCGTGATTGTCTGTTCTGCTTCTGCGTCGAATGCCTCTTTCATTCGCTTCAAACGTTCAGGCTGGAGATCACCAAGTGCTGCCAGTGCGGCATCACTACCGGCTCTAACCTGGGCGGCACGGTCTGCCATGATGCTGGCAATCACATCATCCGGCACTGCATAAATCGCATCTGGTGTCATACCCTTGTGTCCGGCCGTAGTCATCGGCTGGAGATCAGCAGCGGCCATAATGGCCCAATCCTCATTACTCCAACCTTTATTAGCGAGGATTGTTTTGTCGGATCCCTTCAATTCATCGAGAGTTTTAAATTTGCGAGTAAGCTCGCCGATGTTCTTGTACATGAGCAGACCGAATGAAGCTTTATTGGCACGGTCCATTGCAATCAGCCCGGACCACTTAAGCGTCTTCTCAGCGAACCATCCCGTAATACCACGAGACAGGTCAAAGCCCCCCATTTTGGAAACGACGGCCGCGTGTGAATCCACCAGCAGGCCAAGCTCTGTGTTTGCCCGCTTAGCATCACCGCTGAAAAGATTCCTGATCGTGTTGGCCGACAATCGCATGCCGTTTCGGTCAAATCCAAGCGCCTGGGCATTAGCGCGCATAATAGCCTGATCGCTGGTAGCGGTGAGCACGCTGGTACCAAGCATGGCACTGGTCATCAAATTGCGCAGACCACCAACAGCAGAAGAGAACATACTGGAGGATGAAGCACCGTTAAGCCCAGCCATTGAGTTGAACATACGTTCCACCATCTGGCGCTCGTCGTTCATCTTTCTCACCGGCTTACCCCCCGTAACAGCACGTTGATACACACGGTCCAGCACCAAGGAGAGGTTACGGGAAGCGTCCGGCCCGAATGCCTTAACCACCCCAAGGTCACGAGAGGAAGACTGCAGGTGAGACATCATGACGCCGACCACCGGCTGCTGTGTGTAGCGTTCCATGTACGCGAAATGGGACTGCGCATCCTTGAAAGCCATCACTCTGCTTTGCGATCCACGATTCTTAATACTGCCAGTACCCATGAACGCACCAGGATCAATTTTATTCGCCCCATCGGTGGCTTTCGTTTCGAAGATGGCTTCCAGCGCTTGACGGTACTCGATGTCATTCATCAGGCTGCCGTCCGGATTCACATAATTACTGCGGTCCTGGGTGTTATAGACATCATCGACCCATGCCTGGCGAGCGAGGCGAGCGAACTCTATAGGTGGCTGCCGGCCAGACAGTCGAGCGTTAGCCTGCTCTGCTACTGGCAATGACGCAAGCCACTCATCGCGCCCTGCGTTGCGGATAAAATCAGCGTCATCGACATACGGCAGATGCCAGTCATCGCGCCGGCTGATGTCAAATCCGTTGTCGTTCATCTCCTGACGGGCCCGGCTTGTTACGTTATTCCATACCTTCGCGATTTTCTTCGCCTGCGCGTTCCCGGTATCTTCTCCATAAAGCTCTTTCAGGATCTGGAACTGAGCGGACTTCGCCGCCTGCTGGTCAAAGAGAGTACGGAATCGTTGCTCTCCTAGCGCCTTGCTCTGTTCGAAGAATTTACGGACATCATCACCGGCTTTGAGCAATTCCGCGCTGAACTGGCGTGACCAGTCCTGATATGCGCCTGTTGCCAGTTCTTCTGCAGAAGTCACTGCTATATCAGTGGTGTCAGTAGTCCGCCGACCAGCAAAGATAAACTGCTGTAAATTGACCGGTGTCTGCTGCTCTGGAGGGATATTAGCGTCGAGTGTATCTGTCACCTTACTGATTGCGATCGCGTTTTGTGCGACGCGCTGACGCTTCTTATAGACATCATGCACAACGCGCTGGCGTACCAGATCGGCGGCCTCCATATAGGTTTGAGCATCAGGGATACCGGACCGGCCATCCCGGGCGTTTTTCCGGTGCACATCACGGACGGCCTCTTTGATCCGGTCTTCGATATTTTTCAGCTCATCGGCTTTCGGCTGGCGCCCAAGGGTTTGAGCAATGGCTTCAACACATGCCTGTTTCATTATGGATTCCTCAGGAAGCACGCTGCGGCAACGGAATAAACTTTCGACTCGTTCTGCACGGTCTGGATCTGCTCGTCGAACTCTGCCAGAACATCGGAAAGTTTTGCCGGCAGCCCAGTGTCAGGGTGAGTGATCATCAAATCAGGGTTGTTGGTCGCCATATCGCGGGCCGCCATCAGGTCGTAACTGTTTGATGAAATAGCCTGCCCGGTATCGGGATCTATACTGACCTGCCCGCCTGTTTCTTCTACAGCCATAAATGCGCTCTCAGCACGCAGGGCAGGAGCCCCACCAGCTAGATCTGTCGGCGTTTCATACCTGATCCCATTGTCATCAAAGACGTGGCGCATTGCATTGTGCTGTTCCGCAGCAGCGTCCAGCATCCCGGGCCGCGCCGGGCCATCAAGACCGCGTGCCATCATGCTGATATTAACCGGCTGCCCATCGGACAACTGGCGGTAGGCTTCGTCCATGGCTGCCACATGGCTGTTAATACTTTCGTTGCTGGCGTGCAACACGGGCGCCGACTCGACGTCGTAATACAGGCCCTCATTCAGAGTGTGGGCCGCGTCAATGTCACTCGGCTTGATCGCCGACTCCCGAATTAGTCCACGCATGCTTTCCGGAATGATGCCCTGCTGGATACGAGTGAGATCGGCTCGAGCCTCGTAGAACTGGCCGCCGGGCATGTTCGGTGCCAGAGTTTTAGTGGCGTCCTGCAGGCGCTGTTGTACCTGATCGATCTGCTGATCAACTGCATACAGTCGCGCCTGCTTATCCTGCCTGGCAGATGATAGATCCTTACCGCTCCCTGACAGTTGTTCGCTGAGAATGGTGGCTCGCTGCTCGTTGAGGTTTTCCAGGATGCGCTGACTGTTCGCTACCTCTGACTGCCACACCTTACGATCACCTCGGGAAAGCAACTTCGCGGAGCTGTCTTCCAGCTCTGCCATTCGCGATTCGAAAGTAACCTGTGGCGCCGCTGGAACATCACCCAATGGCGCAGGATCAGATGATGCTTCTGTCAGTGATGTAGGTGACGCGCTATCCGGAACACTGCCAACCTCTGCCGCCGGGATCGGAGCTTCTGTTTCTGGCGCTGGAGTATCAGTACTATTGCGTGACGCAAGGTGATGCGCGCCGCCAAAGGTCGCCCCCAGTACCGCATCCACCAGCATGGCCTGCCCGTCGAATATCCGGTACTGTTTAGCCATGTCGGTATAGCCCTTTTCCTCTAATGTTTCTCCGGCTGAATAACGGTTTATCCCTCCGAACGAGGTGTTAATTGCAACGCCTGACACGATACGCGCTGCCAATTTGGATCCGACAGCGGCTGGTAAGCGCATCCCGGCAGCATTGAATGTGCTTTGCTGTGCGGCAAGATTTCGAGCCGTATCCTCATCGACACCCTTACTGCGGAAATCCTGATACGACTGTTCGTAGGTAGAGCTGAAAGCTGTGGCAGCGCCGACAGTAGGCCCAGCTACGATAGTGGCACCTATCGCAGGGACGAACTGTCCCAGACTATGAAGAACCTCAGCAGCTGCGCCCTGGCTACCAGCATCAGGCTTAACGTACTCCCGAGCATCCTGTAACTGCTTACCCATCGTGTCATAAGTGCTATTCAGGATTTTGTCCGAGTCCGGGAACATGATGCGGAAAATATTCACCGTTGGCGCAATATCGGCGGTAAACACCGGGTCGCTGATCAGTCGCTTACTAAAACCAACGGCGGATTGAGCAAGACCAAGCGCACCTTCTGCCACACCGCGAGCTGGGGCCGCTATTGAGCCCTGAAATAATGTTGGCTCATAATCTTCCAGCCGTGCTGGATTATTATCTGCCCGGTCACCCGCCCACGCCTGACCTTCTGGAGCAAGAGAAAAAACATCAGCCATTATTCAACCCTCACAACAATTTTTTGATTTGTTTTAGGGTCTGTTGCCCAGCGGCCACTTCCGTTTACCAGCCAGTACTGGTTATTCCCAATGTTCACCGGAGTAAAGTTAGAAGCGGCGTTTTCATTCAGGCCAGCGTCTTTCAGAGTCTGCTGAGCAGAAGCGGTATAGCGGTCTTTAAAGGTGGATTTATCCATGCCGAACGGCATCACGATATCACCACCGTTAAAGCCCTTATATATCCCGCCAGTGGCATATTGCGCAGCTTTCTTCACCACATCAGAATTGGCTGCGTCAGTACGAATCATTGATGCGTTGCCCGACTGGTAAGCGATGCCAGCATACGCTGCTTTAAAAAGCCCAAATGCGACTTGTCCTGCTTCCGGGTTATTCCTGAATGACTTGCCAACTTCATCATCGAAAGCACGTTTAAGCTTATCTTCACTCGGCAATTGTACGGGCTGAATACCGGCGTCCTTCATAGCCTTCGTTGGGTTCAAAAGTTGATCCCCTGAAAGGATGGTTTTGGAAACGTCGTACTTGTTCATGGTTGGCTTGTAGCTAACGAATTGGCTGTACGCGATGGATGGTTTGGTGTTGTCGTACTGGTTATCCGGCGTACCCAGCAGCAGCGCAGAATATGCGGTTGCTGCGCTGCTCGGCGCAATCGCGGATGCTACCTGTCGCATCGCTGGCGCCGGCAGGGTTTCACCCATGCTCTGCAGCAGCTTAATGGTTTGGTCAACATTCTGTGTGCCTCGCACCTGCTGCGCCAGAGTCGCCGCCTCTTCACTATTGAGGATTGGGGCGTTGATCCCTAACGCTCGCAGGCTTTCCTGCCTGGAGAATCGGTTAGCCATCTCAGCAGTTATGTCACCCGGATTATTGCTGGCTATAGGCTTATAAGCCCCTATCTCCACCGCAGCTTTAAACGGATTGTTCTGGCGCTGAGTGATTACTTTAGTGGCCGCTGCCGACACCTGGTCGAACAGAGTTGCACGCGATGCGTACCCCTCGCCAGTTTTCTCCGTGCCGGGGCGCAACTGCTCAACGTATGCGGTGATGCTGCTGGTCGGCATGGTGCGGAACGACCCAATATATTGCCCGGCAATTTGGGTATTACGGAATTCCGTGTACCGAAGATTACCCTCACGAAATCCATAAGCATTTAAAAAATCTGTTTGAGATGGAGGTGAAGGAAACTCAACGCCACGCATATACGCAGCAGTTGCGTCACGTACACGACCATCAAGCATAGAGCGATACTCAGATTGCTGTTGTTTTACTAATGCGTCTGTTTGCCGAAGGACGCTGGCCTGATCAGATTCATTGAGGGCATCAAACCATGCAGTACCTGTATAACGCTTTGTACTGGTTGGCAATGATGAAATACCAAGAGCCGCATTAACGCCAGTAGATATTTGCTCTGAACTATATGGCTGCCCTCCATTCTCGTGATGGATAATTGCAGCACAAAGTGCTTTTAACGTATTGGGGTTAGATGCGTCGATTTGCTGATCTGGTTTAACCCCAAGTTGTTTACAGACAGCGGAAATATATGCCGCAGTATCATTGTTATCTGATGCCGGAGCCCAGCGGTTAATAATTTCTTTTATCGTATCAACTCCCTGATTTTGGTAAGAAAGCAAATTCTTACCAAGAGCCCTGATACCATGCTCTGGTGTTTCAAATTTTGCAAATCGGCCATCACTACCAACTTGTCCAACCCAGGGATTTTGATTACTGGCTTCAATATTACCTGGATTATTATTCCGCAAACCTCTGGAAGAGTCTTCTCCACTAAAAGGAACGCGAATAGCTCCATTTGCAATATCGCTCAGCTCAGCATTTTGCTGCCTAACCTGCATATAATTGGCGCCAACAGCATTCTCGGCAGTTGCTTTCGCGGATTTCTCCTTGAACTCAATTTTCTTGGCCTGAATCTGCTCCGGGCTCCAGCCATGAGCGGCACCATAATCTTCTATCTGCTGAAAAGTCTGTTTATTCGTAGAAATATATGCAGCATTATCATTGTACAGAGAGGAAGCCGTTTTAGCGTTAGAGACGAGAATTCCCTGGAATTGCCCTTCTTCAAATTGTTGCCGTTGTGAGAACTCATGCCTTTCCAGTTGTGTGGCAAACTGTGTTCTCTGTTGCTGCGCATTTAACAGAAAAGTATTACGTGAACGCTCACTATTTATTCCAGCAGCAATGGTGTTTATTTGGTCATCGAATTGCTGAATATATTGCGGGGCTTTGCCTATGGCATTTTTGCCCTGGAGCGTCATAAAATCTGTCTTTAATTGATTATCAACGTAATCAAGACGAAGGGTTCCTTCTTGTGCCATAGCCACATCAGCCTGCTGTTTTGCTTCGATAAGCGCCCCAGCATATTGTGGTGCTACCTGTGCAAAAACATCGCCGATGTTCGGTTGAGCAAATACCTGCAATGCCGGGGCGGAGACACCACGACTTTCAACCTGCCGACCTGTCACTGTTGGTACTGTTGGCATAGCCGATGCTCCTTAATGCTTTTTTTTTGGTTGTGACATGTCACGCCGACGAGGGGTTAAAGTGGAGAGAACATCTAAATAGCTATCCGGATATCCTGGATAAAATGATTTCAAAAACGCACTTGCAGTGCTGTAACGTAGCATCAATTCAAAGATTAATAATCTCGCCTCAATCGGCAATTGATCAGCCAGTTTTTGAAGTTCTTGGTTTAATTCAACCTCGGTCATATTCTCTTTCATAGTTACCCTTTCTTACCTCGAAAAAACACATATCAATATGAATAAAAATGATATTTATCATTTTTCATGGTGTGGTGGTTATTCAACTTATTACCCCATATGTTGCTGTAGCGCTTTATCCACCAACCCTCTGGCGATTTCATGGATAGTTGGCGCAACACCGATACCTGATTGCTGACGCTGATGCTCCTGAATTTTTCGGATTGCCTGAATCTGTGTCTCACTGAGTAGCACTGGTTTGACGGACTGCTTCGACATGACCACCTCCTGAATATTTATATAATCATTATAATTTCACAAAGTGAAATGATCACCACATACATTGCAATTATTGAAACAATAAATTCGATCGTTATCAGAAGGGAAATTGATTATCTAGTGACGAAAAAAGGGAAGGGATACGTGACATATCCCACGCATAAATATGATGCCATGCTTATAATATTGGCAAACTTAAATCAGAGGTTTTATGTAATGACGAGCTACCGCAGGCCACAAAATACCAATAGCGCAAGAGCTGAAATATGGAGGCGTATCGAGGAAGATGGTGCTTCACTACTCCAACTTCTCGCTGATCCACCGAAAAAGAATAACGGCACGTTAACCTCAGAAGGAAATATCCGCACTGAATATCAGCAGTGTCAAAGCTGGAAACGTGCTAACTCTACATTTAAGCGGTAATACTGAAATCGCCCATAAACGTCATGCCTTGAGAGGCTTATCTATATGTAACTTATCTATTGCTGCAAATTTATTCTCTCTCAAAAATCATCGCCATATGGCTGAGTTTGGTCATAACCTTCATATCCAGTAGCGGGTGATTGCTGCTCTTGGGCTCTTCGCAGGGCATCTGTTGCCTGTCCCTGCTGACCCTTCTTCCCACCCGGGCGCGCCGTCCTGGCGCTGATCACGCTGTCGGCTATCACCTGATACCCGGTCTGGGTACTACCATCATTGCCAGTCCACTGGTTGATCTGCATTGTGCCCGCAACACTCACAAGATCGCCTTTCTGGTGCTTAGCCAACGCATCTGCTTGCTTTCCAAAGGCAATAACACCCAGCCAGAAAGTAGCCTCTCCGGCTTCTGCCGTATTGCAGGGCAGCGATACCGCTAGTCGGGCCATTGCCATGCTAGTGCCGCTGTTTGTCGTTCTGGTCTGCGGGTCGGACACCAGCCGCCCGTATGCTGAAATTTGTGCTGTCATAGTCTTTTACCTACCTATGATGATGAATTCCGGGATTTGTGTTGGTTCAAAAAGGGCATTTGTTGGTTCAGTGTTGGTTCAATTTTTAGACGCCATACTTTAAATAACAGTCACATATAAACAATGAACCAACTGAACCAACTGAACTAACACTCACACTATGCACATGAGAGCTTTATTCACTCTGGCTGTTCTTCCTCCGGCTGGTAACTGAGCACATAAACGTTAATCTGTCGGCCCTCAATACGGGGTGATTTACGCTGATACCCACGCCCGCTTTTCGGTGGTGTAAGCATGCCTGCGTTTTTCAGCACTTCGGCAAACTGCTTTGCGTTGAACCCTGCGGCTATCTCTTTTTCAAACGTTGCCGGGAAGGTATAGAAAATCATCGGGCTTTCATCGTGGCCCCCCCGCTGACGGTATCCGGCAAGATCACGTATTGGCAAATCTGCAGGGCTGTACGGAAACGGCGCAAAACGGCTCAGTCCATGCGCATTAAGAAAGGCCTCGGTCTGTTCAACAATCTGCCGGTGCTCTTTGTTACCGGTACCGAACTCACGCAGCCACGCGTTGTAACTGTGCTGTATCGCATCCCGGCAGGTCTGCGCGTCCCATCCGGTGACAACCTCACCCAGCAGTAACGCCGCCTCCAGAATGGCAAATCTTGCGGCCACGCGGTGAACCTGTTCACCGTAGTCAGCAGGAATAAGACTGCGCCAGCGGGCTTCACACTCACGTACAGTATCAATGGCCTGCTGCTGGTGGTCGGCCAGCCATTTAATCCACTCCCGCCCGGCTGCGCCGTAGTTGTGCTGATAAGCGTCTTTCAGTGCGTCGGCGTGCTGTTTGCCGTTCTGGTGGTCGTGGAAACGCACCGCTTTACTCAGCGGGATATTCAGCAGGCGCACCAGTTGCCCGGCTTTGGTTTTACGTCCGGCAGTAGCGATGAAGGTTTCTAAGTCCATTTCCCCGGTGCTGATCGCCACTGTGCGCCAGCGTTTCAAATCCCGGTTTCCGCCTTCTTTCGCGCCCTGGAGTTTGCCCACGCCGTTAAACAGCGCATAAGCAGACTGCGACACACTTACCGGGTCTGCCCCCTGTCCGACTTCATCCAGCGGCATCAGCCCGTCATTGTGGGCGGCGGCTTCGTTTGCCAGCCCCAGCGCTGTGCCGTACCAGGTTAAACGCAGTAAATCAGGGTCACCGTAAAGACTGCTGGCAACATTTGCAGTGGTGGTCTTGCCGGCACTCGACTGCTCATAGAAATGGATACCGAACCCGTCAGCACCCACCAGTCCGATTAGAGGTGCCACCAGCGCCGAGCCGACGCCTGTCATCATAGAGTAATTACCTCCCGCCAGGAGGCCCACACTGTCACGCCAGCTCTGTGCCGTACCTTTAACGACATAACCGGCTGCGGCAGAACTGCGACCACTGAATAAAACCGGATGTGAAGGTGAGCCGATGATTTCCCCATCCGGCATGATGTATGCCCCACACTGCCAGCCTGTAGCATGAACTACGCGCCACAATTCACGCGAGCCGCTACGCTGTAGCCAGTCGGCCAGGATCGCCCGTAAGCTGCTTTTGGTAGTGACATTAACCCCGCCAGCTTTCAGTGTGCGCCAGCCTTCACGCTCCCCGATATCAGCCAAGGGAATAGCCGCTGTTGTCGGTATGCCTGCGCCAAAGGCCAGCCAGCGCAATATCAGGTACTGATCCTTATCGTCCCGCCCGGTACCGATAACGTCCATCGGTGAGGCCAGCCAGCTTTCATTGTTGATGACATCTCCACTTTCCTTGTCCACCTTCGGCACAATCCAGTAAACCCCGTCACTACGACTTTCAATGTGAGGTTTTAACGGGTCTTTCTCTGGCTGATCTGTTTTCCCACCCTTGATGGCCTGTAGTTGAGGTATCACGCATTCCTCGTGCGGCTGGCACATCGAATTGTTAAACGCAGCCGTAGCGACTTCCAGCCCATTTTGTTGGTGGTAGTCGTTCCAGTCGGCCTTAAAGTCTGTCGGAGGCACGGAAACGTAACCATCCACGGCAGAGGCGGCTTTCTCTGCTCGCTCTGTGCCAGTATTGGGCTTGTCGTCCAGCCAGTCGTTATCAGCAGCAATGATGATTTGCGCCTGAGGGTACTGCTGGCGCATCTGTCTTGCGACGGGTAGCAGGTTGCCCGCGTCTATGGCACATACTGCCAGCGCGTCAGGGCGCATCAGGTGAACGGACAGGGTCGTTGCAAGTCCTTCGGCAATGATCACCTCCTGCGGTTGTTCTGTTGTGTTGATGGTGTGAAATGCGCCGCGCTTGGCTGAATCCACCACAAGCCGCTTTTCCCCGCCCGGGGTGATGGTCTGTGCGGCAGTCACCACCCCGGATTTATCCACCAGCGGGAGCAGGATCGCGCCGTCACTGAGAAGCGGATACGTGAAGCCGTTCAGCCCCTTTGATTTCAGATATTCAGATTCGCCCTGCGTGACGTTCTGGCGCATCGCGGCATAACGACGGGAAAAGGCCAGGCGGCGGTGCTCAGCGTCCTCTGCTGCCTGCTGCTGTCGTTCCTGCTCACGCTGTCGTCGTTCTGCCTCCAGCAGATTGCGGCGCTCCGTGGCTGCGCCCTCATCGGTTTGCGTTGCCCGGTAATCGATACCAAGAACATCAGCTACCATCCGTGCTGCCTCCGTGGTGTCGCAGTGATTCACCTTTTTAATCAGGTCTAAGCCATCACCAGCGCCACACTGGTTACAGATATGAGCCCCACGCCCGTAATCGTCGAACCGGAAGCGATCTTTACCTCCACACGCCGGACACGATACTTGGGCGCGCGGTGAAACAGGAACATCGATATTCAGCAAAGAAAGCACGTCTTGCCATCGCCCTGCGGCGGCATCAACAACCATTCGGATCATGTCGATATTTTTCATCAGCAATCACCATCTTCCAGACGTTCATTATGCTCAAGCTTTTTCAATAACTGAGAGCCAATAAGCTCTGCCGCATCTATGAGATAACTTTTGGTGTGGGGATCTTCTATCTGATTAACTGTTCGAAGAATTGCCAAAACGCATTCAGTTTCGTGTGTCATTTCATCGAATAGATATGGTTTGCCCATATTCATAGTGCTTTCATTATGCATGGCACACCTCCGGTATACGGATGCGACCTGCAAAGAAGCAAATATGGTCTCTCGTCAGACAACGACGAGCCTCATACTCAGATACAGCAGCAATATGATGAATAACAGCTTTGACTGCCGGACAATCACGGCGTACAGCTGCGATAAGCCAAATGAATTGCGGATTTTGGGTAGGGGTAGTAGCCAGCATAGTGGCAGCCTCCATACAGTGATTTGAATAACCACCACCGGAAACGCCAATTTCGCTGGTGGTGGACTGAGCAGGGTTGGCGTGACCGGACTGTATGGACTCCGGCGCGGATTGCTCCGCCCCCACCCAGCCCACCATTACTTTGCGAGCGACACGAATCATACTCGCATCACTGAAAAAAGGGTGAGTTAGATTAACGACACAAAAAAAGACGCCAGGCGCGTCATATGTCGCCATACAGTCATTCAGGACGCCAATCCCGGCACCAGATTTTGCTGGTGCGCTATAACCATAGACTGAGAAGTGAGTAGGCAGCAACTTATTTTTTAAAGGCCCGGGAAATTCAGCTTCTGACGCAAGCGTATCGGTCTGGAAACAATTCCCGTTATCACGACGAGAAAACGAGGAGCTGGCATTAGCTGGCACTGTTATGTCAGCTTTACTCTCATGGGCTTGCGCTATCCCGCATAAGACGTACATCAGGTCAGCCAGGAGAAAGGCTTTATTCTGTAGGGCGGACATTAGTGAACCTCCGGCAACTGAGGCTGATATTTGCGCCATAATTCTACTTCTTCGGCAATTAGGCGGGATTTCTCAACTTTGCAGGCTTGCAGATCTTTACCGCGCTTGCTGGCCTTCTTAATGTATGCCGCGTGCCGTTTGCTGTGATCGTTCAGGAAAGCGAACGGTACGCCGTAGGAACCGGTTTTACGAATAGACGGGATAACCTCGCGGAATACCCAGTTAGTGAAGCGATGAGCGAATGTATCTGGGGTGCTTGCCTTCCTACTGCGGGCGATCAATTTGTAAAAACCCGATTCGCAGACGGTACGCATAACCTGTAATCCACCAGGGGTGGGTGTTAAACACTCCCCCCTTTCATCTACATCTAATCGCCGTAATGCGACTTTGTGATCGGCGATTTCCAGTGCCTCACAAACGTCTTTGGCAATAAACCAAGGATCTCCGTCCATATTTACGATGCGAACTTTGATATCCTCAAACCGAATAACGGAAATATCACCTCCGACTGCATGAGGAATACCTTTTTGGCTGAGGCCCGGTTGTGGGGCGGCCTCCGAATTGAATCGGCTTTTTTCGATAGTCATGTTTTCGGCTCCGTTATACGGCGTTAAAAGCGTCCGGGTAGAGGTTCAAAATGTCGGTAATATCCTGCTGAGATAATCCGTGATGTTCATTAATGGCGGCTTTATGGTTCACAAACTGGATCACTTTGAGAACGTCGTCCCGGCAGGAAAATCGGTAGCGCAAATGTGCACCAATGCCGTCCATGTTTTTTTCGTCGATTCTTTCCAGTCGAATACCAAGCTGGCGCTCAAGCTCCGACGCATAATTGCGTCCAGATGAAAGGTGGCAGTAATGCAGAATATCATTTTCTGTCCATCCATAGACGCCATTGCGAAGCATATAGACGCGAGCACGGTGTTTCTTTGGGGTGCGCTTAGAAACTTGTAATGCGCTATTGGCGGGGG
>OAWV01000991.1_pt1 | contig 16703 bp, 14 predicted proteins | sample 1495551 | NCBI WGS metagenome assembly OAWV01 (sample SAMEA2580245, study PRJEB22360) | human gut metagenome | biome: human gut; feature: human-associated habitat; material: faeces | place: Denmark | collected 2008/2010 | reverse complement strand
TCAGGCAGGAAGTCATGCGCTTTCAGTTCCGGGTGCAGTTCGCGCTGTGCCAGTACCACTGCGCCCTCTTCCGGCGTCAGGCGCGCCTCCGCTGCGCCGATAAAGTTCACGCTTCCTGCCAGTGACAGGCGATCGACAATAATCTCGATCACATCGCCGCTGCGAAGCTTGCCAATCGGCCCGCCCGCCAGTGCTTCCGGCGCAACGTGCCCCAGGCAAGCCCCGGTCGAGACACCGGAGAAACGCGCATCGGTAATCAGCGACACGGTTTTCCCCCACGAGATATGTTTCAGCGCCGAGGTAAGCTGGTAGGTCTCTTCCATGCCGGTGCCAGAGGGCCCGCCACCGATAATGACCATGATATCGCCCTGCTTGATCTGCCCCTGCTTGATGGCTTTGATGGCCGCCTCTTCCGAGACAAAGACCCGCGCCTCGCCGGTATGGCGATAGACGCCGTCATCGTCCACCACTGACGGATCGATGGCCGTGGCTTTAATGACCGAGCCATCCGGCGCTATGTTGCCCACCGGGAAGGCCACCGTGGAGGTCATCCCTTTGGCTTTCGCCCCTTCCGGCGAGAGGATCACCTCAGCCGGCTCCACGCCGTCTTGCTCGCGCAGGCACTGGCGGAACTTCGCGCGGCGCTCGGAGTGCTCCCACCAGTCGAGGTTTTCGCCCAGCGTCTGCCCGGTTACCGTCATCACATCTTCATTCAGCAGCCCCAGCCGACGCAGGTGGAGCATCACTTCCGGTACGCCGCCCGCAAGGAACGCGCGCACCGTCGGGTGATAGTCCGGCCCGTTGGGCAGCACACTCACCAGGCGCGGCACTTTGCGGTTGATGGCGATCCACTGTGCCACGTCCGGCATACGGCATTTGGCCGCATGGGCGATGGCGGGGATATGCAGCAACAGGTTGGTGGAGCCGCCAAAGGCCGCGTGCACCACCATCGCGTTTTCGATGGCTTTGTCGGTGAGGATGTCGCGGGCGGTAATGCCCTTCTCATCCAGCGCCATGACCGCGCGCGCCGACTGGCGGGCAATTTCCAGCCAGACGTCCTGGCCCGATGGCGCGAGCGCCGAGTGCGGCAGCGCCAGCCCTAACGCTTCGGCCACCACCTGCGAGGTGCCCGCGGTGCCGAGGAACTGGCAGCCGCCGCCGGGGGACGCGCAGGCGCGACAGCCCAGCTCGGAGGCCTCTTTGAGGCTCAGTTCGTTGTTGGCGTAACGCGCGCCGATGGTCTGTACCTTTCCGGCGTCTTCGCCGAAGGTGGGCGGCAGGGTCGCCCCGCCCGGCACGAGGATCACCGGCAGATCGTGCATTGACGCCAGCGCGATCATTGTGGCGGGCAGGCCTTTATCGCAGGTGGCGACGCCGATCACCGCCCGGCGCGTCGGCAGCGAGAGGAACAAGCGGCGAAAAACAATGGCCGCATCGTTACGGTACGGCAGGGAGTCGAACATGCCGTGGGTGCCCTGGGAGCGGCCATCGCACGGGTCGCTGACAAAGGCGGCGAACGGGATGCCGCTCAGGCGGGTGATCTCTTTTGCCGCCGCCGACATTTGCAGGCCGATCTCCCAGTGCCCGGTGTGATAACCCAGCGCAATCGGGCGACCGTCCGAGTGACGGATGCCGCCCTGGGTGCCGATCAGCAGGACTTCTCTGCCGGTGAGTTTGTTGGCATCCCAGCCCATACCGGCATTTTGCGTCATGCCGAACAGGTTGCCGCTGGGGGATTCGAGCAGCATTTGCGGGGTGAGCGGCAGCGCGCCCTGCGGCCCCGCAGCGTGGGTTTTCACCGCATAGAATTGTTCATCCTGCGGCGTAAAAATGGTGTCGATGGACATTGTCGTATTCTCCCGGTCAACCGCGTTCAAAGAACGGCTGGCGACATCTTTTTGGAAGTTGTTCTACATTATAGAACAACGTTCTTATAATTTGATTCACTGTAATCCAGGTGTTGCACAGAGGTAAATCAGAGAGACGGGGAGACTGCGCTTTTTTGAGGCTTGATCACAAAATGGGCGGCAACGGGATGTAATGGGGGGATGTGGGAGAGGCAATCGGGTCAGAAGGACGATATAACCGGGTTCAGCGGGCTAAATTTGTGGCCTTGTTTAACGACGTACCAGCGTTAAGGCTGGCACGGTTAGGGGATGACATTGTTTTACAGGGGCGCACCTCGCCATGATACGACCGCTATTGTCTGGAGTTAGTTAGTTGCCTGAAAATTAATATGCGGCAACCTCGCGTCACCATTCGCTTCATAGACAATGGAATTGCTGAACGAAAATACCCGGCCACTGTACCTGATATTAATGGTGTTACCCTCAGCACTCACGTTCGCTGCGCTACCGGCAGCAACCAGGAATGGCACCTGCTTTGCGAGGCTTGCTGTTATATTGCCTTCCAGCTTCCCGGATAAATAATACCGATAAGAGTTAGCCACCGTCGCTCCACCACCTGAATATTCCGTGACATAAAGCCAGGTGCTATCGTTGACTTTCTGCGAGCTAACCAGTTTGTCATCTGCCCTGTTATCGCCACCGGCATTGAGCATGACAAAACCAATGACAATGATCAGCAAGATGAGAGTTAGCGCATAATGAAACCACTTAATAACCGTTTTCAATGGCATATTTGATCCCTTCCTTTATCCAGTACTGATCCTGTGGATCATCGCCATAAGGTGCGTCTTTATACCATGTACCCCATTCTGGCCTTGAAGTTCTCGCTCGGCTCTGTGCCCAACCAGCCCCCATTAAAAGAATCTCTGCGGGAATACCAGCCGCATATCCCGTAGCGCCAAAATTAAAATTCCCAAATGCTGCCCAATAGGGATCAAATTGCTTATAGTCCCAGGGTCCCTTGTTGCGGACTTTCTGATAAAACCAGTAATAAGTTAAAGGAAGCGCCATATCTCGCGGTTCACCGTGATTATGGGCATCTTTCATATTGTTGCGCACGATCCCGATCCCCGGGCCGGCAATAGGTATTGCAGACATACGTCATCCCTTAGAGCATAACCGCACATAAATTTTAAAAGTGCACAACAGCATCACGAATAGGTAAAACTCTGGAATGCTAACAGACTTTCCACAGAGGGATCCCCTTCATGATGCAGGAATGCTTGACAATCAACACCGCTTTCGGGGTTCCTGGTGCTCAGGTCATTTATATTCTGGACAGCGTTGCTCTGTTTCATGGCTATCCGGCGACGATAAGAACCGATCAGAGCGCAGAATTTACGTGCCACGCGCTCGATCAACAGGCATTCGAGCATGGAGCGGAACTGAGCTTAATCCAGACGGACAAGCCAACGCAGAACAACGTTGTTGAGAATTTTAACGGTCACTTTCGCGATGAATGCCTGAATGAAAACTGGTTCAGCAATATTGTTCATACCCGGGAAAACGATTAATGACTGGCGGCAGAATTATAACGAGTCCAGACCTCATTCATCGCTGAATTACCAAACGCCGGCTGAATTTGCAGCAAGCTGGAGAAATGGAAAATTAGAAGGCAAACAAACCGACATTACTAACTAATCGTTGTATCTAATACCAGGGGCAGCTCAGAATGGCGATAAGCATTGGGCTAAAACGGATGAAATCATCAGTTTGGATCATCTCGGATTCCAAGAGGGGAAATTTCAAATGGCAATTACTTATCACATGCGCCCTGCGCGAGATATATTTTCAGTGATAGAATAAGGCAAAAAACATTATCGTAAAACTTACTAGTCCAAAGATATCAAGATTATATAGGCAGACTCCCCTATGAGTTCATTGAGCGCCGCAGGTATTGCAGTGAATCACCATGCTTCTGCTATAGTTACAGCAATACCTGTTTATACAAAAACAGGCGTCGAAAATTCAGGCAGGCAAATACGTTTTCTTAAGTGGAACCAACAGCTTAGTTTCAATATCCACTTGCTCATAGTTTTCCACTAACGCGCGGACCAAATCGTCCAGCGTCCATAGCGTCAACGGGATTGTAGAACGATCGGCCTCATAGCGCGCATCCTTGCTGAATCCCCCGGTACTGACATACAGCCCGCGATCGTCTTTATGACGGCCACCGATAAAACTACGGATTTGCTGGCTGCTCATCTGTTCCCGCCGGTGCTTTACCTCAACAATAATGCGCGGATTTTCAAACCCAAAACCGTCAGGCGAAGCAATGATATCTTTCCCACGATCAGCACCAGCAGGCGATACTTGAGTTTTATATCCCATGCTGCGTAACACGCCAGCGACCAGATTTTGCATCTCATCCCAGTCGAGACGGTTGATACGATCCTTGATGCCTTCAAAGGCGATCATTTCCATGTCGCGCAGGGGATTAGAAACAACCTCATCCTCTCCATGTGAAACAGGTACTTCTGGCACGACATCTGAGACAGGCTTTTTGCCCTGCACTAATTCATTCACGGCAAAATCAGGCACCTGAAAAACCGTCAGCGTAGAGCCAAGAGTGTTTCTGGTTGCATCACTCAGACTATCGCGCTTAATCTCTTCCGCATTCCACTTCACTTTACGGGCGATGCCCATACCATCTTCAAGCCACTCGGCATGAAACTCAAAATCTGAGGCGATTTTCCCTATTAAATAGGTCCGATTAGAAGGTGAATAAGTGATAGCCCAGTCACCTTTCTGCATTTCATTCACAAAGCGCCAGACCTGAGAAGCACCAGAACGAACAGTGCCTGTCTTAGTCTGTGGCTCAAGTTCCTGATACCGGGTAAACAACTGCTCTCTTGAGCACCCCGGTTTCACATAGGGAGCGAGCTGCGACCAGCCGATTGCAACAACCTGTTTGTCCCTAAAGTCATCGTACAATTTTCCGCCATCGCCGCGGATCATCCACATTTTAGTCGCCACAATAATTCCTTCTGAAAATGCCTCATCGTACGGGCAAAACTGTCAACCGGGATAGGGTCATTCCATTCAGCCATCTTACGCTGGAAAACAGTCGATAAAATGGCTAATCAAAATTCCCCCCTAAACCTGACGCCTCTCAAGGCTACTATAAATAGCCTCAATTTCTCCTTTCAGGTTATCACCGCAATAAACCATCGATGTATCGTATCGTTCATATCGCGCTTCACGTGTTGCGCTAAACCAGTTGAACGATCCCACGCACAGCAAACCATCATCCCCAATAACAATTTTGCTGTGAACACGATTGACCAGTTTTGTCGCAATACCAAGGGCGTTCAGTTTCTCCAGCGCCGCTTTGAGGTTCTGCTGCTTCTCTTTTCGCTTCTCAAAATCATTATGTTCAGTGTTGTAGCTTCTGTCAGTGACAATCGTGACGTTAATACCACGTGAACACGCCGCAATCATAGAATCAAGAAAACCGGTTTGCTCCAGTTTTTGCCAGGTCAGCCATGGAGAAACTATCGTGATGTGTTTACCGGTATTTTCAAATGTCTGATTCAGGAAATTATCATGCTGCTCCACACCATGGAGTGTGTAGATTTTGGTCTCGGAAGTTTTTAAATCCTTACGCTCTTTATAATCAAAAGTGAGCGCATTTTTCTCTGACTCAAAGAGATATTTTGCCAGTAATCCCCGCGGAGATGAGGCTGGCTGGATCTCAAACAGGTCCATATCGCCGAAGACCAGGAAACTGTCCTTCGCACGGGAGACAGCAACGTTCAGCATGCTGTTATCACTATCAATAAACCCACCGTCCTCATGCTTTGAATAGACTGGCGAGAATATAACAATCGCTCTTTCCGCCCCCTGAAGAGAATGCACAGTGCCCACTGTGAGCGACTTTTCATTCGCGCCTGTGCTGATGCCTTGTTTACTCATCGCCTGTTTGATGGTCGATACCTGCGCGCTAAAAGGCGTCACGATTCCGACAATCTCATGAAGTGATTTGCCGTAATGTGCTTCAATATCCTGCTGGTTATGTGTCAGCCAGGCAGCTATCGTTTCAGCCTCAAGCAAATTATATCGACTTCCGCTACTTGCCAGCTCTCCTTTACCATCAATATGGAGATAACCCATTGCGGGCATTAAATTGCTCTCTTCACACCCTCTTTTAGGCAACAACTTACCGTGATAGCAGAGCGTATTGCAGTATCCAATAATATTATCGAAGCACCGCCGGTGTTCATATAAGTACATTCCACGAGCCAGTTCGGGATCATATTGATAGCGTGAAGCACACTGCGCTACTTTCATGACGCTACCAGATGCGGCGCTTTTACCAAGCTCTGCGATTGCCGTATATTTCTCAGTAATCTCTTCTTGCGTACTACCTGACAGAATTTTTTCCGCCAGCATGTTACCTATATCAATAGCGGGAGCAATACTCCATATTGGCGGAATCTGTTCCGTATCACCAATCACTAATGCCTTTTTAGCCAAGGCAAACGAGGCAGCAGCCACTTCAGGAAGCACCTGACCGGCTTCATCGACAATGAGTAAATCAGCGAAGTCATATAAATAGCTTTTCTCGAATTTACGCTGACCTTTGTGCTCGCTTATCTGCATATTGCCGGGCAGCATATAGCAGGTCATGACCACACATGGGGTAAGTTTCATTCGGCGTTGCCAGCGAGCTGTTACCCCTTTAGCACCTTTCTTGCCCTTTTCTTTTTGCAGATCATCAATGCTGGCCATATCCATCAACCAACGACCTTCCCAGTAGTGGGTCGTCAGTAAGAATGCAGGGAAGCGAATCTGCGTATCAGCCAGTTCATCTGCCTGTGAGAAGCTCAGCTCCTCGTTGCCCTCATGTCCTAAATCAAGTGCCAGCCTCTGCCATTCCTGAGCCGCCTGCTGTTCTTTAAGAACAATTTCATGGGCGGAGTCAATCTGCTGCCGGTATGTTGTTTGCTCGCGCTCAGCGGAGTTGAGCAGTCCATCTATATTACGTTCGATGGTTTCAGGATCAGACCACTGATTCCCCGCAATCAGCGCACCTAATTTATCTTCGAGAAACAATTGTATTTGGTACTGCCGCTTACTGCGAACCGCTGGTAACCAGGAAAATAATGAATAGATCAGTGATTCACCGGCGCGATATTTTTTCCATTCCGCTTTAGCACTCTTTAGTTGAGTGACTTTTTGTTCTTGCCCGGAGAGTAATTTATCTAAATTATCGAGATATTGCTCAATGTCGTTAGCAATAAGCTCACGCGCAGCCCGAACCTGGCTTAACGTTTGCCATGTTGCGTTTAGTCTTACCAGTTGTTCGTATTTTGCTGCCAACTGACCATGCAGGAGTTCAATGACCTTTTCAGGGGTTGAACAATCTTTTTCAGGGAAGGCTGCCTTAGCTTTCTCCAGATAAAACAGCAGTGCATTCTCTACATACTCTTTTGACTCAACCTGGTTGAAGAAATCTTCAGTTTGGTATTTTTTGGCTGCCTCAGCTTTACGAGTGCTTGAGGGGAAATAAGCGCCGAAGCTTTTCAGCTCTGGCAACCATCGTCCGGCCATTGCACCAGTACCCTGGGAAAAGTCTTTCCCGAACGCCTCGATAATGTTCGTTACAGCCTGGTTATTCGTTGAAGTCGCGATAATAACCGGAGGTTCCGCTTTTTCGAGAGCCGCTCTGGCCCATTGAGTGGCAATAATAGAAAGCACCAGCGTGGTTTTCCCGGTACCCGGAGGGCCGTTAACGGCAAGGATATCGCCATGCCTGGCATCCAGAAAATGGCTTAAGGCATCGCGCTGAGCCTTTGCAAGCGGGAACTTATCTCCGGAGTGTCCAAGCCTGTCGCTGAATTTTGCTTCCGGAGCGAGCAAAGACTCTGCAGCATGAACCTCCCGCGAGGCGAAACGATTGAAAAGCGGCACATCCTTTTTGCAAACAAGCAGGTGGTCATAAAGCGAAAGGATATGGAAACTGGCGCCGCCAGATTGCGCCGTTTTAACAATATAACCGTGCTCAGCGAGTTCATATTGCTCGGGATTTTTAATCCAGTCGCCGACAACGTTCTTCAGTAGCCTCTCTGAATCATCCAGATATTGACGCCAATCCTGCTGCCAGGCTGCATATCGTGCTTCTCGTTCTTCATCCGTTTCGGCAGTGTTATCAACGCTGTCATCAAAGTTGATAGAGAATGACGTATGTGTCGTTTTATATTTGTCATACTGCTCAATCTCACCAATCGAAAATGCCCCTTTTGGCAAAGGTTCAAGCAGGTCTCTGGGAATGGAGGTCGCTGGCGTCGGATATAAAAAACCTTCACGGCTCAACAGGGCTGGCGTCACTATCGGGGTAACAATATCAGGCGCACCAGCGTAACGGTCCTTTCCATGCTGCAGTAACCGGAAATAAACCTTTGGCCGCAAGATGACATCGACTGTTTCGACGTCGTCTTTTTCTCCTTCAAAAAATTTATCGACGATCGCTTCGTCAAGACGTCCCGCCGCTATCCCATGCCAGTGAGTGAAATTTTTGGCGTCTTTGCGTTCAAAACTGCCCTTTCCTGACTCAGCATCTGCCAGCGAGTTGCGCCAGTATGAGGCAAACCCTAAAGCATTTTCATCCATTACCAGTCCTATGACTCAATGAAATCCATTGATTTATCGAATATAAAATCACCGTATGGATAACTATTGTCCACGTTGAAAGGCTGGCTGCAATGTTTTGTTCACGCTTCGATACAAATACTCAGGTTATACGGAGTTAAGAAAACGACCATATCCTGCTGCATGGCACATAAAAGCTTTATAACTGAAGCAGCAGAGGATTACCGGTTGCACAGCACGCTCCAGAAGCCCGTGAGCCCTACTGGCAGCGTTCAATGCAATTTTGGAACCTGTAAGTTCAGAAAATAGCGCTGTCGAAGATGATTCTGTATGTAGGCTCTCCAGCTATTGTTTTGTCCGATACTTGCGAATAAAAGCATTCAAAATGTCGCCTTCACCATGCATGACAGAAAAAGAATATTCACATTCTTTCTTTATCAAGATTCCGCATAATTCCTTGTGCAAATCTACATTAACGCCCTTTCCTTTCTGCGCTTTCTTCACACCGAGCTCACATGAACTGATTAATTCAACATTACAGGGTTTCTTCAAACAATTCACACCATCAATTAAGCCCTGGAGAATGCATCTATTTGCGGTCGTATCACTGTAGGAGAAAGTCAGATATTTTATTTTCCCTTCACATTCCAGCACAACTTCCGCCGAACCTTCACGTGTTGCAGCATCACAACTTCCTGTTGAATATACTTTTACCATCTTCATTTTGTACCTTGCCCCTTACCAAATAAATCACGATATCCTATATCAAAGGCATTCTCGTCAAAACTTAATTATCTCAGTAAACTCTCCCGATGCCACTCCAGATAAGAATACGATTCAACAGAAAACGCCTTTATTTTCTCCGGCAACAAACACTGCTTTTTAACACTAATATCTTGACCCTGCCCCAAAATCAGTGCAGTGTTAAATTAGAGATCTTCGCCTTTCTGGAGGCTTTGGATAAATTCATCCGGAGTCATGTCATTTAATGCGCCAGTATTTGGAACCTTTCGCAGAAACCTCAAGATACAACCCACCGCCATCGGCCATTTTATAGGTTTTGTCTTTAGGCTTGGCGGTCTCTACCTGTCTGGCGTTGAGCTTCATTTTGGGGGCACATTTCTAATCGAAGTTAAGATGCCCCCAATTATGCCCCCAGTGCCCCCCGGATTTCAACGGACGAACTCGGACGATGCTGGATGCGAAAAACGCTGTACGCATTGATATTAAGGGGTTTGGTGGACTTTCTCGGATGGTTTTGGAAGGGGTCTTGGTGCGAAGGCCGGACTCGAACCGGCACGGGTTTAGGCGGCTTAGCTTGCTTCAACAATCATCGTTAACTCGTTGAACTAGCTAGACTAAAGCTCATAACCCCGGCACATTTCACAGACTGTTTAGCCATGAAAAAGCCCCGACAACATAACCGGGGTTTGTATGAGTTTCAAGAGAGATCGTTATCTAGTTTTAGATCCCTGCGGGAATTACCTCGTGCGGATAGCTATCCCCAGCTACATGCGCCACCTGTTCCAAGGGAAGCGCTACTTTATGAAAAGCACAGGGACACGAGACATACGTCAAGCGCGTTTGTTTCGGGATGCTATTGCTCTGGAATGGACTCGCTTAAAGAATCTACTAAAGCCACAAGGAGGCTCATCCGTCGATCAAATCATTGATGAACTACGGCGTGTCAGTGTGTACGCCAAGGAAGCCCCCGCATCATTTGGTGCATCGGTTCAGGCTTGCCCTTCCCTACTTAAAATGCGCGATCTGTATCTTCTCCAATACAGTGAGAAGAGAAAGCTGACCACGCTATCCAAGACCAACAAAGCCGTAGAAGTGCTGTTAATCCACCTGAAAAAGAAAGATATTCAGTTGCGGGATATTAACCGAACCATAGTTACAGGCTGGTTAGATAAGCTCAAAACTGAGCGAGCGCCGCAAACCATCCAGAACTATATAAGCGCACTGGCGCAGATATGGGATCTGGCACGCAATCGCTATCACGATGCACCACAGGACAATCCTTGGCGCGGCCATACGCTCGAAGCAAAAAGCAGCAAGGTCAGCTATGAAGTCTTCGCACCGGGCGAGCTAGCAAAGGTCTATGATTTGCTCGATGATGAGATGAAAGCGGTAACGGCTATTGGGGCATACAGCGGTATGCGGATCAATGAAATATGTACGCTGCGTGAGAGCAGTATTAAAACCATCGAGGGCGTTTTGTGCTTTGAGATCACCGAGGGGAAGACCAAGAGCGCGGCACGAATCGTCCCAGTACACAGCAAGCTAATCCCCCTCGTGAAATCATTGCTCAAAACCACACATAGCGGTTTTCTGTTCTATCACGCGTCAATTACAGACCGGGCGGATGGGAAGCGCTCAACGTGGCATACGCAGCAGTTCACACGGGCAAAGCGTAAAGCTCTTGGTGAACTTGCCGCAGAGAGGAAAGTGTTTCACTCACTCCGCCATGCGTTTGTGCAACAGCTCGACCGTGCTCAAGTTCCAGAGGATCGTATTGCCTTACTCGTCGGCCATGAGCGAGGTAGCACGGAGAGCTTCAAAACATATTCAAAAAATGCAGCAGCACCAGCCGAACTGTCGCGCTACGTGGAGTTTGTGAACCATCAAATAGCCATTTAAATTTATGGATGTTTGAACCGTCCATCTGGGCCACCCCATCTCTACAGCTACCCGCAATCCGTTGCAATGACCCCCTCATCTGTTAAGATGCAGGGGCGTTTTCGCATGTCTTAATGATCAGCAATAGGTAAAAAATGTCCACACTTAAACCCGCCATCTTCTCTTTCTTTTCCGGCTCAGGCTTTTTAGACCTTGGCTTTGAAAACTCAGGCTACGAAGTGGTTTTTGTGAATGAATTTCACCCGCCGTTTATGGATGCTTACAAGCACTCGCGTGCGGTAATGAACAAGCCTATCCCTCGTTTTGGCTATGCCGAAAAGAGCATAGAGGAAGTTGATCACAGGCAGTTGAAAGATGCTATCAAAGCCCTCAAGAAAGAAAAAAGGCTGATCGGCTTCATTGGTGGCCCACCTTGCCCCGACTTCTCCGTTGCGGGCAAAAACAAAGGGCGCGATGGGGAGAATGGTAAGCTATCCCAAAGCTACATTGATATAATTGTAGAGATGAAACCTGACTTCTTCTTGTTCGAGAACGTCAAGGGGTTATATCGCACACTCAAGCATCGCGAGTTTTTTGAGCATCTCAAAGAGCAGTTGATGGATGTGGGTTACACTCTTCATGAAAGGTTGATTAATTCGATTGAATACGGTGCTCCGCAAGACCGAGAGCGCATTATTCTATTGGGTTTCCAAAGTAAGAGACTAGCCAAGTCATTTAATTGGAGTGGCAGATTATACCCGGATCGTAATGCCTTTAGTTACAGTTGGCCAACAACAAATGAATTTTCCGAGGACTCTACACTTGCAATGCCAGAGTCACTCCCACAAGAATTAACTGTTGATTACTGGTTTAAGAAAAATAATGTTTCTGAACATGTGAACGCGAAGCATGTATTTACGGCCAGAGCTGGATTAGTACGCTTCAAGGCTGTTGCAGAAGGTGACGATAGTAAAAAATCTTACAAGCGCCTCCACCGCTGGAGATATTCGCCGACTGCTGCTTATGGTAATAACGAGGTTCATTTACATCCATATAAGCCACGCAGAATAACAGTTGCAGAAGCGCTTGCCATTCAGTCTTTGCCGAAAGAGTTTGAATTGCCATCTTATATGACTCTTTCAAATATGTTCAAAACTGTTGGTAATGGTGTTCCTTACCTTGCAGCCTTCGGAATAGCAAAATCTATATTAGAGCATTTAGGGATAAAAGATGAATTTGACAGCAATGAATCTTGTGAATGCGATAGCCAACCTGCCCAAAAACAGGCAGTTTGATTATGTGAATGAAAGTAATGCTGGGAAGATTGTCGTCGACTCGATTAAGTCACCACAAGGCCCGATACGCTTTAAGCGTTTTAATCCGACCAAAGGCGAGACGCTTAAAGATGCAAAAATAGACAGCATCTCTAGCCAGATGCTTTGGCGTTTGGCTAATGCAATTCAAGAGGATGCACCTATCAATTTAGATAGAGTGCTTGGTGCAAGCTATAACTCCCGTTCCGTTATTGAGAGTTTACTTGCACACACACCGCAATTTTATTGGTGTAAACTCGACCGTTTAGAAGTTATTAACACTAAACAGACGGTAAAGAAAGGCCACAAGCATCTTGTGTACTTACCCAATTCGCCACACGAAAACGGTAAGCTCTCTGAATACAAAGCTAATATTGTAATATCAGAGATGAAAACAGAAGTTGTTTATCAAAGCGTTGATCTGGAAACAATCCGTCCAGTTGAAGGCATGTCGATTGAAGAATCAAGAAGGCATGCACAAATCCAGATTGCATTAGTAAAAATCGGCCACCACTTAGGCTACAGAACATGGGTGGCAGCTAATGATCGTGGACTTAAATATAACGGAAAAGTCATTGCTCAAATGGACGGGGTAATTGATAGCCTCTCAAATGAAAAGGTATTAAGCTCGTACAGCGAGGCCATTGACGGTGCTAAACTAATAGATTGCATTTGGTTTAGAAATGGGAAATTAATGCCAGCCGTGATGGAAATTGAGCACAGCACTGGGATTAAAAGCGGGTTAACCCGGATGAAGAATTTTTGTGACTATGCCCCACGGCTTCAAGATATCAGATGGACAATCGTAGCCCCCGATGAATATCGTGCTAAAGTCATTGAGTTTGCGAATATGCCGCAATTTCGAGAGCTGGACACAAAATTCTTCCCGTACTCAGCAGTCGAAGAACTGTATTCTCTTTGTGAACGACGCAAACCACAAGGAATTACAGATCAATTCCTTAATGCGTTTATGGAAAACTGCGTAGCCCACTGACTAGAAGTTGAACATCTTTTGTGCCGGGTGCAACCCCGGCGCAGCCAGAACTCATCACCCCGGATAAACAACGCCCAGCCCTTGGTTTTGTTGGCGGTAGCTCACCAGCATTGCGTTCATGCTGCTAGGCGACAACCCACACAAACGCCCAGCATGATAGCCACCCTCAGCAGCGTTAGCAGAGCGATGCACCACAGCACGCACGCGCCCGGTTCGATGGCAGTGATCTAGCACGGCAGACGCAAGGCGCAGCGGTTTACCTGTCACCGCACAGCGACGGTATTGATAATTCCACAGGAAGACACGGACGGCAGCCACGTCAGCGCGGCGCAGCTCCAGCCGCCCGGAACCATTCAACAGGAAGCGATACACATCTTCGAATACAGCAGCATTTGTAATCCGTTCTGCCAGCGGCATGTTGCCGAGGTGTTCCAGATAGCCCCGCATCGCTTTTCTTAGTAGTTGGTCTGTCCGTGTAACCATGATTCAAAGTCTCCATTGTCAGAGGCTGCCCGCTTGCAGGCTTCGTATTCTTCGCACTGGCGTTGGCAAACCAGAACATAAAGCTCATCAGCCATCGCATTAACGCGTTTGTCACTGATACCGTTGCGGCGCATTATCCCCAGCAGCTTACGAAATTCAGCTTCCAGCTCAGGCTCTCCGTTATCCATTACCCACTGTTTCGGGTCAGCGAGTCCGCCGGTCATTGGCGGCGGCTCGATGTACCGCCACCTTAATTTAATCGTGGTTATCATCTTCTTTATTCTCTCTGTAAGCCGGGTGCATTACCCGGTATTGCTCAATGGTCAAACCCTCGCTGGCCGCTGTAAGCCGTTCCTTTTGCTTACCCGCCAATCGTAAGGCGCTGTCTCTCCAGCAGAGCAGAAAGAAGATGGTCAGCACCTGTTTACTCAAGCCATCCAGAAGATCGCCAAGCCCTTGCTCCAGCATACAGGCACGCCATGCAGCGGCGTGCTCAGTCATAGCACCGACTATCGGGACAGGTGCGCCGAGCATCGTCGCAAGCTGGCTCATAACACTATTAGCATCGCCCGGATGCAGTCGGGGAATAGTCATGCGGCCAGCCTGCGCCAACAGTTCAGCGTACCGCTGGCGGCGTGGGTCATCATCTGCCAGCGCTCTAATCGGCTTTTCATCAGCCATATATGGAACCTCCGAGGATTAGGCAGCCTGCAACAAATCGGCTGGCGTTGAGGGATGGTATCTGACTTTAGCTTTTAGATAGGCAGCACGCGCCGCCGCTTCGGTAGTAAATAAGCCAAGATGACGGAGTACACCATCAACGCGTATGTAAGCCTCCCATTTGCTACAGCCCTTATTCCAGCTATACCCCCTTGCCTTGCGTCGGTTCTGGTCGTTTTCCCGCTGCGTAACCAAACGCAGGTTGCATAGGCGATTGTCGTCACGGATACCGTTGATGTGATCGATCTGCTTAACGTGAGGAATAGCGCCATGCGCAAGAATCCACGCCACGCGATGGGCTTTTAGCTGGTACTGCTTGCCATCGAGCCGCAGGGCAACTTGACGATAGCCATCAGCTCGCCGGGTGGAGTCAGCATAGGAGCCAGCCTTAACCCGGCGTCGGTTAGCTATATGGTGCAGGCGACCTGTCACCGGGTCATACAGGAAAAGGGATCGCAATAACTCAGGGGCGTAAGCATCATTAACCATGACTCAGCCCCTCCAGTTACACAGCTTGTCGGAAATTGATAACGCAGTCCGGGCGGCGCAGCCCAACATTGAACAGACGATATGAGTCCATCACCATCGTCATTTCGCGCTCATCATCCCACTGACGATTGATGACGCTCTGCGCTTCGACCGTCAGCAGCACAGAGGAAGGTTTAAACAGCGTCGCTCTCGTCATCGCTTCCTCTGCGGTAACGTCATAATCAGCGCCCAGTTCATGCCCGGTAATGGCTTCCTGCGGGTAACTATTCAGCTCGATAACTCGCACCCCAGCGACATAGCCAACACGACGCCATGCGTAATCGTTGCCACTATCCCGGCTGTAACGGACGTTCATCAGCTTCTTATGTTCCATCAGAATGCTGAACCAAGCCGGGTCGATGAGAAGCACCAGCTCAGCCACCGGAATATCTTTCTCGGTAAGGAACCGATTAACAGCAGCTTTGATAGCGTGAACCAGTTCGTTAGCCGCATCCTCTTCGCTCCCCGTTGTCAGGTCGAGCGAGACAACGTTATCCGTAAGCGGGTTAAACGTTGGTTGCAGTGTCGGCGGCGGTACAAAGTCAGTCGCTTTGATTAACTGGATGGTGTGCGCTTCGTCGTAAAACTTCGCATGGGCTGTCCCCATGTTGCGGCTCAGCTCGGCGCGAAAGGTGGGTGCAGTCCAGTCATCTTGATAATCAATCGGGATGCGGATATAGCTCAGAGTATCCACAGAGATGATCAGCTTGTCCGACTTAACGGCGGTAGGCTCCAGCGATTGCCCTGCGGTTCTGCCCTTCACCTCAAGATCACCACTCAGGCGATCAATGCGGTATTGGTTGCTGCCTTTCAGCGGCCTGTATGTAGACAGCCCCTCGGCCAGAAATACGGATTTGGACTCTAAACGGGTCTGGACATCCCGGTCATAAGCCTCGATGTGAATATCATTGTCGGATTCCACCCCGCCATAATGTGGGCGAAACAGATCGGGACTGTACGAAGTATCAGCCATAACAAAACTCCTACGTAGGTTGATGAAGCCCGCGCCATCGTCATGGCACAGACGTGCGTAATCCTCCCGCCGAGGCAGGATTCAGAACGGTATCGATTAAAGGGATGAGGTGCCCCGAAATGGGCGTTTTGAGGCCAGAGCTGGCGCGGTTCTCAGGGGTTAGTGCGCGTGAAGTAAGGCGAACGTATTACCTTGCATTAGTGCGCACTCATACGCGCCATGTTCAACACCTTCCGCACAGAGGTTTCAGACACGCCAACCTTGCTTGCGATGTAACGATTCTTCTGGCCTTTTGCAGAGCGATCGATAATGTCAGCGCGTATCGCCTCAGTGATCACCTTGCGGGGTCTGGCTCGATTCTTCTCGTGCCGTTCACGTTCGCGCATCCGCTCGGCCATCTTCGGCGGTAGTACAGGGGAAAGCCCACGGCTAACGCCAGATGTGCGGGTGCCGGATGTGGCAGAACGGGCAACGATATAAACCGCTTCGTCTGGGTTAAAAGCGTGCTGCACACGCTCAGGGTAAATGTGGTCGCATCTACCCAGCGGCAAGGCGAAATCCGGGCGCACGTC
>OAWV01000989.1_pt1 | contig 16763 bp, 15 predicted proteins | sample 1495551 | NCBI WGS metagenome assembly OAWV01 (sample SAMEA2580245, study PRJEB22360) | human gut metagenome | biome: human gut; feature: human-associated habitat; material: faeces | place: Denmark | collected 2008/2010 | reverse complement strand
CTCGGTTTTTTGCTTTTCAATGGCGTCGGCAACTTTTCGAGCAGGGTTCCCTGAATCATTGTAAAAGCGATCAGAAATCAAAAAAAGCGCTTGCGGATCTAATTCTTTGCCTCGAATATAATCAGGATTGAGATGAATGATATAAAACTGAACGACAGAAATGCCCAACTTCTCCAACACCCAGTTGTTCAGCATATAGCTGAACGCTTCATCTTCTTTCGGCAGATGACCGCCGTAAAGAAAATAGACCTCCCACCCCGCGCTTCCGTGATGCAGAAATGGAATTTTAACGCGCAGCTGATTGTATTCAAAACGTGCTGAAACCAGCCACTCCTGCTGATTGAGAGCCGCCATCGCAAGTGAAGGATCATCACCGCGAATACCGCGAAAATGTTCGTTAATTTTTAATTTCTGGCAGGCTAAACCGGTCAGATCTTCATCCATTCTCACAAAAGGAGAAAAGGGCGGCGTCGGTTCTTTTTTTGACAGCCAGAAATATTTCGGACATCGTTTAAATTTTTTACAATCTGAAATATGAACCATGAATAATCACCTTTTTGATTATATCATTCCCCATCAGGCAATCCAAGAAAAGTTTTTGTCAGCAGTATCGCCAAACATGAAACGTCCAGAAGAAACATTCAGAATTCAGCCGCATTCACACTGACTTTTATGATTATTCCAGCTCATTCCTCAGCAGAATCAATCCATTGTCTGAAATAGTTTCGCAGTGCCGGATCACAGACATAGACAAAAGTACCCTTGATTGCCCGGGTTAACAAAACCTTATAAATATTGAGAATATAATGCTTCAGAATCTTTTCATCATGAATCGAGGCTTTGCCAAATCGGTCAAAATAGTGCTCAGCGTGAACCACAATGCTCTGAGTTTGTTCATCATAGGCTAGTTCCGGGCCGACGATGACGCCGGCATAATTCAGATCATAGCCCTGTACCGTATGAATACATCCCACCTCGTTGACAGCATTCTCAGAATTTACCCAGTCTTCATTGACTGAATTCCAAATGAAGCGGCTGGATTCAATCTCAATATCATATAGCTGTTCACTTCGGATTTGATCCAAAGCTTTGTTTTGGGTTTTCCATTTCCAGGCATAACCGGCGACCAGCCGGCATAGTCCAACTTCCCTTTCCTTCTCCTGCAGCGTTCGGACTAAATCCTGAATCTGATCAAACAGGAGAAATTCGTAATTTTTAAACTTCTTTTTCTTTGGATTTCCATATTCGTACAGAATATTTTCAACATAAGCAATATAATCCTGGCCGGCCGCTACCCGCATCTGGGATGTTAAGAAATACTCTTCCGTGTTTTCTTTTTGAACTAATCGCTGAAATACTCCATTGTCTATATCCGAGGGTTTCACCGTCTGCGTATCATCATAAAACAAGATCTGATAATCACTGCAGCAGCGAATCCAATCCCATTCATTTCCATCCTTGAGACCTAACTGCGCATTAATCCGCTCAAATACCTTGTGATGTCCCGGCATCAGATTCTTCTTTTGCCGCAGCCGATGAGCTTCATCTACGATAAGCACGTCATAATGTTCTTTGATCACATCCGAGGGACCGATAACCATGGAAGACCGAAGTCCCTGAACCTGCTTAAACACTTTTTTCAAGGTTTTGCGCAGTGAAGTCATAGGAACAACCAAACCTATTTTTAAACTTTTAATATTTTTCAGATAATATAGGCTCTGAAATGAAAATTCATCTTCATCCGCTGTAAATTCATCCGCCGCCTCAGGTTGGGACGTCATCACATCTGTGATCAGTTTCATCAGATAAACGGCCAGCACAGTCTTTCCGGTTCCTGCTCCGCCATGAACCAGAAAAGCAGTTTCTTCATTGCGCTGAAGATGCTGCAAAAGTGAATCAAACAAACTCTCTGCCGTCTTGTACTGATCCTCTGTCAACGATTTGTAAGGGGAATATTTAAATAAATCACTGTTTTCAATCTGAACATGATTATGCTTTGCAATCCCCTGTTTTATCAGCAGCTGCCAGATTTCTCTGAAGGTTTTCTCATAGACCTCTTTTTCATAATAGTTATAATTGCGGATTCCATTATTTCCATTCTGCAGTCTGAACTGACCGTCGGCTGAAAGATACTTGATCAGCGAAGCTTCGATATCCGTTGTTGCCGACTTATTAAACCGCTTATCAGTAATGACCCTCAGCTGATCCAGGCGCCTCCGGTCAGCATGATGGTAATGCTGCTGAATGCGATGGGCAATGTTGATCGTTTCTCCAACATAGGCCTCTTTACGGCCTGTCAGAATATAAACTGAAGGGTACTGAATTGCCTGCGTAATTCCTCTTGCCTTATTTACTGCCTGATCATCAAATGGAATTGTTTTTATTCTGACCATTCAAAATTCCTCCTACAGCTGATCGTATTTTGTACTTTTTCCTCTGGCTTTCTCCACCGGGTATTTTTCACGGTTCTTTTCCAGCTTCTGCAAAATAATCGTTTCGGCATCCACGCCCAGCTTTGCGCTCATTAGCAGGCAATAGTTCATCACATCCGCCAGTTCCTCACAGACCTTTTGCTGATCAAACTCAGCATTCCATTGGAAACATTCCAGCAGTTCACCCGCTTCAATCGCAATTGACTTGGCCAGATTCTCCGGACTGTGAAATTGGTCCCAATCGCGTTCTTCATTAAATTTTATAATTTCTGCTAATGCTTTCTTCATACATCCACCTCATCCTTTCAAGTATATCACGGCTATCGTGAAAAGGGATATCCCTGATCCTTTTTCCCGGCAAAAAAGGCGCTTCTTCGCGCCTTTGTTCTTTCTTTGCTGGTTTAGGCTTCAATGCAGAACTTTCCGTCTTTGAAGAAAACAACTTCCGTTTTATCCGCATGAACGCCTGTGATCTGCATATCATCGCTGCCGAACATGAAATCCACATGCACCATTGAGAAATTACAGCCTCTGGCTTTCATTTCTTCTTCACTCATGTCCTGTGAGCCTTCCATATTCATCGGATACGCCCGGCCCAAAGCGAGATGACAGCTGGCGTTTTCGTCAAATAAGGTATTATAGAACAAAATTCCGGATTGTGAAATAGGCGTATCCACATCAATCAGCGCGACTTCACCAAGATAGGCGCTGCCTTCATCAAATTCAATCAGACTGGCTAAAGCGGCTTCTTCTTCCTCAGCATGCCAGCGCACAGCTTTGCCCTGTTCAAATTCAATCCAGAAGTTCTGAATCAGCTTGCCCTGATAGCTCAGCGGCTTGGTTGCCTGAACGCGGCCCTGAACGCCCGTTCTTTTCGGCATAGTAAAATTTTCTTCAGTCGGCATATTGGGATTAAAGACAACACCATGCTGGGATTTTTCACAGCCGCCTTCCCAGATATGACCTTCCGCCAACTCCACAACCAGATCGGTTCCCTTTTGGTTTTTAAAATGCAGGGAAGCAAACTGCTGACGATTCAGCCAGTCATTGTGAGCGGACAGCTCCTGGTTGTGTTTTTCCCATAGAGCGATCGGATCCTGATCCTTTTGGATGCGCACGGAAGCCAGAATGGCGTTCCACAGTTTTTCCACGGCCGCTTCCGGCGTTTCGTCCGGAAAGACTTTCAGCGCCCATTCCGGATTCGGGATCGCGATGATCGACCACTGACCTTCATTAGCCATCGTGTAATTCTGAAACTTCTCCAGGGCTTTGCGTCGCGCCGCAACAACCTGCTGCACCTTTTGCTGATCGACGTCTTTCATTATTCCAGGAATGCTGGAGTCAATGTTCAAAATGCAGTAGCCGCGGTCAACAAATTCCTGTTCCCGTGCCACAAGCCAATCCGGCACACGCTGAAGCACCGCGGTATCCGCGTAATCATAATCGAGCTTTGTGAGCTGATCATCCTGCCACAGCACCACCACTTCGCCTGCACCTGCGCGATAGCCTTCTTCAACACACAGCCGGACAAACGGCGCTGAATCCACCTGCGCTTTAATCACCAGCAGCTGTCCTTTTTGGACATGAACGCCCAAGCGGACAGCCAGTTCAGCATACTGGCGCAGACATTTTTCTGAAATCAAGGTTATTCCTTCTTTCTGTTCTGTTAGTTTCCGTGAGAGATTGGCAGCATTGCCGCACCGATAATTCCCGGTTCTTCCAGCTTGGCTGTTTCAAAAAGCGTATCCCGCATCGGGACATGCACAAGATTCTTGAAATTCGCAACAACTTTATCCATGAATACGTCTTTGGACTGCATCATGCCACCGCCGATCACAAACATCCATGGGTCAGCAATATGCGCGATGACGGAGAACATCACAGCCAAATCATAGGCCATATTATCCACAATCGACTGCGCCTGCGGATTGCCTTGTTTTGCCAGATCAAACACATCGCCGGCATGCCGAATCTGATCTCCGAAAAGCGCTTTGCCCTTACGGGTAATCGCCACACCGCTGGCTTCATTTTCCACAGCGCCGATATTCAAATGATTGACCTTTTCGCGGTTGCGGTCAATGATAATATTGGCGATTTCACCTGCGTGACCATGCTTGCCGCTGACAACTTTGCCATCGACGATCAAGGCGCCGCCGATACCGGTCGAAATCGTGACATAATAGACGACCGGCAAGCCCTTTCCAGCCCCGACTAACGCTTCCGCTAGTCCGGCAACATTGGCATCGTTGTCAACATAAGCCGGCATATTGAAGTTCTGCGTCAATTCCGCCGCAATCGGATATTGTTCAAAACCCGGCAGGTTGGTCGCCATCAGCATTTTTCCGTTGATTGTATCCACCGGCCCCGGCACCCCGACGCCAATCCCCTCACATTCAGTATACCCCGGAATTTCCCGGATCATTTCCATCATGTTGTCCATGACCTTCCGCGGTCCCTCCTGGGCCAGCGACGGACGTTTGACTTCTGCCAAAACAATTCCATCACGCGTAACTTTGGCAACGCGGACATTCGTTCCCCCTAAATCAATTCCTAAATATGTTTTCATACTCTAGGTCCTCCTTAGATTTAATTATAACGAAAGCTGCAAGGGGTTACAACTAAAGACCGTGTTGAAAAGTCAGGTTTTTCAATTCAACGCTGAAAGTCCAATAAACAAACCAAATTTTCCATATATAAATAAATCATTCCTCTTTTGCCGCGCTTTAATTCTTCGTAATTGAATTTCAAACATCCGTCAGCTTATTGTTGAACAAGACTTGTATCGTCGCTAAGCAATGAAGTCAACTGCCGGCATTTTTTCATTCCAATCATCCGCAATGTCTTGAATCTACACTTTTCCTTTTCCACTTTACCAATAGAAAAAGCTGTTTTTCTTTCAAACGGAAGCAACGTGATTTCCGCGGCTCCGGAATGAAAATACAGCTCTCTTTTTGATTCCTTTCCTGATCGATTTCCAGTCTTTTTTAGATTTTCACAAGCTGCTGTTCCTCAGAATTTTCTAAGATTCTGTAACCCTGATGATCCTACATAACACAAACTTTCTTTTGTCTTCACCGACAGGTTTTAATTCCAGCCTGATCGGCATCTATGTAAATCTTTTTTCGCTTATTCTCGAACCCGATCTTCACTTAACCTTGTTTATAAAATCAGCTTTTCAGAAATTTTAACGCGTTGACTGGGCCGTAATGAAAGCTGCAATGTCCTTGGTAACCCGCTCATCCACAACAGCCTTCTGCATATAGTAAGTATTCGGATTCGCATCAAAGTCACCCGGCATCATCAAATGAGATAACCCCGGATAGCTGTGAAAAGTCCAATTTGATCGTTCGCCATAAGCGGCCTTCCATGTTTCATATTCCTGCAGCGGAACCTGATAATCTTCTTCTCCCTGCAGTACCAGAACTGGTTTCGTTATCGCTTCTGCCGTTTTAACCGGATCATAAGCAAGCAGATCTTTCCAATAAGCCGGATAAGCGCCTGCAACTAATTCGTCATCGGCTAACTGATCCAGCTGATTTAGCTTATCCAGCTCCGCCGCTGCCGCCTCTACGGCTGCTTTTTCCTGATCTGTATTCATAAACTGGGCTAAATGCGCATATTGGAATCGCATTAATGAAGCTAAATCCGTTACCGGTGCAGCCATCATAATATAACCGGCAGCCTGCGGTGTTTCCGCGGCGATACGGGGAATGCATAACCCACCTAAACTATGACCCAAGACATAGATTGCAGCGGAATCCACTTCTGGCTGCCCGGCCATGAATTCAACGATATCCACAGCATCGTGTACTGTTTCCTGATCCACCGTCAGCTGTATATCAGCGGCACAATCTGCGCCATAAACATAGGTACGCTTGTCATAACGAAGGGTTGCAATCCCCTGTTCAGCAAGCCGATAAGCGATATCCTTAAAAACGGTATTGCCGTAAATTGTTTCATTGCGGTCATTCGGCCCGGAACCGTGAACCAGAATGATGACCGGAACCGGCTGTTCCTTGTTGGGCAATGTCAGCGTCGCCGGCAGATCCTTTCCATCCCGCATCATGATTGTCAATTCCTGTTCTCTCGCGCCTTCCGGCAATGTCAGGGCCGCAACATCGCTTGGTTCAACATATTCTGAGAAATTAACGCCTGCAATTTGATCCTGATCATTAAAGACAACATTAACACTTAAATTCTGATTTTCAAAAAGAACTGGTACCTGAACAATCTTGTAGGCACCCTGTTCGATCTCATTGGCTTTTTGAATTTCTTTCAGCGCCCCCAGCTGTTTCAATGAAGGTTCCAGAGAAGCCTGCAGCTGAACCGCAGCTTTCTGCATTTGTTCATCGTAGGCAAAACCTTTTAACAGCTTTTCAAAATCGCAGGCTCCCAAGGTTTCTACATACGCTTTCGCAATTTCTTCGCGGCTGCCTGTCACTTTATCCGTAACCTCCGTTCCTGGTTCGTCGGTTTGTTTCGGCTCCGATGCTTTTTGACATCCGCCCAGAACAACTGCCATCAACATTAACCCGATCATTCCTTTTTTAACTGCTTTGTTCATTTTATTTTTCCTTTCTGATCTCCATCAATTAGATGTTTATCTAATTGAATTATAGAATTCTCTTCCATCTTTGTCAATTCTTATTTTTCTTCTTTTCTATCTCGTTTTCTTTGTCATTCTGGCTGACTTTTTAAGGTTTCCCGCCTGACGTATCTATTTTCAATCAATCCCTCATATCAATTCAATTCCTCAAAACAAAAAACTCCGTCTGTAAATCAGACAGAGTGGTGTTGTCTATAATTTCGTTTTGATATTTTCAGCTAAGCTGTCACTTCTTCAGCATCGCAGGCATCAACGCCGATTAAATCATGATGCCGAGCCTTCGTTACTTTAACCCAGGCAAAGGTCCCCGGCTGATAGCTGCGGGAGCTTTTAAACTTGATCAGTCCGTCAATTCCGTCAGGCGCACTGTGGATGCCGCGGCCATGGTAATAGCCCGTTAGTCCATCCTGGTTCTCAATCAGAACTTCCAGTGTCTTGCCAATCAAGGCTTCACCATTCTCCTGCGCAATCTGATTTTGGACTGTCATTAACCGTTCCAACCGTTCATCCATGATTTCCTGGGAAATCTGACCTTCCATGGTATATGCTGGAGTATCCTCCTCATTGGAGAAAGTGAAAGCCCCCAAACGATCCCAACGAACTTCCTGAATAAAATCAATCATTTTCTGGAAGTCTTCTTCTGTTTCCTGTGGGAAACCGACAATCATCGTTGTCCGCAGCACCGGCATTTCATAAGTTTCCCGAATCAGTTTCACTGTCCGCAGAATACTTTCCACGCTGCCGCGGCGATTCATCAGCTGCAGCATCTTATCGCTGCCATGCTGAACTGGAATATCGAAATAAGGAATCACTTTCTTCAGATCCTTAATGCCCGTAACAAATTCATCATCAATTTCATCCGGATACAAGTAAAGAACACGAATCCAATGCAGTCCTTCAATCGCATTCAGTTCCGTCAGCAGATCCCAAATCCGCCGCCGGCCGTAACAATCCGTGCCGTAGCGGGAGGTGTCCTGAGCAATTACGACGAGTTCTTTTACCCCTTCTGCCGCCAGCTGTTTTGCTTCCGCAACCAGATCTTCAATCGAGAAAGAAACGTATCCGCCTCGAATTCCCGGAATAGCGCAATATGAGCAGCGATTATCGCAGCCTTCGGCAATTTTCAGATAGGCTGTCCATGGCTTGGTCGAAACTAATCGAGTATTCTTGCCATACCCATCCAACACTTTTTCGCCTAAAACCTGCGTCAAAATCTGTCCCATCTTCGGATATTCACTGATCGTCAGGAAATAATCAACTTCCGGCATTTCCGCCTGCAGATCTGCTTTGTAGCGCTGTGCCAGACATCCGGCAACAATCAGCTTCCGGCAGTTTTCATTTTTATATTCCGCCATTTCCAGAATCGTGTTGATCGCTTCCTCCTTAGCGGGTTCAATAAAGCCGCAGGTATTCACGATAATCGCTTCCGCCTCATGAACATTATGAACAATTTCATGACCGGACTGCCGCAGCAGCCCCATCATGCGCTCGCTGTCAACCAAATTCTTGCAGCAGCCTAAAGATACAACTCCTATTTTCATATTCAATTCCTTTCTTTCTTTTTTATAATTTCTACATCGAGATCGCTGACATTCTGACTACTCCCATAGGCAAGCCTATGGGTTTTCTCCATTGAATTATAACATAAAAGCTTGAAATTGCCATTTCCAGATTGTACCCCACCCGCTGTTAAAGGTCTGTTTTCAACATTTCATGATCAAATGATAAAGTTCATTCTGCTGACTTGTCCAGGATAAACTATGCTACAATAAAGACAGAAATGGAGTGTGAATACCATGCAGATTCACCATAATAAACTGGTTCGCGACCGCATTCCGGACATCATTCGGACTGAGCACCGACACTGTCAAACCTGCACCTTAACTTCCTCAGCGTATTGCACAGCCCTCAAAGCCAAACTCGTTGAGGAAGCGATGGAAGTTCAGAATGCCGAAGACCGCAAGGCACTGACTGAGGAACTGGCCGATTTAAGCGAAGTCGTAGATGCGGTTATCCGGCATTTCGGCTTGAATGAAGTTGAGATCCAAACCGTCAAAAAACAAAAAGCGCATTCCCGCGGACGTTTTGAAGATCGAATATTCCTGGAATATGTTGAATCGGACGAAGGGGAATCAAACCAACTTTAGGTGAGGATGATTTCGCTGGTTAAATCCGTCATCCCCGCTTCAGAGCACAAAAAAACGGCCTTCATGCCGTTATTTTTAAATGGTCGGGATGACAGGATTTGAACCTGCGACCCCTTCGTCCCGAACGAAGTGCACTACCAAGCTGTGCTACATCCCGATACCTTTTATATTATAGTCCGATTTAAAATATTTGCAAGACTTTTTTCATCGCTGAGCTGATAAACACGAACAATTTTTGCACAGAAATACAAGGCAGCGGTAAGTACGCAAAAAGTTTTACTTCTGTCTGTTTCCGAACTTCTGACCAGACCCACAATTTTCGTTATATCAGATCTTTTAATTCTAACTGCGATATTGGGACTGCCATCTGGCCGATTGTCGTCTTTTCAAAGACGCCATGGCAGTCGGCTCCGGACGTGATCATTAATCCTCGGTCTTGACAATACTTCAGACAGGTTTGTGTCACAAAATGATCATGGGAAGGATACCAGCACTCAATTCCATCTAATCCCGTCTCCATGATCGTTGGCAAAATTTCCAGCAAAGCCGATGAAGGAATCACTTTTCCCGGATGCGCCAAAATTGCCTTCCCTTTAGCCGCGTGAATCTGCCGAACGACTTCACTAACCGAAGGAAAACCGGCGCAGCTGTAATCATGATGATATCGAGCATAAACCGAGAATCCCTGCCTGTAGTTCGCAACGATTCCTTTGGCCGCGAAATAATGCAGAGCCTTCCAGCCGCCCCATTGTCGATCATAAGAAAATTGTTGGTATTCCTTCAAGCTTACCGATTCGCCTGCCTGTTCCATTTTTTCAATTAACAACGCATTGACACGTTCCAAACGACCGCAATTCGTTTCCACAAATTCATTGAACTGGCTGTTCTCTAAATCCATTCCGTACCCCAGAATATGAAAATTAATCCCCAGCTGCTGGGCGTCCAACTCCACGCCCGACAGACATTGAATCTTCCAGGCTTCGCATTTCCGCAGACATTCCCGGCTTCCTGAAAGCTGGTTATGATCCGTCACCGCAATCAGGCCGACCTGATTTAATTGTGCCTGATTCAGAATTTCATCAATGGTCATCGAACCATCTGAATACCAGGAATGAATATGTAAATCCGCGTTCATTGCCAAGCCCCCTTTTTCTTGTTTGCTGCCTAAAAAACAAGACTTGAAAATCACCTTTACTTGTTCTTTCCATTATAAGCGATGTCCATCTGGATGAACAGCCGAAGAAAACAAAAAAACAGCCGAAGCTGTTTCAATGTTTTGAGCTGAGATGCTGAATTAAAGCATCCATTGCCATAACATAACCATAATCGCCAAAGCCGCACAGCTGTCCAAGACAAGCCGGTGCCGTTTTGGATTCATGCCGGAAACGCTCACGGGCATGAACATTGGAAAAATGGACTTCAACCGCAGGAATCGGCGCAATACTTTTGATTGCGTCATGGAGGGCATAGCTGGTATGCGTATAAGCTCCCGGATTGATAATCAGACCATCCATGTTCTCAAAGTAACACCGTTGAATGGCGTTGATCATCTCACCTTCGATATTGCTTTGAACGACTTCAATCTCGATTTCACGCCGCTTGGCTTCTGCTTGGATCATCGCTGTGATCTCCGCATAATTCCGTGCGCCGTAAACACCTTGTTCGCGGATTCCGGTCATATTGATATTCGGACCATTGACAACTAAAAATTTCATTTTCTTTTCCTCACTTGTCAAAACATTTTCGCCGCTGTGTCGATTGACGGAACAGCCGCTTCATCTCATCTGTCTCTTCATTTTCCAGAACGCTGCGGAAATGCGCCAGCTCGGCGGCAAATTCATCAATTTCTCGAACCAGATTCTGCTTGTTCATCAAAAACAACTCAGTCCATAACGATTCGTTAATCTTGGCAATCCGTGTCAAATCCCGGAAAGAATCACCGGTATAGTCAACCAGATGCGTGTTGTCACTGGTGTTCATTAGGGTCACAGCGATGACATGCGTCAGCTGACTGAGAAAACCGATCATCTTATCATGTTCCGCCGGACTGAGCACAGCGATATTCCGAAAATTCAGAGCTTCAGCCAATGACCTAACCCAGGCAATTCCAGCTTCGGTATTCGCCGCAGTGGGAGTAATAATGAAGTTCGCCGGTTCAAAAATGGAGCAGTCGGCATACTGAACCCCGCTGACCTCCCGGCCGGCCATCGGATGACTGGCAATAAATTCCACATCCGGACGCAGCTTTTGCTGAACCTGAGTGACAATTTGTTCCTTGACGCCGGTCACATCCGTGATGCGGGTGTTGGGGGCAAAGCTGTCCTGATGTTGATCAATCCATTCCAAAAGCGCCTGCGGATACAGGCCGAACACGATGCTGTCCGCCTGAGCTACGAGTTTTTCATCAAAACCCACAGAGCCCTCATCAATCCAGCCTTGTTCTAAGGCATAAGCAATGCTTTCAGGATTGATATCCAGGGCGCTGACGTGATAGCCTTTGCGCTTTAACCCCTGAGCGTAGCTGCCGCCCAAAAGGCCTAAACCGATGATCAGAAAATGCGATTCCTCCTGCATGTTGTTAATTCTCCTTTATTTCAATACCCAGAGACCGTAAATCCGCAAAAAATCCAGGATACGATTTGGCAATGGCCTGTGCGCCTTCAATTGTAATCGGCCCCTCTGCCATTGTCGCACCAATAGCCAGTGCCATAACAATGCGATGATCCTGATGGCCGCTGACAGTAACGCCGCCCTGCCAAGGTGTAGGTCCTTCGATCCAGACTTCACTTTCTGTGGAATGAATCTGGACGCCGACTTTACGGAGCTCGGTTTCCATCGCTTCTATTCTATCACTTTCTTTATAGCGCAGGCGAGCCGCATTGATCATTTTTGTTTCACCCTGGGCAAAACTGGCCAAGACCATCAAAATCGGGCCGAGATCCGGACAGTTCTGCATATCGATGACCGAACCTTTTAACGCCGCAGGACGGAAAATAATTTCTTTTTCATTCACTTCCACGTTACCGCCCATGGCCCGAACGATATCCAGAATCTGCCGATCGCCCTGGCGGGAATCCGGCCGCAGACCTAGGCAGCGAATCTCATGATTAATGCACCCCAGCGCCGCGTAAAAGCCAAGCTGGGAATAATCCGATTCCACCGTTGTTTCACAGGCGCGATAACGCTGACCGCCGGGAATCCGCAGCGTCAGTTCATCTTCAAAATAAGCATGAACGCCAAAATCCTCAAGCATCTGCAGTGTCAGCTCCACATAAGAGCGTGACTCAAACGGCGGTTCGATATGTAGCCGGGAATCTTCGCTGCAGCAGACTAAGGCAAACAACAAGCCGGAAATAAACTGCGAGCTGATATCACCGCGCAGCGTAAACTCTCCTGGTTTGAGTGCTCCTTCAATTTCGATTCGTTCTTCCGTATGCGAATAAACCAGTCCCTGAGCCTGAAACAATTGTTCATAGACGGTCTGGGGACGCTTGAGCAGGCGATTCTGACCGGTAAAGCGCACGCGCTGGCCAGTCAGCGAAAAGATCGGAATGAAGAAGCGCAGGGTTGAGCCGGATTCCTTACAGAAGATTTCATCGGTCTTTAATTGATGAAAATCGGGAATTCCCCAAACCCGCACATCGCTGCCATCCAGTTCAATTCGTGCGCCCAGTTTGCGCATACCGTCAATCGTCGTCAAAATGTCATCGGAATAATCGACATGATGGATCAAGCTTTCCCCCTGAGCCAAAGCCGCGCAGATGATCGCCCGATGCGCCATGGATTTGCTTGGAGGAATCGAAACGGTTGGCTGAGTACAAATACCCGGAGTCATCGTTGCCTGCATTACAGAGATCTCCCTACCACCTGAGCAATCGCGCGGCCTTTTTCAATCAGCGAGGCAAACTTCGCCGGCTTCAATGACTGAGCGCCGTCGCTCCACGCGCATTCCGGGCAGGAATGGACTTCGATGATCAAACCATCCGCGCCCGCCGCGATCGCTGCCAGCGACATCGCTTCGACTAACTTCCAGTCCCCAGTCGCATGCGAAGGGTCAATGATGATCGGCAGATGTGTCCGTTCCTTGATGATCGGTACAACGCTCAGATCCAGCGTGTTGCGGGTGTATTTCTCAAAGGTCCGGATCCCGCGTTCGCACAGGATCACATTCTTGTTGCCGCCGGCCATGATGTATTCCGCCGCCATGATCCATTCCTCAATCGTGTTCGCCAACCCACGCTTTAACAGCACCGGCTTATCGACTTTTCCCAATGCTTTTAACAGATCGAAGTTCTGCATGTTGCGCGCCCCAACCTGAATCAGATCGACATGCTCGACAAATTCATCAATCTTATCCGCACTCATCAATTCGCTGACAATCGGCAGACCGGTCTTTTCCCGGGCTTTGACCATCGCCAGAATACCTTCAGTCCCCATACCCTGAAACGCATATGGCGAGGTTCTCGGCTTGTATGCCCCACCCCGCAGCATCACGCCGCCGGCATCTTTGACCTCTTGGGCTATATCACAGATGATCTGTTCGCCCTCAACCGAACAGGGGCCACCGATGACCACGATCTTTTCATGACCGCCGACCTTTATGCCGCTGACGTCAATGATGGAATCTTCCGGATGAAACAAACGATTGGCTTTCTTATATGGCGCCTGAACCCGCGTTACTTCTTTTACACAGGTAAAGCTTTTCAGCCAGTCGACGTCCAGTGCCGTCGTATCGCCGACCAAGCCTAAGACGATATAATTCGCGCCTTCGCTGAAATTGAGCTCCAGGCCTTTTTTCTCCAGCTGATTCATCAGCCGCTGCAGTTCGTTGCGGTCACAGTCTTTTTTTACGGTTAAAATCATACGTTTTCTCCTCTTCTTCCGTTAAAAAATAAAAAACATCAAACTCACTTTGATGTTTTGTTGAACCAATATAACACGAAAATTCCAAAGAATCCTTGGTTACATTGGTCTATCGATAATAATAATAAGAGTGGTTCAATTTGATCTTTAACATGGAATATCACTCCTCACAATTAGTTTACATGACTTTCAGACTGAAAGCAATACCTTTCACTCATATTTTCAAAAGATTTACATTAAACTGACACAAAGCTTTTTCAGCAGGATTCAGTTCTCCTGTGCATCAGGCACCCCATGATCTGACCCATTCTGCAATTTGAAAGACTGACTATAAAAATCTCGATCCTTTTGGTAAAATGAAAACATATTGAAGAGAGGATCATCGCTCATGGAATTTTACCAAAAGCTGCAGGAGCTTAGAAAACAAAAAAATTTAACGCAGGAAGAACTCTCTGAAATCCTGTTTGTTTCACGGACAGCGATTTCAAAATGGGAATCAGGACGCGGCTATCCAAGCATTGAATCATTAAAAGCGATAGCTGAATTTTTCGGCATCACGATCGATGAGCTGCTTTCCAATCGGGAACTGATTTCTATTGCGGAGAAAGACAGTCATCAAAAAACCCAGCATATGCGTGATTTAATGTTGGGGCTGATCGATTGTTCGGCGGGCATGTTGCTTATTATTCCACTTTTTGGACAGCAGGACGGCGATATAATTCGACAGGTGTCTTTGTTATCCTTGCAGGACACCCCATTATTTATCAAAACTGCATTCCTTGCAATTATTTTTTTTATCGTTGCCTGCGGCATTGCCGAATTAGCCTTGCAAAACTGTACCTTTCCTCTTTGGACAAAAGCAAAGACAGGCTTATCGATGATCTTGACTTCCCTGAGTGTTGTTATCTTTATTGCAACCCTTGAACCTTATGCTGCCTTTTTTACCTTTGTTCTGCTGGTCATCAAGGGGATTTTACTATTAAAACGTCCATGACACGAAACGTGTCAGCGAGGTGACGTTCATATTCTTTCATTTTCTGTCCTCCAAAGCTAGAGTGTGATCAGGCGAAAGCCAAATACAAAGGAGCAAAGAATGAAAGAAGAAAAGAAAAAAATTCAAACTTATTTTAGCATCACTTTAGGTCTGCTGGTTTTATCCCTCGTCTACACCCTGTCGATCATGTTGATCGATGTGCGTCCCATCGGACCGCAAGGTTCAGCTGTCGGTTTTGCAGGAATGAATCAATACTTCCATACGCTGTTGAGTACGAATATGGGCTTGTATGATCTAACCGACTGGCTGAGTATCCCTGTCCTGCTTATTGTGCCGGGCTTTGCCATTACAGGACTCGTTCAGCTTCTAAAAAGAAAAAGTCTGCGGCGTGTAGACAGCAGCATTCTGATCTTAGGCGGGTTTTATGTTCTTGTGTTTTCAGTATATCTCTTTTTTGAGTTTTTCGTTGTCAATTATAGACCTGTTTTAATCGAAGGTGTTTTAGAAGCCTCTTATCCATCCTCGACGACAATGTTGGTGATGTGCATTATCCCTACGGCGATTTTACAGTTTCAGCGCTTGATTTCACATAAAAATTTAAGATCCATAATCAATGCTTTTTGTGGTATCTATGCAGGATTAATGGTCATCGGACGAATTTTATCGGGTGTGCATTGGATCACTGACATTCTAGGCGGAATCTTGTTGAGTACCACCTTAGTTATGCTGTACTATTCTGCAGACCAATGGATAAACAGCAAAGCCCATCAAAACCATAAACAGTGATATCCATGATATTATAAAACGGAGAATGTAGGTTCTCCGTTAGTTTTAAGATCAGTTCTGTCAGCGGTATTCTTTTACTTTCCCCTGATGATTTACAAAAATCAGGGAAATATGAAGTCGGCTTTTCATATAGTCGCTCAGTTGTTTCCATTCCTGTTTGGAAGAGATCTTGGATTCCATTAGAATTGAATACTTAGCAATATCGGGATCCATTCGTTTAATCAGCGAATACATTTTGGAATTAAATGTCTGCTTCTTTCCGCGCTTTTCATAATCCACTTCAATCAGCCATTTTCCTTCCGGTGTATCGACAAGATAAGCGTCTTCCAGTTCTTCATAAGTCAGCTTTTTCTTATCCAGCCAATTCTGCAGGGACTGCGTCATGTACGCTTTGTTAAACTTGGCCTCCATCTTTCCTGTCTTCGGATTGCGCTTAAGACCTGGGGTTTTCTTTAACGTGGAACCCGTTTTGCGGCCGCGCTTTTTCGGGACATAGGCACTTTCGCGTGTTTCAAGGTCATTCAGGTAATAACGAATCTTCATCTTGGTACTGACGTTTTTCTTTCCGGTCGGCGCAACGATCATCTCGTCTCCGCTGAGCATGCACTGACGCATTGCGCTGCAGCAGGTAATCAGCGTCGCATTGCCTTCATTTAGCTTACCCATCAATTCTTTCGCTGAGCATTCCAAATAAGCATCACCGGCCTGAACCGCTTCCGTTTTCAGGTTGTCAATCAGCGATTTGTAATCTGCAATTTTAGCTCCCATTCCATTACTCCTTTAATTATAATTAACGCCAGATAAATTATATCAGTTACCGAATTAATTGGAAATAACAAATTACAATAATTGTTATTTTTTTACATAGAGAAAAGACTAAGGGGCTGTGACAAATCAGGAGAAAAAGTGAAATCCTGAAGATCACAGCCTTTTCT
>OAWV01000985.1_pt1 | contig 16851 bp, 12 predicted proteins | sample 1495551 | NCBI WGS metagenome assembly OAWV01 (sample SAMEA2580245, study PRJEB22360) | human gut metagenome | biome: human gut; feature: human-associated habitat; material: faeces | place: Denmark | collected 2008/2010 | reverse complement strand
GATTATATATCAAAATCCTTGAGAATAGGGTGTCAACTTTATTTATACAACATCATTTATCGGGATGCCAAATTTATGATGGACTACTCGAAGAAATCCATTTCAGAAGCCCTTGCAGCTACGCATACTTATGACACAACCTTCTGTGTCGGGACATCTCTGCTCAACCCCGCAAAGCCTTTTATGGACCTCTGGTACAAAGTCAATCAAAGCTTTCCCGGCTACAAGCTTCACCTGGTCCCTTTTGAAGATGACCACGAAGGGATTTTATGCGAGATAAAGAAATTAGGGGAGAAATTTGATTTTCTGGTCGGCGTGTGCGATTCAAAAGCATGGCTGTCCCTTTGCCGTTTTTTGCCGCTGGGCAGATACAAAAAAATGGTCGCTGTATCAAGGGAGCACCCTCTTGCGGCCAAAAGCTGTATAAATATTGAAGATCTGTATGGAGAAACCTTAATGATGGTCAGCAGGGGTGACTCCGGCATCAATGATTTTATGCGAAATGATTTAGAAAAGAACCATCCTCAGATTCGTATTGAGGATACCCCTCACTTTTATGATCTTTCTGTATTCAACCGGTGTGCGGAGACCAAAAATGTGCTGCTGACTATCGAGTGCTGGCAGGAAGTTCATCCCGGACTCATCTCTATCCCGGTAAATTGGGAATACAGCATTCCCTACGGGATACTTTATAGCCTAAATGCGCCGGAAGATGTGAAAAAATTTATCAACGTGGTGAAGGATTTCTCCTCGCCTTCTTTGTGAAAAAAGAGTTGCCAACAAAAATACCCGGCACCCCTTTTTCACACACAAACTTGCCGGCAGCTTTCGCTACCGACATCATTTTTACTTTAAACACTTCAACAACCTTCCACACATTTCTTTACATTTGCATCTGACTGTATGTTTCATCACTCGGAAAATGCCCCACATTCCTGATTCTACATCCCATCCAAAACTTCCCGAACGGTATAGATAATCTCCCGGAGCTCCGGCTCCATCTTTCAGTTCCATATCAAATCGGTTTCCGACACTAATTCCCCCTTGAAGCGGAATCTCTCTGGACAACGGATCGTTTGGCTGTTCTCTCCACAAATGCCCATGAATCGTCAGGGACACATTTCTCGGTTTATCTGCCGGCATCATAGCTCGAAAAATCACACGGTCTCCGGTGTATGCCTTCCATACAGGTGTTGCCGGATCTCCATGTACTCTGCTGCTGAACACCTTCCACACCCGTTTGTCTCTCTCAAGCCGATTTGCAAATCGTTCAGATCGGTAATTGTATCCCTTTTCCCCTGTGTCTTCCGCGTCAACCGGTTCTTCACTGCCTGCCGCCGCGGTCTCGATCAGATTTCCTTTCGCATCCAAAAGGCGGATCCCATTCTGAATAAAAAGTACATATTCCCGGAAACTTTCTACTCCCGGTGCCGTTATCACCGCCTGCTCCGCAAACGGATTTTTTCTTTTTGTGAAATTCTCATACCATTCTGCTCCTGCCGGTTCTACAATGACCGCACCGAATAATCCATGATATCTGTGATTCCGCATATCTCCGAAAGACTGTAAGATGCACGCTCCGTACTCTCGGTCTGCCTTCCATAAATATCGCTTACTCTCACCGATTCCAACCGTCTGTTCTTTGTTGTTATATCCCACATTGATTCCCGAATCACAAATCGGGTCATATTGCAGGAACTGGGGATTTAACGAAACCCTGCTCGATGGCCTATGCTTCAAATCAAGTGGTACTCGCGGGTAATCAAAATACGGAACCGGATGATTCGGATTGAGCACATTATATAGCGTAACCTCCAGCCACTCTCCGACATTTGCCCGCAATATCAATGGCTTCGGAGTATATTTCCCGGCAAGTACCAAATCTACATCTTCCAGCGGAACAAAAATCAGTCCATTCGGATCATGATCTCCGTATCGGTTATAAATCAGTTCTGTCTGAACTGCGGCTACCTCATAGCGTCTTACCACATCGTCCTTCCCCGGGCATGGAGGCAACGGCAGAATCATCTCTTTTCCTTTACAAAGGGGCTTTAGGCATTCCTGATATTTATCATATGCCCGAATGATCCCCCAGAGGCCAAGCCATACATCATCGGTTCCACCGAAATAATACAGATAGTCTCCCGCCTGATAAGGTTCTTTGACATTTAAATTGAAAGCTTCTGAAACTCCGAGTGTCTGTGATGCCGCCAACGGAGATTTCTCATCCACTACTTCTTTTTGCCAGGACATTCCGGTAACATTGAATACATGCTGTTCTTCATGAGCCCCATCTATCAGGCGAATCATCAGCTCATCCCCCGGATACGTTTCCAGCACAGGAGTTGCCGGGTCACCATGCACGAAAGAGCTGAAAATATAAGCCGGGTCATCACCTCTTTTCAGTCTTTCCCGCATTGGTTCCGCACGGTAATTAATTCCCATCACCCCCGGATCATCATGTGAGCCGGGAACCGCCGGCGGATTCAAAGGTTTTCCATCTTTATCAAATAGAAACGCAAAATCATGCACAAAGAGTGCAAACTCCCGAAACGAAGTGCCGTCTCTTCTTTGAATCACCGCCTGTGTTCCAAATCGAAGCGGTTCTCCATTTCGTATATTGTGGAAGGTAGCACCTGCCTCTTCAATCACCAGTGCCCCAAACATACCGTGTAATTGGTGTGCATTTGCGAACAAATGATCATGGAAAAATACGGTTCTTAATTCTTCGTCTGCAAAAAATCGTTCTACCAATGTTTCGTATTTTCTTGCTCCCGCAATATTGTTCCAACCATTTGCCGCACCATCAGAAGTAATCGTATCAAATTTCACCAAATGCACATGATGTCCCACTATGTCGGTTCTGGTCTTGAGCTGAAATGCATTTGCCTCTAAAAATTCCGGCAGTAAATTAGTCGTACGCAATTCGATACAATCTCCCGCATTGGCACGGATCACCAACGGCTCCACCCGAATTTTCTGTTCTTCCACCATGCGGATATAAGATTCCAACCCACCGTAATGTTCCAATTCTTCTTTTAAAACAAAAAACCGTCCTTCCGGGTCGTGCCAGCCGTATTGATTGTACGTAATTTTCGCCTGTACAAGTGCGATTTCAAATACTTTCACATTCTCACATTCCTCGGTCGTATGACACGGACAGGTATCGGTATACAATGCCCCGGGAGCTGCATTTTCAACAAAATTCGCCTCCTCCAGCGGTGTGGGAGATACCACAACATTTCCCTCTGCATCCAACACCCCGCAAGGCGGCTGACGCGGTGGCTCCCCTGCCTCTCCACAAATAAAATTCGGATATCCCGGATGAAGGGCATCTTTTTTCGGCGGCTCTTCCCGATCCTTTAACGGCAAAAGAGGAGGCACCGGGGTTCCGTCCGGAAGTTTTCCACATCCATCTTCCAAGCGGTCATGAATTCTCCACAAAGTCCACATTCCTTCGTGAAAATGTGGGTACAAATGGCAATGAAAAATCACGTCTCCAATCACCCGGTTCCGACTTCCTGCCCCATACAAAATATCCAAAGTATAGCATTCCTGCGGACTGATTGATATAGAATCGATAATCGTAGAGACCGGATTTTCCCCTTCCAGTCGTCACTGATGATTGTGAAGATGGAATACATGTGTTTCCTTAATTCCTCCGTGAATCAGACGGATTTTGGCAGGATCTCCCACATATGCCCGGAGGATCGGAGGCGCCGGATCTCCATATACCCAGGAACTCATAGAAATATCCTCTCCTGAGTCTGCCGGATCATGGGTCAACGGCATTCGATTTCGCATAGGCTCCGAGCGGTAACTGATCGCTGTCGTAGAGGATGGCAATCCCGTTCGATGGTCCATCGGAGGTTTTCCATCTTTATCTAAAATTTCCAGCTCATCATGGAAAAACACCGAATATTCCCGAAAAGCCGGTTTCCCCGGCTGGTAAATATCCGCCATCAACCCACTTCGAATTTCTTCTCCCGTTTCCGGATGAAACCATCTTTCTTTAGGTGGTTCTACAATCACTGCTCCGAAGAGTCCGTGAATATTTGTCGCATCCTCACTGCTTCTGGCATCTGCCATGTCATGAAACAGAAAAACACCTTCCATATCTGCATACCACATATAGACAATTTCGTTGTTTGTTGTACTGTCCGGATTAAATCCAACACTGCTGCCGTCCGAAGTTATTACATCATAAGACAGTCCCTGTACATGAATAGACAGCCTGCGATCCAACCGGTTACGGAACCGTACTTTTACCGTATCCCCGAGATTTACACGGAGAACCAGCGGCTGCACTTCCTCGTAAGGCTGCGGCGGCATCTGCTGAAATCTGCGGATTGCCTCTTTTTGTATTCTCTGTGAATCTTCTTCCAACACATATAAAAGTCCGTTTGGATCATAATCTCCGTATTGATTATATACAATCGGAATCTGTATCGCCTCTATTGTAAAACAACGTCTCCTGCATTGGCAGGGATATTCACATAATTCCATTGTTTATCCCCTGCCTTTCCCCTCATTTTTCAAAATGCGAAGATAATGATTTGCTTCCCGCAGCACATGGTCCGCCAGCAGCGGAAGAATCACGGAACGGATACCACAGCCTGTAATGCCTTCCGCCCCAGCCGCCTTAAAATCACGATACTGCTCTGTTGTCTCCAATGTTTTTCTCGTCACTTCGTCCATCGTGCGGCAATCCTGTTTTTTTGCCTCCTCCAACAGACGGCAATAATCTCCGGCAAAATGATCTGCTGTCTCCATCAGTTCGCATTCCGTCGGATCCAGCAATCCCCTGATAAAAAGTGCGTGTTCCATCATAATCTGATTCCAGAACAGCTCTGCCTCTTTCATATCCTGAAACGGCATGCAGCCTTTTTCCTCCAATGCCGTCACAATCTGCCGGTATAGTTTTGCCTCCCGCAAAATGTGTTCGATCAACAGCGGATAATTCGCAGTGTACAAATTGCACGCAAGAACCTCCCTCAAAATGTTCTCCTTAAATGTAATCAATCCATTTATCAATCGCAGCACATTCTGATTCAACTGACGGACACGCTGTATCATTCTGCTGTCTGGACATGTTCTGCACCCTGCGCGCAGTTTCTTTTCCGCCTGCGTAATCCGAATGTTAATCGGAATCTTTGTCAGATTTCTGGTCTGCCGTTCTGCCATTTCCGTAAATTCGGTAAATACCTCTCCGGAACACAAGACCTCTTCACTTACCATTCCATCTGCAAGCCGAACAGTCTGCTCCAGTGCATTTTCAAATTGCTCACGGAACCAGTCTGCTTTGTTCCTATATCCCATTTCCCCTGCTGGAAACGCAGCCAGGAGAAACAGCGCGTGCTCTCTCATGATCCTTCCAAAAAATAAATGTGTTTCCAGTGATGTTGATACATATTCTTTCATTTTTCTACATACCTTATCGTTTTATATTACTGTATGCAAAAAAAGGAAATTGGGTATTTTTCTTTTTTAAGATTTTCCCATATAAACTGCTGCCACTGCCGATACCAAAGGCACTGTCAAAATCACTCCTAGAGAACCTGATATTCCCTGCATGATTTCTATTCCCATCTCATACGAATTGATCATCTGCAAAAACGGCATATCATACGCATAGAAAATCATCAGTGTACTCAAAGAGCCTCCTGTAAATGCTAAAATCAATGTATTTGACATCGTTCCCATCATATCGCCACCGATTTTGATTCCACTTTTAAACAACTGACGTCTTGTAAGACCTGGATTATGAAACTGAAGTTCCTCAATCGTAGTAGCTATAGACATCGCTACATCCATAACCGCTCCTAAAGAAGCAATTAAAATTCCGGAAAACAAAAGTCCCCCTATCTGAAGTTTACTGTTCTGCCCTATGTATAATAACGTCTCGATATCACTTACATTGTATCCCGTGATATGTCCTATTTTTCCAAATAAATTTGCAAAGCACCCGGCAATCACAACACCACCCACTGTGCCGATGATCGAACACAACGTTTTCTTTGAAAAACCGCCTATAAAATACATCGTGACCAACGTTGTCAAAATGGTTACCAAAACTGCGCTTAAAAATGGGGAAGCTCCCAAATACAACATCGGAAGGTATAGATACAAAATACAGATAAAAGTAAAAATCAATCCCAGCGCAGATGTGACACCTTTTCTTCTTCCAATCAAAACCAGCGAAAGTAAAAATATTCCAACCATGGCAAATAAAATCATTGTACGGTTATAATTATATATGCTTGCACTGATCTGTCCGTCATATTCACTTACCTGTACGATAACAGGAGTACCCACTTTACAATCTGCCCCATAAAGATAGCTGTCAATATTTGTCGCCTCCACGACTTTCCCCTTAAATTCTCCACTCTTTAACTTCACTTTAACCGTCTGTGTTCCCTGCTGACTCCCATCTTCATTCCGATTCTCCGAAAGTATTTCTACTACTTCTGCCTTTTCAAATTGATTCCCGTTTTCTTCAATCAATTGATTTTTTTCAATACTCTGATTAAAGAAAATTAAAAATACCAAAAACAGAGCAATGGCTCCCCACACCAAAAAGTGTTGGCACTTTTCTCTTCTACTTAAATTTTTAAACATATCTATACCATCTTTCACAATATCCTCTATTTTTTCCTTTTAAGAAGCCATGCAACTGCCAGTGATGCAATACTTACAACTCCCAAATAACCCACTGCCTGATCATCTCCGGTTTTCACTGTGCTGCTTGGCTTTTTGGTGTTGCCGTTTCCTGCCGCCTGATTTCCGGAGCTATTCGAATTTGAAGTATTATTTTCTGGTTTCTGCAAATGTTCTGAATCTGTTGTCTGATCTTTCTGATTTGCACTTTGACGAAAACTTTCTCTTGCGTCTGCTAACTTTGTGCTTAACTGTGTCAATTCCGTTTTTGTAATTTTCGTCTCATCTGCCTGAACGCTCAGTTCTTCTAACGTCTTCTTGAACGCCACAACTGTTTCCTGCGCATACTCGCCCTCTTTATTTCCCACGGCAACGCCTGCCGCTTCTTTTTGCGCTTCTGCAAATTGATTTGTAAGTTCGGTAAACTCTGCTTTTGTCACAACCGCATTCCTTGCGTAAAGAAGACCTATGTATGCCTCAGAAAATGTATCTGCTGACACAGAAGAATTTGTATCATTTTCATATAGAGTCTTGTCTAACAACGTAGAATATCCTTTTTTCAGCACCTTACTGTTTGATGCATCTCCATAGCCATTCTGTGCATATGCATAATAGTTTACCGGATCTTCTGCAGTATTGAATTTTTGAGTCAATTCCCCGATTGCTTTACTGTCATCTCTGCTGTCCAACACAGAATTTACTGCATTTACTGCGTCTTCAAGTCTCGTCTTGGAACCACTTGTTATCGCATCCGCATCTATACTTTCTACTTCATTTTTTTCTTCTATGATAGATGTTGCTCCATCATTTTTCTGGATCGTTACATCGTTTGCATACTTGTTTCCGTCATAATCATACGTTTTGATCGTCAATTCGTCTGCCGAAACATCGATTGTTGAAAATGTTGGAATTGGTGTGTTGGAACGTTCTGCAAGATAGTACTGTTTTGTTGTATTCAGCGTATAGAATTTACTTCCCGTTGCAGAACCTGCAGCGATGTATAATGTTCCCTCCGGATTCACTGCATTGCTTGCTCCTTCTCCCACACCTTCTGTATCAATTACTTTTCCATCTAAAATTTGATAGGTACGTGCATAAGAATGATCGTGTCCTGTCAGACAGACATCTACATCAAACTCATCCATCAGCGGCGCAAATAAAATCCTTAAATTTGCTCCATCTACATCAGAGTGTGGAGAACCGGCGCCATAAATATCATGATGGAACATCACAATCTTCCACTTGGCATCCTTGTGGCTTTCCTCTGCCTGCTGCATAAGCTTGCGGTGTTCTTCTACATTACGATTATTGCTGTTTAACACAATATAGAGCGCATCGCCGTAGCTATAGTAGTAATCCCCTCCCGACTCTGTGCTTCCAAGCTCTGATGCGTTTGGATTATTATAATGATAGCTATAATCATCACCCTTTGATTCATGATTTCCAATTGTGGTCGCAACCGGTACATTTCTCAAAACTTCCGGATATAAATATCCCGCATATTCCTGTTCTCGAATAGTATAATTATCGTCCGAATAATCAATCTGATCTCCTGCTGATAAAATAAAACTTGCATTTTGAGCAATTCCATTTTCTCCTAATGCCTGATTCAAAGTTTTGTTCCACGCATAAGTATTCACTGCGATATCTGTGTCATCTTCTGTCCCCTGACCATTACTTCCAGATGCCCCAATCTGAGGATCTCCCACCAGTACCGCCTGGTATTCTGTAAATGAATGCGTACGATATTCGCTTACATCACTCCAGTTTTGTCCATCTATGGAATACTGATAATAGTAAGTTGTGTTTTCCTGTAAATAATCCTCCAACGATACTTTATTGCTTGCTGTATATGTTTTGAATGAATTCGTCTTCTCAATCGCCTGCACTGTTCCCGTAACAGTTTTCGCCTGACTCATATCTTGATTCGTTGAAATACGAACCTGCGGAGTTCCCGTTTCTTCAGAATACCATGCAAAATTCAGATCTTTTTCATCTTTTCCCGGTGTTAACACTATTTTCCCGGAATCCATCTCTCCGCTTTCCTGCTGATTCCATTTTGTGTCATACCACTTCTGATACTCTTGTGTCGCTGTAAGTCCACTGTTTAACTTGTCTGTTCCATCTCCCTGTCCATATTCTCCAAATGCCTGTACCTGCGTACTTCCAATCATAGAAACCATCGTTACTGCTGCCAACGATAACTGCATTTTTGTTTTTAATCTTTTTCTCACTGTCTTTTCTCCTTTTCAGCTCTTTCTCCTACTCATTACGAGCTTATTATTATCAATTTTTTGTTGCATTTCAATACAGTTTACAAAGACTTAACGATGTTTAACGTAGGTTTTTCACCCAAAAAACTTTCATTTTAAAAAGCTGCAAGAAAATACTTCTTGCAGCTCAATATAACACAGTCATACCTACCGGAAAAACACGAATGAATCATCCTTTATCGACTAAAAAAAACGTCTTTCTCTATTTTCGTCACCCCTTTGTTCTCTTACTTCTTCCTCCACATCATCCGAACAATCACACTGCGTTTCCGAAACAGTGCCACACTGCACAACTGCCGTACCGGTTTCAACCACGGCGCCAAATGAAATCGGAATTTCCACGCATAGACTTTGCGTAATCGTAAACATACATGACGTCTGATTTCCTGTGCATTGTGCTCCGCCCTGCACGGTTGGTTCACCACAACAAATAGTCTTTGCAGTGCCCGGCTTCGCAAATGGGGTTACTTTCACCGGCACACAAACAGTTTCTTTCTGATAAAAGACAGATTCACACGGTTCATTCTCTTCACATGAAGGATCACAAATCGTCAAGCCTGTTGCCGTAGTTCCTCCTCCATACACACAAACATTGACCGGACCAACATTATACGGCGTGCGAAGTGAAATACAAACTTTCATAAATCCATTCTGTTTTTTTAGTGGAAAATCAAATTTCAATCCGATACATCCCGTCGGCTTATCTGGTTTCTCCGCTGTCTTTATTTCCACATTTTCTCCCCAAATAACTTTCTGAGGGACATCATTAATTGAAACGGTAATATCGACAATATCATTTTGTGTGATTGCACTACAAATTCCCAAAAGAAAATGACTTAAGTCTGCATATTCAGATGTATCTTCTCCCACGCCGACAATATCATAACAAAACTTCTGATATTCGTCCCCTGAAGGAGTCAAAATCGACTCCTCTGTATTCAAAGAAAACACAAATGGTAAAATCCGCTCCCCCCGGAAAATTAGAATAATCAATCCGATTATTACATGCTGTATTTGCTCTCATTTTAGGTCCCTTTTATTGATCTATTTCTCTATATCATATGTCGAAATCTTTGTAGTGTGAATGGGGATAGGTCTCAAAAAATCTTACATTTTAGCTTTTATCGCAGTAGTTAGCTTCGGCTTAACCTGCTTCAGTATCGGATACACATTCGGTAAAAATCATAAATCACAAAAATAGCCGCCCCAGTCTGGTAAACTAAGCGGCAACTTTGTCTAAGTTTATATTGGACTAACCATCTATCGGCAACACTCTTTCTACGATTATGTTATCATGCCTTGACAGAAATATCAAAATCTTTCTAATTAATCCCTTCCCTATTTCTCCCTAGTATCTATGGAATTCTGGAAATGTGTTTGGGGACACCTCAAAACTAGGTGCTTATTTTTGAAAAGGTACTTGCTATTTTGCGCTTACGATATAAAATCCTGTTTTTTCACTCGTTCCATCCTATCTGCTGAAATATGGAAAAAGTCCCTCGCCTTTCGGCGAAGGACTAAACTTACAACCCAACCATTTATATACCGCATATTGGTCAGCGGTAAACTTTCTTTCTGCTAATATACTAGCAAGTACAAAGTGGAAAGTCAATAGCACTATCCATTAAAATTATATGCTACTTACACAAAATTATTCAAACTCGACAATTACTAATCAATTTTATTTAGAGATTATTCGTTGTCGTGTTTGTAGTTTTTTTGATTATTTGATTTATCCATATTATCCTGCCTATACGAGCTAATGTTATCATTTTGTTATCGACATTGATAACACACGCTCTGCAACTGTGAATAATAGCAATATATTCCGACTCAAATTATAAGCGTTTTTGCTTAGAAAATCAATCTATTGTTTTTCCTTCGTTGAAAATCCGCTCTATAATTCGTTTCCATTTATCTCCTATATCATTCCATGTTTTCCAATTTTCCTTAATATAGCAATATGCTTTATATGGCTTATCCGATGACGGTGCTGAATAACCTAATACATCTTCCACACAGTTTTCCAAAACAAACAAATGAGTGTCATCATTCAATGCCTGTCTAATAGGTTCATTAAAAACAACCGCTCCTGGAGTTTTTTCATCTTTATCATGCATAACATAAATATTTATGTGCATTGCATTTAAATATTTTACTAATGGAATTATCGCTGCCTTTCCCCTTGCACGCAAAATATACCATTCGGATAAAATATCATTTTGCATTTTAGAGGGCATTCTATTGATTGTTTCTGATAAAACCAGCTGCTCTGTATCTCCTTCAACTATAAGTACATTTTTTACGAAGAAACTTTTTGCAATAGAATCTTCGATTCGTAAAAGCATTTTTATATAGTTTTTTTCATCTTCTTGCAATTCAAGAAATTCTTTTGTGATATTAAAGGGAATGCTCCCGACAGTCAATGCCATACTTTCATTTATAGAATCTTGCTTCAAGAATAAGCTATTTAACGTTTGTTTCGGTTTTTTACTTACATCAATCATATAAGGTGAATGCGTCGTACATACAATTTGATTATTCCCTGTTTCTGCCAAACTATAAATAGTATCACGCATTTTATTTATTGCATTTGGATGCAAATATATTTCAGGCTCTTCAAATCCAATTATCAATTGTCTATCACTAACTTCATCTTTTTTGTTATCACGCAAGGCTTTGTATCGTAATAATGCAAAAACAGTAGAACGAATTAACCCCGTTCCCTGTAAATTAGATGGTGTCGCTACATTACTACTCATTTGTATATCAAATGCAGGTTTTATAACTTTATCTGCATCACTGAGATTTGCTGCCGCACTTATTCCAGTATGTGGAAATACATCCGAAATAATCCTATTTAATTCCCCTATCATTTTTGATATTTCAGTATTCTCATCCGTCGGATCTAATTCTCGTGCTAATTTATTTAAATACTCTTGTGCCTTTTTATAGTTTTCCGACTTTTCTCGAACCTCATTAAATAATTCGTTTAATGTCTTCTGTAATGTACCAGAAGTTCCAGAGATTTCTCCTTCACTATCTTGTGCAGGGATTAACAAATATTTGGGAAGCTTACTTAAAACATTTTGAGGAATCCCCCCTGGATTTTCAATCCAACATTCTTGACTTTCATCCAAATCATATATGCATTCTATGTTGCTGAAAAGACCTTTTTCTTTTGCTGTCAATTTTTTATCATATTTAATTTTCTTTAATTCTTCTGTTAACTCATCTTCAGAAAGTCCTGCGTCTAAATAGTCCTGTATGCTTGTACAATCCTTAAATTCTGCTTTAAGCAGTTTAGGATTTTCCAAAGTTTCAATTTTCACTTTTCCGCCTTTGGGATAGGTTTTTCTATAAATAAATTTTAATCCCGTATCTGTTGAATCATTTTTATCTGCTTCATAATTCAACAATCTTCCTCTAAATCCTCTCCACGAACTTGCTTCTGAAGGAATTTTACGAAATTCAGCCGTTAAAATAATCTTTTCAACCGCAATTCTTTTTTCTCCATTCTCTTCCAATGAATAAAATTCATCCAATGGTATGCTTTGGTTTGCCCCTAACAAATATTCTAATGCATATAATATACTACTTTTCCCAACATTATTTTCACCAATTAGAAATGTTGAATCCGAAAAGATAATTTTTGTATCTGTGTGCTTTCTAAATCCTTCAATATTCAATGAATATAATTGCACTGCTTTCTTCCTCCCATTCATCGTTTCAAAACTCAATTTCTCTGCTACAAAAAGATACTTTTTCAAACTCTTTTATTTAATAAAATTTTCAACCTGTTGCAATAACATACCCCAATCCGTTTCAGTAACTGCTCCAATAGCAAGTGTCACTGCAAGTTTAGAGGAAAACTCCCCTACAAACTTTTTAATACCAACAAGAGCCTTTTTTATGCGATTCTTTTTCGGAACATCACCCTTTAACTGTTCCTGAACCACCTCCAAATCATCTTTTACATTCTCAATTTCCTCTGAATCAATCCCTTGCATTTCAGGCAATGAGGCAAGTAATTTGTCAATCAAAGCAATCATAGAACTGGTATCATTTGTAACATTGTAGGTATTTATTACTCCACTATTCTGTTGACTTGCCGAGCCATTAACAGTGTCAATATTTTGGATATATGTATTTCCACTCATAGCCTTTGCCTCCTCATCATAAATAATCATTTCCATAAAAAGATAGTCATTGATAAAATCTATAAGAGGTTTAAAAGCCATATCAAGGAAACTTTGAATATTATCATTTATTTTCCTGCTCGACCAACAATATTGCATCGCCTGTCCCATAACATTGACTTCAGCATTACTATTTATAAAATTCAAATAATCGTATTGTGCTTTGATATGGCAGGCTTCATCTTCTGGCGGGGTATAATTTGCCCAATCATATGCACTAACTTCAAAACAACTCTTAAAATCATACTCAGTATTTGCTATTTTGTCTTTAATGAATCCCGCTATTAACTCGTTTCCATCTATAAATTTCAAAAAACGTGATAGATTAATATCAGCCGTATTATCCGTACTATTAAGTAGATTGCTTGATAATCTACGAAATTCCAAACTCAGTTTTCTTAATTCTAATCTGTTCATATATCCACCCCACAGTACGGACAAAATACTTTTGCTGCTCCAGCACAATAAAGCACCTTAACTCTGCGACCACAGCAGGAACAAATAAACTCTGCTTCCGCAGTATCTTTGTCTTTTAATTCTTTCGTTGCCACCTTTTTCAATGGCTTAAAATCCATTTTTATTAACCCTTTAGAACGATTAACCGATCTCTGTATTTTCTTAAAGGACTTATTTAATTCCTCTACCATATAATTATAAGCCATTGCTTGAGCCTGCTCAATTACATCTGATGACAAGAATTCATTCTTCTCTTTCGTCAAACCGCAATAAGGGCAAAATAGTTCTTCAAATGGCTCATCTTCATTTTGGTATTCTCCTGCTTGTAACTTGAATTCTGAATTGCAGTAGGGACATTCAAAGGTTACATATCCTTCGCTATCACCCTGAATGGTTATTGTAAAATTTTCTGTTGACAAGTCATACACCTCCCGGCTTTTACGATTAGAACTTCTGCAACTATCTTGAAAATCCTTTATAACTTCCGAATCCAAGCATATAAGCTGCCATTGCAATTGCCATATCTTCGGACTCAATATCCTGTTTAGCTGCCAGTTCTCTTAATTCATCAATAACTGTATCATGCGGTACAATCGTTCCCTCAAAGTCCTTTACAGCCTTTTCAATAACAGATGGCAGCACCATGCACATCTGATAAAAAGCATCTTCTTGTCCCGTTACAAGATCATAAAACTGGTCAAGACTTACTCTACGGATCAATTTATGACCCACTTTTTTCTTGTCCACCGTAGTTTCCCACTTGATATTTTGGGAACGTTGTGCGATTGCTTCAACCAAGAAACAAGCACAATCATCATCATTCAAAAGCTGATTCTGCATTTTAATAAATGTCTTGCCTGCTGAAGCGGAATTCATCGTGTTATGCTTATTCTTCATTTCCACATACACGGTATGAACACTACCAGCATCTGGAATTTCAATACCATCAGCATTTTCATAGATAACATCCCAACCACCTTCTTCGCCATTAGGTGGAACATGACAGTTTGCTATGTACTGAAAAATTCGCTGATGGAAATATCCAATATCATTGTTGTTTGATTTATCTCTTTGACGGAAGATTTCATTACTTACAATTTCTTCCCACGAAGATTGATACACAGTCTTATCAAAAATCAGTTTTATCGGATCAATGATATTCTTATTAAAACGCTTCAAATCGAAAGATTCCAATTTCTCTCCATATTTTTCAATCGTTGCTTTCACATGGTTCGTAAAATCTTCTTCTGTTATAAAGGTTAAATTCCACATTATAATTCCTCCAGTGCTTCTTTTATTTTTAATGCAATATCGTATGCTAAATTAACAGGTACAGCGTTTCCAACTTGCTTATACTGTTGACCTATGCTACCGCAAAATTGCCAATCATCTGGAAAACTCTGACACCTTGCATTTTCTCGAATGGTAAACGGACGAGGTTCTAATGGATGGCAACGATCTGTCTGTTTTTGACTTGGCGATGTCAGAACAGTAAGTGAAGGCTCATCCAAACTCAAACGTCTTAATATGCCGGTTCTTCCTCCTTCCATGTACCAACAACTTTTCATATATTCTTTAGCAATGTCCTCTGGAATATCTCGCCAGTAACCACCCGGAGGAACAAGTTCAAATATTTTCCTTTTATATTCGGAATATGGTGTTCCTTCACTTTTAGGACAATCCATAAGAATATCTCGTAACACAGGTTTATATTTATGGGGAGCCGGAAAATCAAAATGGATTTTATCAATCAAATCATTTCTGATTCCAATAGTAATAAGACGTTCTCTCTTTTGCGCCACACCATAATCCCAAGCATTTAACACTCGCTTCTGAATGGTATAGCCTGTATTTTCAAAAATGTCTGTGATAGTTTTATAGGTTCGTCCTCTATCGTGAGTGAGCAATCCTCTAACATTTTCAAATAAGAACATCTTCGGTTGAAGCTGTTCTAAAAACTTTGCATAATGATAAAAAAGAGTTCCTCGTGCATCTTCTAATCCCAATCTTTTACCTGCATAAGAAAAAGACTGGCATGGTGCGCCACCAGACAACAAATCAAGCTCTCCTTTTTCAATTCCAAAATATTCCTCTAAATCTAAGCAGGATATATTTGCAATATCATCATTGATAACTCTCCATTCCGGACGATTGCATTTTAATGTGTCTGAAGCCGCTTTATCAAATTCTATCAAGCCAATCGTATCAAATCCGGCTTTCTCAATACCTAATGCCAATCCTCCTGCTCCCGCAAACAATTCTATCGTTGTAAAAGTTTTTGCTTTGGATTCCTCTTTTGTTTCTTGGACAATTGAAATAATATCGCCTATATCACAATTTAAAGCAGCGCATATTTTTTCTATGCTTTCAAAGGAAATAGTTTCATTTTTCCCCATACGAGCCATAACATTAAAACTTATACCGGCTGCTTCCTTCAATTCAGTTTTATTCATATTTTTATCTATAAGTAATTTCCAAAGATTATTATAGCAAACTGCCACTATGATGCCTCCTAAATTATCAAATTCACACATTCATGGTTTATCGCATTTTACCATATAAAGATATAAAAATCAATATTTCTCACGTTTTCGTTAGATAATCTTTTTCTTTTCAACATCGAGTATGGCTTAACACAAAAGCTATACTCGGTATTAAACTTATATAAAAATCAATTCAGCATTCACAATCTCCCTAGCACACACTTGTACATTATTCATTCTCCCTATCCATTCTAAGGTATCATCTGCCTTTAACTGTTCCGTAATCCCCTGTGCCTGTTTCATCTGCTCTACAATCCTTTCAAAGCGTTCCTGTGCCTGTTCTTCTATATCAGCCAAATAATCATTCAGTCTTCCACTTGTAAGCAAATTCAAATATACACCTCTGCGATATTCTTTCAAATAACATAAATGCCTTTGTCCCCATACGCCTATAAATCTCTTTTCTTCTTCCTCCGGCAAGGTAAGACAGGGGATAAGATAATCCCCATGTCTGATATAAGTACCGCCCATTTCTTCAAATATTGTTTTCTTCATTGTCTGTTCCACCTTTCTTATCGTTCTCTAGTAAGCGCAAAATAATTCGACGGATTGTGTTGCCCTAAAAATCATTCCATAATAATCATTAGAAAATGCAAGCATTTCACTTTATCTTCTCTTGCCAGAAATGATAGATGCGAGCATTTTACTCTATCCGATTTATGGAGGTGTGCTCATGAGAAGCAAAAGAATACCTGCCGAAGAACAATACCGTCTCATCATGGA
>OAWV01000973.1_pt1 | contig 17086 bp, 17 predicted proteins | sample 1495551 | NCBI WGS metagenome assembly OAWV01 (sample SAMEA2580245, study PRJEB22360) | human gut metagenome | biome: human gut; feature: human-associated habitat; material: faeces | place: Denmark | collected 2008/2010 | reverse complement strand
TTATTTTTGTAGAGCCGGAGGAAACAGACCAGACGGTTTAAATGAGCCGGTTACATTTATGAGTGCCTGTTTTTTTCGTTCCGCTTCTGACAGTTGTTCTTCATGAGTTAGCGGCGGTACGTCATCCCATGCAGGATAGCCATCATCACCCGCAACTCTCACTTTCCCTGGAGGTGGGGACAGGTACTTAATAAATATATCCTCATCAACTTCAACTCCATTATGAGGCCATAACCCAGACTCCTTATACTGACTTTCCAGAGTAAATGGGTAAAACATATTAGTTTTAGCATCGTAAAGATATTTACTCATTTTATCTTCCTGTAGCAAACCAGCGGCAACCAGCGACAGTTGGAACATTGAAGGATGGATTTCCTTTATCAAGAGATCCCAGGTTCTCTGCTATGACATTTGAGTTAGTCAATTTATAGAATTGCCATACTGACATTTTCCCTGCCACAGGAGCCTGGTCATGTTCATTAATAGAAATGACGGCTGTCGGAAATGGGATAGGAAAATTAATCAAAACTTCATTTGTTGTGGCCTCAGTTAGCCCCCATTGTTCAATATAACCATCCGGGCTTCGCCTCCATCCCGTCGTTGTATCTCCCCCACACTCCCACGCTGACATATCAGGAATTTGGTTTTGCCCGTTACCCACATCCCGTTTTGCCGCTTCTCCCAAACCAACCTTTTTTATAACCATCAAAAATCTGGTGATGCTTCGCCGTTTCTCCTGTTTTCATAACAGGAGAAATCCCATGATTTACGGTTATGCCCGAGTATCAACAAACCACTAGGACACTGAATTGCAACTAACGGCGCTCAAGTCAGCGGGTTGTGAGAAAATTTTTGAAGAGCATGCCAGCGGGAGGAAATCGAATCGGCCGGTTCTAAAACGGCTGATCGCCACTATGCAGCCGGGTGATGAACTGGTGGTCTGGAAGCTGGACAGAATCGGGCGCAATGTCCTGCATGCTCTGTTGATGTTCCAGCAGCTTCAGGAAAAGGGTATCAACTTCCGCAGTATTACCGATGGTGTGGACCTCAAAACAGCCAGTGGCCGCTATAACTTTCGTAACATACTATCGGCGGCGCAGTACGAATCCGATCTTAACAGTGAGCGTACGCTAGCAGGACTGGCCGTAGCCAGGGCAAAAGGGCGAGTTGGTGGGCGTAGACCGAAGTTTAGCGACGAGCAGTGGCAACAGATGGGAGCGCTCATAGCGGCAGGGAAATCACGGCGTTATGTTGCACGTATCTATAACGTTGGGCTATCAACCCTATATAAACGATTTCCTGTTACTGGCATTCAAACGAAATAATTTAAAAGCAATTTAAAGAGTTATTTGTCTAATGTTGGAAGCCGCAGCCACGTCGTATGCAAGAACGTGCTGCGGCTGGCTGGCGAACTTTCGATAGTGCGAGTATTGAATGATTTCCAGCCGTTACCGATTTTACGTGTTAATTAGTGAACAAACCACTCGTCAGCAGACTCCCAGGTATCTTTCAGAGTTTCCTGAACAAAAGTTTTAGCTGAATCTTTATCGGCGGTGCGCGTAACAGAAAGGCCATCGTTGCTGGTGGCTTTTACGATCACCTCTACATCGTCATAACGCTTACTGATGCGTCGAGTTAATTCTTCCTTTAACGCATCCACAGCACCGTTTGGCATTTTAGTCATTTTCTCTTTGGCTATGCAGATCTCAATACGCATAAAAATCCCTCTATACTGTGTTTGTATACAGTGTTATTTTTAACTGTATGGATAAACAGTGTCAAGAGATCTTATTTCTGCTCCTTTGGAGCTCTTCAAAACGATTATGTAAAGATTTTGGATACAGTTCGGTATATACCTGCCATAGCACGTTTAATGAACGATGCCCTGTAACCTGGGCTACTTCCTCAATACTAAAACCAGCCTCAAATAAGCGACTTGCCCCTTCTCTACGCAAATCATGGTATCGCAGATCCTTAATACCTAATTTGCTTCTTACCCTCTGAAATCCCGCAGTAACAGAAGTGCTGTTATATGGAAAAATGAATTCCGATTTTTGGGGCTGTCGTTGGACGATATCCCAGGCTTCCCCAAGCAAGGCTACTTTCATGTGGTTGCCTTCCTTTTTGCGTGGATCTTTCCTGTCTCTTACGAGTATAGATTTTTGTTCCTGGTCGAGATCTTCCCATCGTAACCGGCATACTTCTCCGATTCGCATACAGGACCACACAGAAAATTTGAGGATATCAACGAACGGAATTTTTGAGCATTTATGAGTAGATCGTTGTTGAAGGCCTTCAATGAGCATGTCCAGTTCATCAGATGCTGGTCTACGATTACGACGGTTTGATTTACCAATTAAACCAAGTTTAAGTAGATATGGACGAGCGGCTTTTGCTGGGTTTGATGTGTAATTAATTCCATATACAGGTTTGGCAGCATCCAGAACACTGCCAAGATAACTAACATCGTGGCTAACTGTAGCTGGACCTGCACCAGCGTTGTTTCTTAGCCTGCAATGTTCAATTACGTCATTTTCTGTCAGTTCAGATAGTTTGATCGCGGAGATGTCACTATCCATAAGCAGTTCCAGCACATATCTTTTAGTACGGCCTGCTTTACCTCCGGCATTTGGGTCATTTAAATATTTGTGTAGTAAGTCACGGACTGTAAGTCCGTCAACTGCATTTGATGATGGAATGCCATATAGATCTAATTCCATCACTTTCTGTGTGCCCCATGTTTTGGCATGAGCATGTTTAGGGAATGTTTTGCTTTCCCTGTAAGTGATAACACCTTTTTCTTTGATAATCACATTACAGCGATAGCGTGGTGTGCCATCGGATTTTAGTCGTTTCTCTATGTTATAGTACGCCATTACACGACCTCGTTATTTCGGGTTCCCATAAAACGTGGGAGCCTGTGCGGGAACCTAACGCGAGAAAAATAGCCTGAAATGTTCAAAAATGCACGATAATCATGAAACACAAAAAATTAATCAAACCAGCGTGATGCCTGAAAAAACTGGTGTTTACTGGAATTCTCGGTTTAGCATTGCTCCTATGCTCGACTGGACGGACAGACATTGCCGCTATTTCTTGCGTCTGCTTTCCCGCAATACGTTGCTGTATACCGAAATGGTGACCACAGGGGCGATTATTCACGGTAAAGGTGATTACCTGGCGTACAGTGAAGAAGAACATCCGGTAGCGTTGCAACTCGGCGGTAGCGATCCGGCGGCGCTGGCACAGTGTGCGAAGCTGGCAGAAGCGCGTGGATATGATGAGATCAACCTGAATGTCGGCTGCCCGTCTGACCGGGTGCAGAACGGCATGTTTGGTGCGTGTCTGATGGGTAATGCGCAGCTGGTTGCCGACTGCGTGAAAGCGATGCGCGATGTGGTGTCGATTCCGGTGACGGTGAAAACGCGTATTGGCATCGACGACCAGGACAGCTATGAATTTCTCTGCGATTTCATCAACACCGTTTCCGGCAAAGGCGAGTGTGAGATGTTCATCATCCATGCACGTAAAGCCTGGCTTTCGGGGTTAAGTCCGAAAGAAAACCGTGAGATCCCGCCGCTCGATTATCCGCGTGTGTATCAACTGAAGCGTGACTTTCCGCATCTGACAATGTCGATTAACGGTGGTATCAAGTCGCTGGAAGAGGCCAAAGCACACCTGCAACATATGGATGGCGTGATGGTCGGGCGCGAGGCGTATCAGAATCCGGGTATTCTGGCGGCGGTAGACCGGGAGATCTTTGGTTCCTCGGATATCGATGCCGATCCGGTGGCGGTAGTGCGCGCCATGTATCCGTACATTGAGCGTGAACTCAGCCAGGGGACGTATCTCGGTCATATTACCCGGCATATGTTGGGCTTGTTCCAGGGTATTCCTGGCGCGCGGCAGTGGCGGCGTTATTTAAGTGAAAATGCCCATAAAGCGGGTGCAGACATTAATGTGCTGGAACACGCGCTCAAACTGGTGGCGGATAAGCGTTAACTTTTCACCAAAAAATAGTCAAATTCACCACGCCCTGCGCACCGTCGCGGGGCGTTTTGCTGTTAAATCAATAGATTATTTTTGGCATGATTCTTGTAATGCCAGCAAGAGATTTCATATTTGGGAGTGCATCATGCTGGAACTACTTTTTGTGATTGGCTTTTTTGTCATGCTGATGGTCACCGGCGTTTCGTTGCTGGGCATTATCGCCGCGCTGGTTGTGGCGACGGCCATTATGTTCCTCGGCGGTATGCTGGCATTGATGATTAAGTTGCTGCCGTGGTTACTACTGGCGATTGCGGTGGTGTGGGTTATTAAGGCGATTAAAGCACCAAAAGTGCCGAAATATCAGCGTTATGACCGCTGGCGTTACTAAGGGATTGTGCGGATGATCACAACCTAAGGTTTTATCCTTAGAACAAAATAGGAATTGATAATCAAATCTGTCACTATTGCGCCTCTAACAGATTCATCGTGCTGTACCCTACATACAGCCGAACTATAAAAAGAAAGGGCTTCCCAGGTGGAAGCCCTATTTCTTTTATGGAATCAACAGGCTGGAACCTTGCGTTGCCCGGCTTTCCAGAATTTCATGCGCACGCTGCGCATCCTTCAGCGGATATTTCTGCTGCTCGGCGACATCGACCTTAATCACACCGCTGGCAATCAAAGAGAACAGTTCATTACTGGCCTCGGTTAATTCCTCCCGCGTGGTGATATAGCCTTGCAGGGAAGGGCGTGTCACATACAACGAGCCTTTCTGATTGAGAATGCCTAAGTTCACACCGGTAACCGCACCTGATGAGTTGCCAAAACTCACCATTAAGCCGCGGCGTTGCAGGCAATCCAGCGACCGTTCCCAGGTGTCTCTGCCCACGGAATCGTACACCACGCGCACTTTCTTACCGCCGGTGATCTCTTTTAACCGCTCGACCAGATTCTCTTCACGATAGTTAATAACCTGCCACGCGCCCGCTTTTAGCGCGCTCTGCGCTTTTTGCGCGGTTCCTACGGTGCCGATAAGTTTCGCGCCCAGGGCTTTTGCCCACTGGCAGGCAATCAAGCCAACGCCGCCAGCTGCTGCGTGGAACAGGAACTGCTCATCGGGTTTAATTTCATAGGTTTTGCGCAGCAGATAATAAACCGTTAAGCCTTTCAGGAAGGATGCCGCAGCTTGCTCAAAAGAAATTGCCGCAGGCAGAATCGCCGCTTTATCCGCAATAATGTTATGCACAGAGCTGTAAGCGCCTAACGCCGACTGCGCATAGACTACACGATCGCCTGCCTTAATATGCTTTACACCACTGCCGACTTTACTCACGATGCCTGCTGCTTCGGTGCCTAATCCGCTGGGTAGCGATGGCGGCGGGTAAAGGCCGCTGCGGATATATGTGTCGATAAAATTGATGCCGATGGCTTTATTTTCGACCTGGATTTCATTCTCCGCCGGATCGGCAGGAGTGAACTCTACGGCTTGAAGTACTTCCGGGCCACCGTGCTTGTGAAATTCAATTCGTGTTGCCATGTGTCCTCCAGAACGTATCGTCAGGGTCTGCTTCATATGGTAAAGTTTCGACCCATTCTTTATCTCGGTAACTCCATTCACTATGGCAGGAAATAAACCCTTCAACAAACAGCAGGCTGAACCCCGCGAACGCGATCCACAAGTTGCCGGGCTGAAAGTGCCTCCGCACTCGATCGAAGCGGAGCAGTCGGTGTTGGGCGGTTTAATGCTAGATAACGAACGCTGGGATGATGTAGCCGAGCGTGTGGTAGCAGACGATTTTTACACCCGCCCACACCGTCATATCTTTACTGAAATGGCGCGTTTGCAGGAAAGCGGTAGCCCTATCGATCTAATTACTCTTGCGGAATCGCTGGAACGCCAGGGGCAACTCGATAGCGTCGGTGGTTTTGCTTATCTGGCAGAGCTGTCAAAAAATACGCCAAGTGCGGCGAACATCAGTGCTTATGCTGACATCGTGCGTGAACGTGCCGTTGTCCGTGAGATGATCTCGGTTGCGAATGAGATTGCTGAAGCCGGTTTTGATCCGCAGGGGCGTACCAGCGAAGATCTGCTGGACCTTGCTGAATCCCGCGTCTTTAAAATTGCCGAAAGTCGTGCAAACAAAGACGAAGGGCCGAAGAACATCGCCGATGTGCTCGACGCAACCGTGGCGCGTATTGAGCAGTTGTTTCAGCAGCCACACGATGGCGTTACCGGAGTAAACACCGGTTATGACGATCTCAACAAAAAAACCGCTGGCTTGCAGCCGTCGGATTTGATCATCGTCGCCGCGCGTCCGTCGATGGGTAAAACAACATTTGCGATGAACCTCGTCGAAAACGCGGCGATGTTGCAGGATAAACCAGTACTTATCTTCTCGCTGGAGATGCCTTCAGAACAGATTATGATGCGTTCTCTGGCGTCGCTGTCGCGCGTTGACCAGACTAAAATCCGTACCGGGCAGCTCGATGATGAAGACTGGGCGCGCATTTCCGGCACCATGGGTATTTTGCTCGAAAAACGCAATATCTATATCGATGACTCCTCCGGCCTGACGCCAACGGAAGTGCGTTCCCGCGCACGCCGTATTGCCCGTGAACACGGCGGCATCGGGCTTATCATGATCGACTACCTGCAACTGATGCGCGTACCGGCGCTTTCCGATAACCGTACGCTGGAAATTGCAGAAATCTCTCGCTCGCTGAAAGCACTGGCGAAAGAACTGAACGTGCCGGTGGTGGCGCTGTCCCAGTTGAACCGTTCTCTGGAACAACGTGCCGACAAACGCCCGGTCAACTCCGACCTGCGTGAATCTGGCTCTATCGAGCAGGATGCGGACTTGATCATGTTTATCTATCGTGATGAGGTGTATCACGAAAACAGTGATTTAAAAGGCATCGCGGAAATTATTATCGGTAAACAACGTAACGGCCCAATCGGGACGGTACGCCTGACCTTTAACGGTCAATGGTCGCGCTTCGACAACTATGCGGGGCCGCAGTACGACGACGAATAATAATTATTTTATGAATTAGGTAATTAAAGCAAACACTTATCAAGGAACACAAATGCAAGCGGCAACTGTTGTGATTAACCGCCGCGCTCTGCGACACAACCTGCAACGTCTTCGTGAACTGGCCCCTGCCAGTAAAATGGTTGCGGTGGTGAAAGCGAACGCTTATGGTCACGGTCTTCTTGAGACCGCGCGAACGCTCCCCGATGCTGACGCCTTTGGCGTAGCCCGTCTCGAAGAAGCTCTGCGACTGCGTGCGGGGGGAATCACCAAACCTGTACTGTTACTCGAAGGCTTTTTTGATGCCAGAGATCTGCCGACGATTTCTGCGCAACATTTTCATACCGCCGTGCATAACGAAGAACAGCTGGCTGCGCTGGAAGAGGCTAGCCTGGACGAGCCGGTTACCGTCTGGATGAAACTCGATACCGGTATGCACCGTCTGGGCGTAAGGCCGGAACAGGCTGAGGCGTTTTATCATCGCCTGACCCAGTGCAAAAACGTTCGTCAGCCGGTGAATATCGTCAGCCATTTTGCGCGCGCGGATGAACCAAAATGTGGCGCAACCGAGAAACAACTCGCTATCTTTAATACCTTTTGCGAAGGCAAACCTGGTCAACGTTCCATTGCCGCATCGGGTGGCATTCTGCTGTGGCCACAGTCGCATTTTGACTGGGTGCGCCCGGGCATCATTCTTTATGGCGTCTCGCCGCTGGAAGATCGCTCCACCGGTGCCGATTTTGGCTGTCAGCCAGTGATGTCACTAACCTCCAGCCTGATTGCCGTGCGTGAGCATAAAGCCGGAGAACCTGTTGGTTATGGTGGAACCTGGGTAAGCGAACGTGATACCCGTCTTGGCGTAGTCGCGATGGGCTATGGCGATGGTTATCCGCGCGCCGCGCCGTCCGGTACGCCAGTGCTGGTGAACGGTCGCGAAGTACCGATTGTCGGGCGCGTGGCGATGGATATGATCTGCGTAGACTTAGGTCCACAGGCGCAGGACAAAGCCGGGGATCCGGTCATTTTATGGGGCGAAGGTTTGCCCGTAGAACGTATCGCTGAAATGACGAAAGTAAGCGCTTACGAACTTATTACGCGCCTGACTTCAAGGGTCGCGATGAAATACGTGGATTAATCGTTCTGTAATATTTGATTGTCTGTGCCGGATGCGGCGTGAATGCCTTATCCGGCCAATAAAATCCTAAAAATTCAATAAGTTGATGTTCTTTCATGCTCTTATAAAGGTCGTGCCTCTGGCGGATGTACGTTTGTCATGAGTCTCACTCTGTTGCTAATTGCCGTTCGCTCCTGAACATCCACTCGATCTTCGCCTTCTTCCGGTTTATTGTGTTTTAACCACCTGCCCGTAAACCTGGAGAACCATCGCGTGTTTCAAAAAGTTGACGCCTACGCTGGCGACCCGATTCTTACGCTTATGGAGCGTTTTAAAGAAGACCCTCGCAGCGACAAAGTGAATTTAAGTATCGGTCTGTACTACAACGAAGACGGAATTATTCCACAACTGCAAGCCGTGGCGGAGGCGGAAGCGCGCCTGAATGCGCAGCCTCATGGCGCTTCGCTTTATTTACCGATGGAAGGGCTTAACAGCTATCGCCATGCCATTGCGCCGCTGCTGTTTGGTGCGGACCATCCGGTACTGAAACAACAGCGCGTAGCAACCATTCAAACCCTTGGCGGCTCCGGGGCATTGAAAGTGGGCGCGGATTTCCTGAAACGCTACTTCCCGGAATCAGGCGTCTGGGTCAGCGATCCTACCTGGGAAAACCACGTAGCAATATTCGCCGGGGCTGGATTCGAAGTGAGTACTTACCCCTGGTATGACGAAGCGACTAACGGCGTGCGCTTTAATGACCTGTTGGCGACGCTGAAAACATTACCTGCCCGCAGTATTGTGTTGCTGCATCCATGTTGCCACAACCCAACGGGTGCCGATCTCACTAATGATCAGTGGGATGCGGTGATTGAAATTCTCAAAGCCCGCGAGCTTATTCCATTCCTCGATATTGCCTATCAAGGATTTGGTGCCGGTATGGAAGAGGATGCCTACGCTATTCGCGCCATTGCCAGCGCTGGATTACCCGCTCTGGTGAGCAATTCGTTCTCGAAAATTTTCTCCCTTTACGGCGAGCGCGTCGGCGGACTTTCTGTTATGTGTGAAGATGCCGAAGCCGCTGGCCGCGTACTGGGGCAATTGAAAGCAACAGTTCGCCGCAACTACTCCAGCCCGCCGAATTTTGGTGCGCAGGTGGTGGCTGCAGTGCTGAATGACGAGGCATTGAAAGCCAGCTGGCTGGCGGAAGTAGAAGAGATGCGTACTCGCATTCTGGCAATGCGTCAGGAATTGGTGAAGGTATTAAGCACAGAGATGCCAGAACGCAATTTCGATTATCTGCTTAATCAGCGCGGCATGTTCAGTTATACCGGTTTAAGTGCCGCTCAGGTTGACCGACTACGTGAAGAATTTGGTGTCTATCTCATCGCCAGCGGTCGCATGTGTGTCGCCGGGTTAAATACGGCAAATGTACAACGTGTGGCAAAGGCGTTTGCTGCGGTGATGTAATGCAGGAAAGCAGGCTGGAGTTACCCAGCCTGCAGTGAAATTAAACTGTCGTCGCTTTCACTATTTCTTTGTAGATGATTTTTTTGATGCCGTTGTTCTACGTGAGAGATAATAAAACGTTGTCAGTTCTTTTATTGTTAAGTTTATCCCAATTATCTGGAATTCCTTTCCCTATTTTTTCGTGTGGAGTAATAATTTCTGCACATCTAACCATTATTAAATTTAATAATAAGTATCGGGTTTGTTACGATAGAATATTTCTATATCCTCAAGAATATGCTTTGCCTTATTACCTGTGACTTTCTGAGATTCAATTATAGTATCGTTAAATTCTAATGTTAAAGAGAGCTATTTTTTCCGCTTTGTGTAAGTTTAACCTTATATTGATTACCAATATCAAATAAAAAGGTCCTGTAATGAGAATAATCACCTTTAACCTCCTCGGCAAAACAGCAAAGCGTGCAAATATACATAAAGTCTTTCTTACCCCTGATTTTGTTAACTAAATCAATAAATGCGTGAAAAACTTTACTTGCAATAGAACTTGATACTTCTTCTCCAGGTCTACAAAAATCTTTTGCAATTTTTAACTGTGTTTCTATGTATAAAAAGAAATCTTTAGCATAAGAAAAATCTTTGGCATAAGAGGTATCTTTATTATTTAGTGCATCTAGCTCAACAGGTAAAGATGTCGTTTTGTTGCTATTCACATATGATATATTCATATCATCATCTCCATCGGGAGTAATAAAATTAGTCACCATTGTAGGATAGGGTTCTGGTCAATCAGGAATCATCTTTATAAACTTCGATTGTTTTTGTAATGCTGTATCATTAAGTTCATTAAATCGTACAGCAGATAAATGTTCTTTCAAATTTCGCTCATTTGCAGAGGATTCATCATAATAAACGTAAAATTAATGTATCCTTACATCGAGTAATAAACATTTTTTATACAAAAAAAGACAGGAACGTATTTACTGGGTTAAATATAATCATCCTGCTTTTCATCACAAAAACCGCAGATAATCCTTCCTTTCCCCGGCAGCTGGCGTTATGGTCAGATGGTTTTTGCAACAAATCTCACAATAAAAAGTTTCAACATACTGACTATTTAGGGAAAAATATGCGCAAGATCACACAGGCAATCAGTGCCGTTTGCTTATTGTTCGCTCTAAACAGTTCCGCTGTTGCCCTGGCCTCATCTCCTTCACCGCTTAACCCTGGGACTAACGTTGCCAGGCTTGCTGAACAGGCACCAATTCATTGGGTTTCGGTCGCACAAATTGAAAATAGCCTCGCAGGGCGTCCGCCAATGGCGGTGGGGTTTGATATCGATGACACGGTACTTTTTTCCAGCCCGGGCTTCTGGCGCGGCAAAAAAACCTTCTCACCAGAAAGCGAAGATTATCTGAAAAATCCTGTGTTCTGGGAAAAATGAACAATGGCTGGGATGAATTCAGCATTCCAAAAGAGGTCGCTCGCCAGCTGATTGATATGCATGTACGCCGCGGTGACGCGATCTTCTTTGTGACTGGTCGTAGCCCGACGAAAACAGAAACGGTTTCAAAAACGCTGGCGGATAATTTTCATATTCCTGCCACCAACATGAATCCAGTAATCTTTGCGGGCGATAAACCAGGGCAAAATACAAAATCGCAATGGCTGCAGGATAAAAATATCCGAATTTTTTATGGCGATTCCGATAACGATATTACCGCCGCACGCGATATCGGCGCTCGTAGTATCCGCATTCTGCGCGCCTCCAACTCTACCTACAAACCCTTGCCACAAGCGGGTGCGTTTGGTGAAGAGGTGATCGTCAATTCAGAATACTGACAGAGCGGGAGAGCGTGATGCTCTCCCGAATGCTGTTTTTTTAATCACACCTTTATCCTTTCGCTGTCTTGCTGCAAACTGATTAAGAGAGTTTTATCAAGGAGCAGCACATGTGGTATCAAAAGACGCTCACGCTTAGCGCCAAATCTCGTGGGTTTCATCTGGTAACGGATGAAATTCTGAATCAGCTGGCTGATATGCCGCGCGTTAACATCGGCTTACTGCATCTGTTGCTGCAACATACCTCCGCCTCTCTGACACTTAATGAGAACTGCGATCCCACCGTACGCCACGACATGGAGCGTTTTTTCCTCCGCACCGTTCCCGACAACGGAAATTATGAGCATGACTATGAGGGAGCAGACGATATGCCTTCTCATATCAAATCCTCAATGCTGGGAACATCGCTTGTATTGCCGGTACATAAAGGGCGTATTCAGACCGGCACCTGGCAAGGCATCTGGCTGGGGGAACATCGCATCCACGGCGGATCGCGTCGCATCATCGCGACACTACAAGGGGAGTAAAAAATGACCATTTCGGAGTTGCTACAATATTGCATGGCAAAACCAGGCGCAGAACAGAGCGTGCATAACGACTGGAAAGCGACGCAGATCAAAGTGGAAGATGTACTGTTTGCGATGGTGAAAGAAGTAGAAAATCGCCCAGCTGTTTCGCTGAAAACCAGCCCGGAGCTGGCGGAGCTGCTACGTCAGCAGCACAGCGATGTGCGTCCAAGCCGCCATCTGAATAAAGCGCACTGGAGCACCGTGTATCTCGACGGTTCGCTGCCAGATTCGCAAATCTATTATCTGGTGGATGCGTCTTATCAGCAGGCGGTGAATTTGCTGCCGGAAGAAAAACGTAAATTGCTGGTGCAACTCTGAAAGGAAAAGGCCGCTCAGAAAGCGGCCTTAACGATTACAGCATCGGCTTGAGGAAGCGCGCCGTATGCGAAGCTTCGCACTCCGCGACGGTTTCTGGCGTACCGGAGACGAGGATCTCGCCGCCGCCACTGCCGCCTTCCGGTCCCAGGTCGACAATCCAGTCAGCGGTTTTAATCACGTCGAGATTGTGCTCAATTACCACAATGGTATTGCCCTGATCGCGCAGTTTATGCAGCACGTCGAGCAGTTGCTGAATATCGGCGAAGTGCAAACCGGTGGTCGGCTCGTCGAGAATATACAGTGTCTGCCCGGTGCCGCGTTTTGACAGCTCACGCGCCAGCTTCACGCGCTGGGCTTCACCACCAGAAAGGGTGGTTGCGGACTGCCCCAGGCGAATGTACGTCAGGCCAACGTCCATCAACGTTTGCAGCTTACGCGCCAGTGCAGGTACGGCATCAAAGAACTCACGCGCCTCTTCGATGGTCATATCCAGCACTTCGTGGATGGTTTTGCCTTTGTACTTAATTTCCAGCGTTTCACGGTTATAGCGTTTACCTTTACACTGGTCGCACGGTACGTAAATGTCCGGCAGGAAGTGCATCTCCACTTTGATCACACCGTCGCCCTGACAGGCTTCGCAGCGTCCGCCACGGACGTTAAAGCTGAAACGTCCTGGCGTATAACCACGCGCACGGGATTCCGGTACGCCCGCAAACAGTTCGCGCACAGGTGTAAACACGCCGGTATAGGTCGCCGGGTTAGAACGCGGAGTACGACCAATTGGGCTTTGGTCGATATCGATCACTTTGTCGAAATGCTCCAGCCCCTGAATATCGCGATACGGTGCCGGTTCGGCGATGGTCGCACCATTCAACTGGCGTTGGGCAATAGGGAACAGCGTGTCGTTAATCAGCGTCGATTTACCGGAACCTGAAACCCCGGTGATGCAGGTAAACAGACCCACCGGCAGCGTCAGCGTCACGTCCTTCAGGTTGTTGCCGCGTGCGCCTGTCAGCTTCAGCACTTTTTCCGGATTCGCCGGAACGCGTTTCTTCGGCACTTCAATCTTGCGTTTGCCGCTCATGTACTGCCCGGTCAACGACTCCGGCACCGCCATAATCGCTTCCAGCGGACCTTCTGCGACCACTTCACCGCCGTGAACACCTGCGCCCGGGCCAATGTCGATCACATGGTCAGCGGCGCGAATTGCGTCTTCGTCGTGCTCCACCACAATCACGGTATTACCGAGATCGCGCAGATGGATAAGCGTACCCAACAGGCGCTCGTTATCACGCTGGTGCAGGCCGATAGACGGCTCGTCCAGCACGTACATAACGCCAACCAGGCCCGCACCAATCTGGCTCGCCAGACGGATACGCTGTGCTTCACCGCCAGAAAGCGTTTCTGCCGAGCGGGAAAGCGTCAGGTAATTCAGGCCGACGTTAACGAGGAATTTCAGACGATCGCCGATCTCTTTAAGGATTTTTTCTGCAATCTTCGCCCGCTGACCTGCGAGTTTGAGATTGTTGAAGAATTCCATCGCATGACCAATGCTCATGTCGGAGATAGCAGGCAGCGGCGTATTCTCGACATACACGTGGCGCGCTTCCCGACGCAGACGCGTCCCTTCGCAGCTGGCGCACGGACGATTACTGATAAACTTGGCTAATTCTTCGCGTACCGCGCTGGATTCCGTCTCTTTATAGCGGCGCTCCATATTATGCAGCACGCCTTCGAACGGATGACGACGAATGGAGGTATCGCCACGATCGTTCATGTATTTGAATTCAATGTTTTCTTTGCCAGAACCGTACAACACCACTTTATGCACGTTCGCGCTCAGGCTGCCCCACGGCGCTTCGACGTCGAACTTATAGTGATCTGCCAGCGATTTCAGCATCTGGAAATAATAGAAGTTGCGGCGATCCCAGCCACGGATCGCACCACCAGCCAGCGACAGTTCCGGATTCTGGATCACTCGATCAGGATCGAAATATTGCTGTACGCCAAGGCCGTCGCAGGTCGGGCAGGCCCCCGCCGGGTTGTTAAACGAAAACAGTCGCGGCTCCAGTTCACGCATACTGTAGCCGCAAATTGGGCAGGCGAAGTTGGCGGAGAACAGCAGCTCTTCCGCTTTCGGGTCGTCCATATCCGCCACTACCGCGGTACCACCGGAAAGCTCCAGCGCGGTTTCAAATGACTCGGCAAGACGTTGGGTAAGATCGTCACGCACCTTGAAGCGATCAACCACCACTTCAATGGTATGTTTCTTTTGCAGTTCCAGTTTTGGCGGATCGGAAAGATCGCAGACTTCGCCATCAATACGAGCACGGATGTAGCCCTGGCTTGCCAGGTTCTCCAGCGTTTTGGTGTGTTCGCCTTTGCGCTCTTTAATGATTGGCGCGAGTAGCATCAGACGCTTGCCTTCCGGCTGCGACAGCACGTTATCCACCATCTGGCTGACGGTTTGCGCCGCCAGCGGGACGTCGTGGTCCGGACAGCGCGGCTCGCCAACGCGGGCGAACAACAAACGCAAATAGTCGTGGATTTCGGTGATTGTCCCCACCGTAGAACGCGGGTTATGAGACGTCGATTTCTGCTCAATTGAGATGGCAGGAGAAAGCCCCTCAATATGATCGACGTCCGGCTTTTCCATCAGTGACAGAAACTGCCGCGCGTAGGCGGAAAGGGATTCAACGTAACGGCGCTGCCCTTCGGCATATAAGGTGTCGAAAGCGAGCGAGGATTTGCCAGAACCCGAAAGCCCGGTCACGACAATGAGCTTGTCGCGGGGGATAACGAGGTTGATGTTTTTGAGATTATGGGTGCGGGCGCCCCGAACTTCGATCTTATCCATTCACCTTTCCCGGATTAAACGCTTTTTTGCCCGGTGGCATGGTGCTACCGGCGATCACAAACGGTTAATTATGACACAAATTGACCTGAGTGAATATACAGTATTGGAATGCATTACCCGGAGTGTTGTGTAACAATGTCTGGCCAGGTTTGTTTCCCGGAACCGAGGTCACAACATAGTAAAAGCGCTATTGGTAATGGTACAATCGCGCGTTTACACTTATTCAGAACGATTTTTTTTCAGGAGACACGAACATGGCCAGCAGAGGCGTAAACAAGGTTATTCTCGTTGGTAATCTGGGTCAGGACCCGGAAGTACGCTACATGCCAAATGGTGGCGCAGTTGCCAACATTACGCTGGCTACTTCCGAATCCTGGCGTGATAAAGCGACCGGCGAGATGAAAGAGCAGACTGAATGGCACCGCGTTGTGCTGTTCGGCAAACTGGCAGAAGTGGCCAGCGAATATCTGCGTAAAGGTTCTCAGGTTTATATCGAAGGTCAGCTGCGTACCCGTAAATGGACCGATCAATCCGGTCAGGATCGCTACACCACAGAAGTCGTGGTGAACGTTGGCGGCACCATGCAGATGCTGGGTGGTCGTCAGGGTGGTGGCGCTCCGGCAGGTGGTAATATCGGTGGTGGTCAGCCGCAGGGCGGTTGGGGTCAGCCTCAGCAGCCGCAGGGTGGCAATCAGTTCAGCGGCGGCGCGCAGTCTCGCCCGCAGCAGTCCGCTCCGGCAGCGCCGTCTAACGAGCCGCCGATGGACTTTGATGATGACATTCCGTTCTGATTTGTCATTAAAACAATAGGTTATATTGTTTTAAGGTGGATGATTAAAGCATCTGCCAGCCATAAAAAAGAAGCCTCCGTTATGGAGGCTTCTACGTATCAGGTCAAAATCATTGGCCATTGTGGCGGTGTCTGATTCATCTCTTCTATCATCACCGACTCGATGTTGTGCCAGATAGCGGTGATGTCCGCCATTGTGATGCCAAGCAACCCCATTGCGAACCAACAGGCGGAAACAACGCCCAGACCGCTGCTGATCACCGCAAGCCCGACATAATCAGACCGACGAAAACGGATGTTGAGTGTGCTGGCCAGAAACATCATTACGGCACTAAGAAGTTGCCAGCGAAGAAGAACCACGCCAGTGGTGAGGGTAGCCATCAAACAATTCCTCTGAAAAGAGCCGATGCCCTGGACAGCGCGGCGTTGTTCACGGGAGGCGTGGTACACTCTGGCTATCGCGGGGCTTGCAGAACACAAAAATGAAACACTCTGTTTGTTTCATTAATTTTGTGAACTATATCACAATTGATTGTTTGTTAGCCATATTAGGCCGTGACTTTTATTGCTGTACAGATTATGTGGTTTTTCAGTGGCATTAAAGGCATATCTTCCCGCCGCCTCTGCATTCCTGTAGGAAATTAATTTTGAATATCAATGAATTATTTTCATCCAGGTGACGATTAGAAAGGTATCAATTTCAAATCAGGCAAAAGTGCTATTTATACCGTAAGATTTATCTAAAGACGTCGGTACCCAGGGTTTTCACCTTGCAATGGCCGGGTATAAACAGGCAGGAAATTGATAGCAATGAGTCATCGTGCACGACACCAATTACTGGCGTTGCCGGGCATTATCTTTTTAGTTCTCTTTCCCATCATTCTTTCGCTATGGATTGCCTTCCTTTGGGCAAAATCAGAAGTGAATAATCAGCTCCGAACCTTTGCTCAACTGGCACTGGATAAATCCGAGCTGGTCATTCGCCAGGCAGATTTAGTGAGCGATGCAGCTGAACGCTATCAGGGGCAAGTTTGCACTCCAGCCCATCAAAAGCGAGGTAATGACTCCAACTTATTGATAGTGTTTTATGTTCAGATAATGCCCGATGAC
>OAWV01000967.1_pt1 | contig 17180 bp, 7 predicted proteins | sample 1495551 | NCBI WGS metagenome assembly OAWV01 (sample SAMEA2580245, study PRJEB22360) | human gut metagenome | biome: human gut; feature: human-associated habitat; material: faeces | place: Denmark | collected 2008/2010 | reverse complement strand
GGTGTGGAGCGGGGGAAAATCCGGAGATAACTTCAAAGGATTACCTATCGCTATCCGGCGCTAAGAGCCAGGGCATCAAACAGCTGATGGCTGGTGCCGGAATCATGCTGCTGGGAACTACCCTGATTCCACAGCTGGCAACATTGTTCTCTTAAGAGGAGTGGTAGATGAACACCATCATTGAGAGAATTACGGAAGCGATAAAGGATATCCTGATCGGACTTATCAAGTCATGTTTGGATAACATGTTCACGTCTGTCAATGAGCAGGTGGGAACCATAGCCGGGCAGGTGGGACAGACACCGCAGGGATGGAATGCAGGGATTTTTAATCTGATTCAGAATATATCCCAAACGGTGATCGTCCCCATTGCGGGACTGATCATCACCTTTGTCCTGTGCTATGAATTGATCACGATGGTAACACAGAAAAACAATTTCCATGAATTTGAGACTTATAACATTTTCCTCTGGATCTTCAAAGCGTATGTAGCCATTTATCTGGTGACAAATACGTTCAATATCACGATGGCGGTCTTTGACGTTGGCCAACATGTGGTCAACAATGCCGCCGGGGTGATATCAGGAAACACTGCGGTGGATGCAACAGAAGCAATTACACGGATTGTGGATGCCCTGGAGGATATGGAGTTAGGGGATTTGTTCCTGCTATCCATGGAAACGCTGCTGATCAGTATTACCATGCGGATTCTGTCAATCATCATAACCGTTATTTTGTACGGAAGAATGATAGAAATTTACCTTTATACTTCCATAGCACCAATTCCGTTTGCCACCATGACCAATAAGGAATGGGGCAATATCGGAAACAACTATTTAAAAGGCTTGTTCGCACTGGCATTTCAGGGATTCTTCATGATGGTCTGTGTGGGAATTTATGCAGTTTTAGTAAATGCAATGACCATATCCAGTGACCTTCATGCAGCAATGTTTTCAGTAGCGGCTTATACCGTGATTCTTGCATTTTCATTATTCAAGACCGGAAGCCTTAGCAAATCGATATTCAATGCCCATTAGCGGGCAGGAAAGGAGCGCATACCATGGCGTATGTACCAGTACCAAAAGACCTTACCAAGGTCAAAACAAAAGTAGCGTTAAATCTGACAAAGCGGCAGTTGATTTTCTTTTCACTTGCCGCAGTTGTGGGAATTCCGTTTTATCTGTTCATGAGAAAACCAATCGGTTCCAGTATCGCTGCCATTTTGATGGTAACGGTCATGCTTCCGTTTTTCTTCATGGCAATGTATGAAAAAGACGGGCTTCCCTTTGAAAAAGTGGTGGCAAATATCATTCGACAGAAGTTTATCTGTCCGGCAGTAAGACCATATAAGACAGAAAATTTTTATCAGGAGATTTCCACCCTTGTAAAAAAGGAGGGTGTGCCGGATGGCAAAAAAGACAAAGCAGGAGGCTCAGCAGGAGCGTCTGTCCCTGGCGGAAAAAAGAAACCGTCAGGAAAGAAAAAACAAAAAAAGCAGAAAAGAAAGAGAACAGGAAAAGCGTAGGAAGAAACAGGAACGGGACCGCAGGAAACAGAAAAACATTCCTACAACTGCACAGCAGAGTATTCCGTATATTCGGATGCTGCAGGATGGTATCTGCCAGGTGACAAAGACCTTTTTCTCCAAGACAATTCAGTTTTATGACATCAATTATCAGCTTGCTTTAAATGAGGATAAGACCACGATATTTGAGAATTACTGTGATTTCTTAAATTACTTTGATTCTTCCATCAGTGTGCAGCTGTCCTTTATCAATCAGCAGGTGGATGTGGCAGAATTTGAGAAAAGCATTGACATTCCGGATCAGAACGATGACTTCAATGCCATTCGTGAAGAGTACCGTACTATGCTGAAAAATCAGCTTTCCAAAGGAAATAATGGTCTGGTGAAGACAAAGTATATCACTTTTGGAATCGAAGCAGAAAGCCTGAAGGTGGCAAGACCGAGGCTTGAAAGAATTGAAACAGATATCTTAAATAATTTTAAGATTCTGGGTGCACAGGCACATTCACTAAATGGTCTGGAAAGGCTGGAGATTCTGTATCATGTGTTCAACCAGGATCGGATCGAACCATTTAAGTTCCAGTATAAGATGCTTCCGGAAACCGGATTAAAGACCAAAGATTTTATTGCACCGACTTCCTTTAACTTTTCCAAGAATCAGACATTTTTGATGGGAAGAACGATGGGAAGTGTAAGTTATCTGCAGATTCTTGCACCAGAGCTGACAGATCGGATGCTTGCAGATTTTCTGGATGTAGATGACAGTATTAATGTCAACATCCATATCCAGTCTATTGACCAGAGTTCAGCGATCAAGATGATCAAGAGCAAGATTTCAGATTTGGATAAGATGAAGATCGAAGAGCAGAAACGAGCGGTACGTTCCGGTTATGATATGGACGTTCTTCCATCGGACCTTGTGACTTATGGAGAAGAAGCGAAGAATCTGCTGGAAGATCTGCAGTCCAGAAATGAGCGAATGTTCCTTGTAACAGTTCTGGTTATGAATACCGCAAAGAAGCGTCAGAAACTGGATAATAATATTTTCCAGGTGCAGGGGATTGCACAGAAATATAATTGTTCCTTAAAACAGCTGGATTATCAGCAGGAATCAGCACTTATGTCCTGTATTCCGCTTGGAGTCAATCGAATTGAAATCCAAAGAGGGCTTACCACATCATCAACTGCAATCTTTGTGCCATTTACGACGCAGGAGTTGTTTCAGGAAGGGGAAGCTCTTTATTACGGGCTGAATGCGTTATCCAATAACATGATTATGGTTGATCGGAAACGTTTGAAGAACCCGAATGGACTGATTCTTGGTACACCAGGTTCCGGTAAGTCCTTCTCAGCAAAGAGAGAGATTACAAACTGCTTTCTGATTACGGAGGACGATATCATTGTCTGTGATCCAGAAGCCGAATATTCGGCACTTGTGCAGGCACTGCATGGGCAGGTGGTTCGGGTTTCGCCGGTATCTGACCAGTATATCAATCCGATGGATCTGAACTTGAATTATTCCGAGGAAGACAATCCGCTGTCATTAAAAGCAGATTTTATTCTGTCTTTGTGTGAACTGATCGTTGGTGGAAAGAACGGACTGGAACCGGTAGAAAAAACGATTATTGACCGTTGTGTGCGGTTAGTATATCAGGAATACCTTGCCGATCCAATACCGGAGAAGATGCCAATCCTGGAGGACTTATACAACCTTCTGAGAAAACAGGAAGAGCCGGAAGCACAGCGGCTGGCTACTTCATTAGAGATCTATGTTACAGGCTCTTTGAATGTATTTAACCATCAGACAAACGTGGATATCAATAACCGCATTGTCTGCTTTGACATCAAAGAACTTGGCAAACAGCTGAAAAAGATTGGGATGCTCGTAATCCAGGATCAGGTCTGGAACAGGGTAACGATGAACCGTTCTGCCCATAAGTCCACCAGATACTATGTGGATGAGTTCCATCTTCTTTTGAAGGAAGAGCAGACTGCAGCTTATAGCGTGGAGATTTGGAAGCGATTCCGTAAATGGGGTGGTATCCCAACGGGCATCACCCAGAATATTAAGGATTTATTGTCTTCCAGGGAGATAGAGAATATATTTGAAAATTCAGATTTTATTTATATGCTCAACCAGGCTTCCGGTGACCGGCAGATTCTTGCAAAACAGCTGAATATCTCACCAACCCAGCTGTCCTATGTAACCAACAGTAATGAGGGGGAAGGACTTCTGTTCTATGGAAATGTCATTATTCCATTCGTAGACAGATTCCCGAAGAATTCCCTCTATAAAATCATGACAACCCGCTTGGAGGAAACTTCCGAAGCAGGTTAAATCAAAGGAGAAGACAATGTTACGAGCAATTTCATATGTATTAACTTTTAGTGGCGGTGCTGTATTTGGCATCGCTTTTCTCTGTTTATTACAGGCAGGGAAAGGGTATCCGAAGAAGGAGGAGTAATCAGTGGCAGAACAGAGAATGAAAGTCAGGGATAAGAAGGTCCAGAAGATGACCAAAGATGGTCTGGTGGAAGAAAACCTGACGGATAAATCTTCTGTTCGTGTCAGTAACCGTGCCAGTGATGTGCAGATGGGAATAAAACAGGGGGAAAAAGCAGAAAACCTTGTGGATAAGTCTCCCCGCCAGTCTAAGCGGAGTGGGAAAAATATCCGTCCCTCTGTGCAAAAATCCAGGGATGCACCGGAACTGATGCGAACGGAGAACCAAAGTGAGGATTTTGGACAAAATAGAAAGCAACAAAACCGGAAAAGAATCCGTGCTGAGAACAGAAAAGAATCAAGATTTGCGGAAAAATCCGAAGCCAGCCAGTCAGGGAGACTGAAAGAAAAACGTGCGGATCTTTCAGAAAACAGAGGAGACAGCCGGAGTAAGAAGAATGGTGGAAGTAAGAAACCAAAGCAGAAACAGCGTCTGAAATTTGCTTATGAAGAGACTGGTGCTTCTGTGAAAAATGACAAAGATATGGAGAAATTGAACCAGATGGATACGGATGGAGTCAATTTCCGTCATCAGAAACAGAAGGAAAAAGCCAAAAAGTTTTCTTATGAGGAAGCAAGAAAGAAAAAGGAAGCAAAGCAGCATTCCAAGAAGGCACAGGTTTATCAGGCAAATGAAGGAGAGGGTTCTGGAAAGAAGAAATCCCGCCTGAAGTTTGGCGAAGGGGAATCTGTGAAAACAGAAAAAGCTTTTGTTGTTAAGAAAGCAGGAAGTGCAACTTCCGCAGCATTGCACCGTGAGATCAGTAAAAATGAAGACGATAATGCGGCAGTAGAAGGTGCCCATAAGTTGGAAGAAGGCTGCGAAGGTATTTACCGGCTGGAACAGAGAAGTGCCAGACGAAGGAAACAGAGGGCTTCCAGAAAGAGAAGCAGACTGGAGAGACAGGCAGAGAAACAGACACAGGCGGCAGCCCGTCAGGAGCAGAAGAAGCTAAAAAAACAGATTCAGAAGCAACAGATCAAACGGGATTATGCCAAAGCAAAGCGAAGTGAACAGACCGTAGGTACAGCTACAAAAGGTACGATTGATTATATCAAGAAGATTGGCGGCAAAGTCACCAACTTCTTTAAAGAAAACCGGAAGGTGTATATCAGTGTGGCAGTTCTGATCGGATTGATGTTTCTGATTATAACGAATGTCACGTCATGCTCTGCAGTGTTTTTACAAAATGTGATCACTTACACGGGAACCAGTTATCTGTCATCGGATCAAGCAATCCGGGAAGCGGAACTGTATTATACACAGCTGGAAGCTAATCTGCAGGAGCGGATTAACAACATGGAGTCTGAAGAACCGGGACATGAGGAATACCGATATAACATCGGACCTATTGAGCATGATCCGTTTATCCTAATCAGTTATCTGTCAGCAAAGTATGAGGAGTTTACTTTTGAACAGGTCAAGCCTGAACTGGATGCATTGTTTGCAGAGCAATATCATCTGACTACTGAAGCAGTCAATGAAACTGTGACAGAGACAGCAACAGTAAGAGTTGGAGAATCGTTGGGACAGGTTGTAACAAGCGGATATTGTAACTGTCCAATCTGTTGTGGTATTTGGAGTGGAGGACCGACTGCCAGTGGAGCATATCCAACAGCCAATCATACCTTAGCAGTAGATGCTTCCAATCCGTTTGTTCCAATGGGAACAAAGGTGGTCATGAATGGTGTCGAATATACGGTAGAAGATACCGGAGCTTTCGCAAGATACGGTGTACAGTTTGATGTCTATTATGACAGTCATGCGGCAGCATCCGCACATGGTCATAAGACCTGGGAATGCTATCTGGCAGATGATAATGGAAGCCAGGAAGTGGAAGTGACCAGGACAAGAGATGTAGATGTGCTGAATGTCACCTTAAACAGCGGAAATCTGATGTCGATCTGTCAGGACAGGCTGGGATTTTTCCAGAAAGAACTGTTCAGTGCCTACAACGATACAAAAGGCAACTTGCAGATGTTTGCGACACCGGTTGATTTTAACTGGTATTCCAGTGTGACCAGCTATTATGGATACAGGATTCACCCGATTTCTGGAGCTAATCAGTTACACAATGGCATGGATATCGGGGCACCGGAAGGAACAAAAGTGATGGCAGGACTGACAGGAACAGTTACAACTTCTGCTTATAACGACAGCTATGGCAATTATGTTGTAATCAAGGACAGTAAAGGCTATGAACTACGGTATGCACATTTAAGCAGCCGGAGTGTATCTGCAGGAGCATCCGTCACGAAAGGTGATGAGATAGGTCTTGTAGGAAATACTGGAAATTCCACAGGAAGCCATCTTCATATTGAACTGTTAAAAAATGGAGAACGGTTGAACCCGATCTTTTATCTGGAAACAGGAGAAGGTTCCAGTTTTGGTAGCAATGAATACACCAGTGAAGCGGCACAGCGATTACTAGAAGAAGCGGCAAAATATCTCGGAACACCGTATGTGTGGGGTGGATATTCCCCAAGTGGATTCGATTGTTCCGGATTTGTAAGCTACTGTCTGACAAACTCTGGTGTAAGGAATACAGGAAGATTAACAGCACAGGGACTGTACAACATTTGTACACCAGTATCCCAGTCGGAGGCGCAGCCGGGAGATTTGATTTTCTTTACTGGAACTTACGACGCAGGGGAGCCGGTAACGCATATCGGAATCTATGTAGGCAATGGTCAGATGATCCATTGTGGACATCCGGTGCAGTATACGTCCATCAATTCCCCATACTGGCAGAGCCATTTCTATGGATTTGGACGATGGTAAGAAAAAAGGGCGGCTGCATCAGCCGTCCGGAAAGGAGAACCGATGAAAAGTCTTGAAAAAGCTACGGCAGATTATGAGAAAGCCAAAGAGAAAATGGAAGCTTCCAAAGCCAGATATGAAGCAGATTTAAAGCGGTTCAAGGCTGCGGAGATTGCAAAAACAGAAGCGGAAAATCTGGAAATTGTAAGAATTATCCGTGCAATGGATATGAGTATTCCGGAATTGGAAGCTTTCAAAAAGAGAATGAAAAATGAACTGCCCGGCAGGGTAGAAATACAGAAGGAGGAAACAAAAGCCGATGATGAATCTGGAAAAAATGAAACAGAAGAAGAGAACAATTACTAAAAGCAGGGTAAAAAAGAGCTTGCTTGCAGCAACGACATTTCTTTGCCTGACAACACCTTTGCTCCAGACACAGACTGCTTATGCAGCTGAGAATACCACGCCTGCAATCACGATTGAGAAACCGGATGGCTGGAAACAGGGAGAAACAACCATTGCTGTTACGGTAGATGCCAGTCATATGCCGGAAGGTTTCTCAATAGCAAAGATTGAAGCAAAAGCAGGAAAAGATGGAAGCTGGCAGGATGTAACCGGAAGTGGAAGTATCACGATCACTGGAAACCAGACAGTGTATGTGCGTGTGACAGATGGTGAGGGGAAGGTCTATGAGCAGAATCGCTCTATTAAGTGTTATGACACGGAAAAGCCTACACTCTCTGCTTCCCTGACAGATGGTGTGCTGACGATTCAGGGGAATGATACAGTATCAGGGATTACTGCAGTAACAGTCAATGGCACCACTTATACAGACTTGAAGGATGGAATGCTGAGAGTGCAATTGACACAGAAAGATTTTACTACAAAACAGATTGAGATTACGGTAACAGACGGTGCCGGAAATACGTCTGAAAAGTATGTGTTACAGAATCCTTATTATGAATGGGCAAAGAAGCAGGCAGAGAAACAGAAAACTTCCATTGACAGTAATGGTGCAATGGCAACCACGACCAGTGCAGATGCAACTGGGACTGAGAAAACAACGACTTCACCGCTTCCGCAGGATGCACAGGCTTCTGAGCCGACAGATGCAAAAGGAACCGTGGATGATCGGACAGTGACAGGTATTGAGGAACAGCTTAATAAAGAAGGCGAGACAGCAGATTCTGTTACTAAAACAGCTACGGAAGGCACAAAAGAGTTTTATACCATTTCAACGAAGAGTGGTAAGATTTTCTATCTGATTATTGACAATTCAAAATCTCAGGATAATGTGTATTTTCTTACCGAAGTTAGTGAAAAAGATCTGATGAACTTCACACTTTCTGATTCGGTGACACTTCCGGAAGTGGATACGGTTTATGCAGAACCAGAGAAAAAAGCAGAGGAAGAAAAACCGGAAACGACAGAGACAGATGAGAAAGATAAGGTAGAGGATGATATTCAGATGCCTGAAGATAAAAGTCCATTTGGAACGTATCTTTTGATTGCACTGGTTGCAGTCGGAGCTGCGGCAGGAGGATATTACTTCAAAGTCTATAAACCAAAACATGAATATGATGACGAGGATGAGATGGAAGAGGATGAAGATGAATCCGAAGATTCAGAGTCAGAAAAACGGGAAGTAGATGATGCAGATGAGCAGGAAGAAAGTACAGAACCGGAAATCCTGAGAGATGAAGATTTTGATGATAATGTGCTGGAAGATGAAGAAGAGGAGCAGGAGTAAATGAAATTAGTGATTGCAGAAAAGCCATCGGTTGCGATGGCACTGGCTTCCGTTCTTGGAGCCAGAACAAGAAAAGATGGCTACGTGGAGGGAAACGGTTATATCGTTTCCTGGTGCGTAGGACATCTGGTGGGATTATGCGATGCATCGGAATACGATGAAAAATATAAAAAATGGAGATATGAGGATCTGCCGATTGTGCCGGAATGTTGGAAACACAAGATTTTGGAGGGCACAAAGAAGCAGTTCGGAATCTTAAAGAAACTGATGAGAGATTCCAAAGTAGATGAGGTGATCTGTGCTACTGATGCAGGACGTGAAGGTGAGTTAATCTTTCGTTTGGTATATGAGCAGGCAGGATGCAAAAAGCCGATGAAGCGGCTCTGGATCTCATCTATGGAAGAACAGGCAATTAAAGATGGATTTGCGTCATTAAAAGACGGTTCGTGTTATGACAGTCTCTATCAGTCAGCACTTTGCAGGGCAAAGGCAGACTGGTTGGTGGGAATCAATGCGAGCCGTCTTTTTTCCGTTCTGTATAACCAGAATCTGAAAGTCGGAAGAGTGCAGACACCAACACTTGCCATGATCGTGGATCGAAATCAGAAGATCAAGGAATTTACCAAAGAAAAATATTATATGGCTCATATCAAGTTTGATGATATGGATGCAGTTACAGAGCATTTTCAGAAAAAAGAGGATGCAGATAAAGTGGCTGCGGACTGCATGGAGCGGATGTGCGAAGTGGAAAAGGATGATGTGAAAGAGAAAACAGTCCGCCCTCCAAAACTCTATGATCTGACCACCCTGCAGAGGGAAGCAAACAGAATATTTGGCTATACCGCTCAACAGACATTGGATGCCGTGCAAGAGATGTATGAGCAGAAGCTTGTCACTTATCCGAGAACAGACAGCCAGTATCTGACAGATGAGATGGGAGAAAGCACAGAAACTCTGATTCAGATGTTACTTGGGGAAATGCCTTATGCTGAAAGCCTGGAATATCAGCCGGACGTGAGTAAGGTATTAAATTCAAAGAAAGTATCTGATCACCATGCGATTATCCCGACCATGGAAGTAGCAAAGGCAGATATAGGTAAACTGAAAGAACGAAACTGCAAGATTTTGTACCTGATCAGTGCCAGGGTACTGACAGCAACCGCAGATCCTTATATTTATGAGAGTCATAAAAGCCAGATTACCTGTAATTATCATACGTTTTATCTCACGGCAAAGAAAACAAAGCAGGAAGGATTCAAGGCAATCGAAAATAAAATGAAACAGTTCTTTGGCGTAAAGAGTGAGAAAGAAGAGCCGGAGCTGGATATCTGGGCAGGCAAGCATTATGGTCCCTGTGATTCTTTTGTATCGGAGCATTTTACACAGCCACCGAAACAGTACACAGAAGATACCCTGCTTTCTGCGATGGAACGTGCAGGGAATGAAGAACTGACCGAAGATACAGAAAAGAAAGGACTAGGTACTCCAGCAACAAGGGCAGCAATCATTGAAAAACTGATTCAGTCTGGTTTTGTGAAAAGGGAAAAGAAAAATCTGGTGCCGACAGATGATGGCAATGTGCTGATTACGGTTCTGCCGGATGAGATTAAATCTCCGAAGATGACAGCAGAGTGGGAAATGGCATTGAATCACATTGCCCAGAATACAGAGACAGCAGATGAATTCCTAAATGGGATTACAGAGCTGATGCAGGAACTGGTTGCCAGATATCAGGGTATTTCAGAAGAAAAGAAAGAGCAGTTTCAGGGAAAAGCAAAAGGAGAAGTCATTGGCAAATGTCCCCGCTGTGGAGCTGATGTCAGGGAAGGAAAAGTAAACTTTTACTGTTCTGATCGGAACTGTGCTTTTACCTTGTGGAAGAATGATAAATTCCTTGCAAGCCAGGGAAAAAAGATGGATAAGGCGGCAGCAAAGAAGTTCCTGTCTAAAGGAAAAATCCATTATAAAGATCTGGTATCCAGAAAAACAGGGAGACAGTATGAAGCAACTGTGGAAATGGTTGATCCCGGCGAGGGGAATGTGCAGTTCAATCTGATTTTCCCACAACGATAAGTAGTGTATGGCAGGCAGTCTAAGGACTGTCTGTTTTCATACAAATATTATGAAAGAGAGGACCTTAGCATGAAGAAAAAAGGTAATTTTAGAAAAGTAGTATCTGGCTTGCTGGCAGGCATGACAATGCTTAGTACCGTGTTGTCTCCGATGACTGCATATGCAGCGGAGATCCAGCCAGAGGAAAAACCTCCACTTTATGAGGAAGTGAAAGACCTTCTGGATGAAGATGAGGTGGTGACTGCCAAAGATTATGAAATCGAAACAGGCAGTGTATTTGATGTGAAATCAGACTACACAGGACTGGAAATCAAGGATGCTGACAAGGTTAAAGTCACATTCGAGGAAGCAAAGAACGACAAGGATGAGGATTTTACGACAGATCATGCGGACACTTACAAAGCGGTCTATTATGTGGAACCGGTAAATCAGGAGCATCCGAAGTATCAGATCAGCCGAAAGCTGATTGTGCGTGAGAAAGAGACAGAAGTGCAGACAGAAACTGCAGGGAGTGAAGCGGTAACCGAATCCGAAGCAGCTGGCAGTGAACAGCAGACAGAGAAAGCGGAGGATTCCGAAGCAGACTCGGAAATTACCGATATTGATGCTGATGAATTTGATGATTTAGTAGAGCAGGCACAGAATCAGGATACCTATGATGAAGAATCAGGGTTAGAGCTTCACGATGTTTTGGAACAGGCAGGAGACGAAGGTGTGGATCTTGATTCTATGGAAGAGGGAGAGATTGCAACATTTGAAGCAGTTTCGGCTTATTCAGCAAGAACTACACAGCAGGTAACGATTAAAAAAGGACCTCTGTATAGATATGCAGATTATAATCTTGGAACCTATCTGACAGAGCCGTACTATATCAGCTACGGAAGCGTCAGAGCAACTGCGTATTGTGTACAGCCAGCAAAACCAGGACCAGGATCTGGAAATTATACAATCACAAAGATCGGGGACAATCAGGCGTTAGCAAAAGTGTGTTATTACGGTACAGATGCCGCAGGGAGCGAAAGTTTTTTTGCGAATAAACACACGGATTTCTCAGAAGGAAAAAGATTCATTATTATTCACATGGCTGCATCGTATGCCAATGGAAGCAGTGATGCATTCTATGGAACAAATGCTACAGGCGAGGCTTTGGCAAAAGAACTCTATAATTATTGTGTGAATAAGCCGGAAATACCAGATGTAGCAATGTCATTTTCAAAACCGAATGTAAAAGCTTATGTAGATGGAAATGTTCAGAGAACGGAGAACATTAAGTTCAATGCATCTTCCCAGCAGAAAATTACAATGGACTTACCAAAGGGTGTAAAGCTCCATAATGTATCTACTGGAAATGTAAGTGCGGCAGGTGCAAGCGTAACAATTGGAGGCGGAACCACGTTTTATCTTTCAGCTCCTCTGACACAGACAAGAGATGTAAGTGCTACTTTTTCTGCAAAAATGAAGGGAAGTATTACAAAAGATTATTCAGCATATAAACTGACTACGAATGCAAGTGTTCAGGATCTGGCATTTGTGTTTGGAGAAGGTGTCGCTGATGAAAAATATGTAAGCTTAAAGGTGTCCTGGATTGAACAGGCTACGATCGAAATCGTAAAGAAAGACGATACAGCTGATGTCAATCTTGCAGGTGCAGTATTCGGTGTATACAGCGATGAGGCTTGTACAAAGCTGATCACTCAGATGCCGGCAACAGATAAGAATGGAAAATCTTCTGTTACGATCATCAAGACACAGGATACCGTTTATCTGAAAGAGATCACAGCACCACAGGGATATGTAGTAAATGCAACGGCAACAAATGTAAAACTGGTAGCAAGTAAGACTTCCTCTGTGACTGTAGAAAATAAAGAACAGCTTGCAGAGCTTACCATTTACAAAGAAGGACAGGTTCTTACCGGAGCAGATGTCAGTGAAAATGGAACGGTATTCCAGTATGAAAACCGCAGACAGAAAAATGCAGTGTATAACGTGTATGCCGGGGCAGATATCGTAACTGCTTATGGCACAAAAGTGTACAGCAAAGGTGACCTGGTAAAAGATAATCTGACTACGGGAGAGAATGGTTCTGTTACACTGAAGAACCTGCATCTTGGAAGCTATGTGGTGAAAGAAGCAAAAGCACCGGACAATTTCTATAACGGCAGCGAAGAAAAGCCAGTGACTCTGACTTATGCCGGACAGAATAAAGAAGTTGTATTTGCAGATGTGACTTTTAACAACGAAAGACAGAAAGCAGACGTTTCCGTAGTAAAACAGGATAAAGATACAAAGAAACCACTGAATGGCGGTATTTTTGCACTGTATGCATCCGATAATATTAGAAATGCAGACGGAACCGTTGTTGTGAAAAAAGGAACACTGATTGAGAAAGCAACTACTGGAGCAGATGGAACTGCAAAATTCACAGTAGATCTTCCGATTGGATATTCCTATTCTGTAAAGGAAGATCAGGCACCGGAAGGTTATGTAAGAAATACAGAAGATGTGTATACGTTCAAGTTTTCTTACACCAATGATAAAGAAGCAACCGTATCTTTTGCCCATACCTTCAGCAATGACCGTGTGACAGCAAAGATCAATTTATTCAAAGTTGATAAAGAAACAGGAAAAGCAGTACCACAGGGAGATGCCACACTGAAAGGTGCAGTTTATGGTCTGTATGCCCGTGAAGATATCGTGCATCCGGACGGAGAAACCGGAACTATTTATAAAGCAGGAGAACAGGTAGCATCTCTTACAACAGATGACAAAGGACAGTCTTCTGTAAAAGGTTTATATCTTGGCAAATATTATGTCAAAGAGATCACACCGCCGACCGGATACCTGGCAGATACAGAAGAGCATGATCTTGTGTGCAGTTATGAAGGAGATATGACAGCAGAAGTAAAAAGAGAGTGCACTTCCAGTGAGCAGGTCATCAAACAGCCATTTCAGATCATCAAAGCAGCCAACAATGGAAAGACCGATGCAGATCTGTTATCCGGAGCCGGATTTACAGTTTATCTGAAATCTTCCCTTACAAAGAAAGCAGACGGAAGCTATGATTTTGATTCTGCAAAACCAGTAGTAAGTGGAGAAAACGGAGCAACTGAGATTTTTACAGATGAAAAAGGGTATGCCTGCAGTATTCCATTACCATTTGGAAGCTATATCGTGCGTGAAACTACAACACCGCACAATTACAAGCCAGTCGATGATTTTGAAGTGAATATCACAGAACATCATCCAAACGAGCCACAGATCTGGCGAGTGCTTCTGGATGAAGAGTTTAAGGCAAAACTGAAAATCGTGAAAAAAGACGATGAAACAAAGAAATCTGTATTGATTGCCGGAACAGAATTTAAGGTATATGACCTGGACAACAAGAAGTATGTGGAGCAGGTAACAACTTACCCAGTGACAACCACTCATAAGTCCTATTTTACGGACAGCCAGGGATATCTGATTATGCCGAAGAATCTGAAGATCGGACATTACCGGATTGAGGAAGTCAACGCACCGGAAGGGTACACAATCAATAAGAACTATGTAGAGATTGCGGTGGATGCAAATACAGCATACCAGATGGATTCTGAGAGCGGAGATGCCATTATTACGGTAGACTATGAGAACCATCCGGTAAAAGGAAAGCTGACGATCTATAAAAAAGGTGAGATGCTGACCGGATTTAAAAAGGATTTTGTTTATGAAGAAAGATACCTGAAGGGTGCATCATTTCATGTCTATGCAGCTGAAAATATCTATACACCGGATTATCAGAAAGATGAAAACGGGAACAGACAGCTGATCTATGCAAAAGATGCACTAGTAACAACGGTAACGACCGGGGAAGACGGAAAAGCAGTTGCTGATAACCTGCCGCTTGGTTCTTACTATGTGGTAGAAAAGACTGCACCGGAAGGATTCGTCCTGAACCATGACAGATCGGATGTCTCATTTGTCTATGCGGATCAGGATACACCTGTGATCGAACAGGAAGTGATGGTTGGCGATGACCGCCAGAAAGTTGCAATCCAGGTAGAAAAACAGGATGCAGAAAACGGTGCAACCGTAGCAGGAGCTGTCTTTGGCATCTATAACACAGAAGATCTGAAGAATGAGAAAGGTGAGATCATTGTAAAGGCAGATACACTTCTGCAGGAAATGACTTCTGATAACGATGGTCTTGCAGCATGTACGCTGGATCTGCCGCTTGGACAGTATTATGTGAAAGAGTTAAAAGCACCGGCGGGATTTGTATCCTCTGATGAAGTTCTGAATCTGGATGTTTCTTACCAGGGGCAGGATGTGAAGACAGTAAAACTGAAAACAGTGAAAAAGAACCAGCCGACAACAGTTGAAATCACAAAATCTGATGTAACAACAGGTGTGGAACTGGATGGGGCAAAACTCACCGTTCTTGATAAAGAAGGAAATGTTGTGGATCAGTGGACTTCTGTAAAAGATCAGCCACATGTGAACAAACGACTGACTGTGGGTGAAGAATACACCCTTCGAGAGGAAATGGCACCGTATGGATATCTGAAAACGACGGATGTGAAGTTCACACTGGAAGATACTGCCGAGATTCAGAAAGTAGAGATGAAAGATGAAGTTCCAACAGGACTTCTGATCATCAACAAAAATGGAGAGTTTCTGGATAAGGTGACACTTTTGGATCATGTAAAAGGTACCGTGGAGCATCTTTTTGAGTATGTAACCGGAAGCCTTACAGATGTGACGTTCGATGTATTTGCTGCGGAAGATATCAAAGCGGCAGATGGTGTCAGTGAAGATTATTTCAAAGCAGATGAAAAAGTAGGAACCATTACCACAGATTCCAATGGTATTGCACAGATGGGAGATCTCCCGGTTGGAAAATACTATGTGAAGGAAGTAAAAACAGCTCACGGTTATGTGCTGGACAAAGAGCCGAGATATGTTGACCTTTCCTACCGTGATCAGGACACACCAGTCATCACTTATGATGAGAAATGGCAGAATGCCCGTCAGAAAGTAAAGGTTACGGTTCTGAAGAAAGAAAAAGATACAGAACGTGTTCTTGCAGGTGGTGTCTTTGGTCTTTATACCAGTGAAGATATCAAAAATGCAAAGGGCGAGGTACTCCTTGAGAAAGATAGTCTGATCGAGCAGCGGGTAACGGATGAAAAAGGACAGATTACTTTTACGGCAGATCTTCCGGTAGACGGAAAATACTATGTGAAAGAGATCTTTGCGCCGGACGGATTTGTTACAACAGAAGAAGTACAGGAATTTACCTTTGAATATGCCGGAGAAGACCAGGCAGAAGTAAGCTACGACTTTACTTTTGAGAATCAGCCAACTACAGTGGAGCTGACCAAAACAGACCTGACAACAGGTAAAGAACTTCCAGGTGCACACCTGAAAGTGACGGATTCAGATGGCAATACAGTGGATGAATGGACTTCTACGGAAGAATCCCATGTGATCAAAGAACTGGTTGTTGGTAAGGAATACACCATGACAGAGACAAAACCGGCAGATGGATATGTCACTGCAGAAAGTATTACCTTTACAGTAGAAAATACAGCCGAGATTCAGAAAGTAGAGATGAAAGATGATGTGACAAAAGTGCAGATCAGTAAGACGGATATCACAGGAGAAACTGAGATTCCAGGTGCGAAACTGACGATTCTCGATAAGGATGATCAGGTAGTAGAGAGCTGGACTTCCACAGAGGAAGCACACTATATCGAAAAACTTCCAATCGGTAAATATACCTTACGTGAAGAGCAGGCACCGAAAGGATATCTTCTGACATCGGATGTTAGTTTTGAAGTAAAGGATACTGGAGAAATCCAGAAAGTAGCTATGAAAGATGACACTGCCAAGGGAAAAGTGATTCTCAATAAGACAGATAAATCATCAGGAGAACCGCTGAAAGGGGTAGAATTTGAACTTCGTGACAGCAAAGGAAAAGTTCTGGAAACCTTAAAGACAGATGCTGCCGGTCATGCAGAAAGTAAGCTGTATGAGATTGCCACATTTAAGAACGGCAAGTATGATACCGCTATCAAGTATTATCTGGTGGAAACAAAGACACTGGACGGATACACACTGGATCAGACCAAGCATAAAGTGAAATTTGCCTATGCAGATGACAGTACACCGGTTGTAGAAGTTACCTTTAATCTGACAAATGAGAAACCGGAAGTTCCAGAAACACCGAAAACACCGGATACACCACAGTCGCATGAAGAGACAAAGGTATCAAATGCACCGAAAACAGGTGACAGCACGAATATATGGCTGCCGATCCTGCTTCTGGTAATCTCCACAGGAGGTATGGCAGGACTTTATATCAGCAGGAAAAGGAAAAGCAAATAAGGAAACTAAAACCAACGGTTATGATTGGGAGCTTCTATGTGAGGCTCCCTTTTTCATACAAAAAAACACAGAAAGGAACAGAAAACTATGATGAAAACAATGGAAAAAAGACAGGAAGCACGAAAAAACCAGGATAAAACAGTAAAGAGAATGATGGCTTATCAGAAGAAAGCCGAGCAGATGGTCAGCAGAAAAAGAATGA
>OAWV01000962.1_pt1 | contig 17238 bp, 20 predicted proteins | sample 1495551 | NCBI WGS metagenome assembly OAWV01 (sample SAMEA2580245, study PRJEB22360) | human gut metagenome | biome: human gut; feature: human-associated habitat; material: faeces | place: Denmark | collected 2008/2010 | reverse complement strand
GGCTTGTTGGCCGTCCCTGCCCCGGAACAAGAAACCTGACCCCGCCGCCGCGTCTGCGCTTTACCTCAAATCCTGCCGCCGCCATAGCCTGTAAAAAAGCGTCCATGTCCGGCGGCTTTTCGGCAAGGCAAATATCAATCTGCGCCTTTAACCGTTCCTGGGCTGTCGGCGGCTTCTTGCCTTGCCACTGTCCGTAATGCTGAAACTTCCCCTTGCTTTTCAGCTTGGGGTGGGCGATATAGGAGAGGCCGTTTTCAAGGCATATCCTGTCGGAGAGCCGCCGAACCGCCCGCGCCGAGCCGAGAAAATCCCGAAACTTCCGGGTACAGTCAAGCGTGGTGGAGTTGTAGTAAATGTGAACATGGGGGTGCGGCCTGTCAATATGGGAAACGACAAAAAAGGCGTGCTTGCCTTTTGTCCACCGCATTGCAAAATCATAGCCGATTTTCAGCGCGGTCTGCGCGTCCACTTCGCCCCGGACAAAGGACTGCCGCACTTGATAGCACAATACATCCTCGTCCTTTTTCTGTTCCCGGCCTGTGATGGCTTTGTACTGCGCCTTACTTAAAAGAAACTCCGCGTCTGCGGTTTTCGGGTCGCACTCATAGGCCAGTATCAATTCGCCGTCCTGTGTTTTCTCCGGGTTCTGCCCGTAGTCAAAACGGTCTTTCATGCTCTGCGCTATGGTTTCTCCCTTGCTGATATGGTGCGTTTTGAAATAGGTTGTCGCTATGCGCCGCCCCTCCTTTCCCTAAAAATAACTTCGGGCCAAGTTGGCCCGAAGTTCCCGGTTGTCGCGCCTCTGCGTTTAACTCATAATAAAATCCCGAAGCGAGTAGTTGAGCGCGTCCACCTTGTCAATCAGCCAGTCCGCTATGGCGGGAAGCCCAAGCGGGGAAATCAGAAACGACAACAGCAGGAATACACAGCCGCCAAGTATCTGCCCGATGAAAAACAGCACGATACTAAGCAACACGCCAATGCCGGATACAATCTCCAAAAGGGTACTGGCCCAGCAAAACAGGAAAGTGAAAACGGCAACGGCGATTGTCAGAATGACAACGAGCGGAGCGGCGATAATCTTAAACGGCAGTTTCACAATGCTCATAAATAATTCCCCTTTCATAGTTGCTTTGATGTTTGCCTCTACCTATATTTTACCATGATAGGGGCATGGCCTCAATGTTGTCGGGGCCGCACCGATCCTGTCCTATGACTTCGGGCCAACTTGGCCCGAAGTCATAGGACAGGGGGCAAAGGGGGCGGATAACTCCCCCTTACCCTCAAAGAGCCGTAACCGCCGCAAGCTGTTCCAGAACCTCGGAAACACGGCCCCAAAGTTCGGCATAGCCTTTTTGCAGGGCAGCTATTTCTTCCGGGTACACGCCGTAAGTGTTGGCGTGTATGGCAATCTGATTGATGTTGTTTGAACATCTGCGCTGTAAGGAAATCAGTTCACGAATCGGGGAAAGGTCAACATGCAGCACATACCCGTTGAGGGCCATTTTGCGGATATAGGCGCTCATGTTCTGTGTTCCCATTTCCTCCATGCGCTGTTTAATGGCGGCGTGTTCTTCCTCGCTCACCCAGACATAAAGCGGAACGCCGCGCTTGCGCCGTTTCACCTGTCCTCCCGTTCCCGGCTCCGCTTCTTCCGGGGCGGCTCGATTACCCGGTCTTTGGGCTTTTCCTCTGGCCGGGCCTGCGGCACAGGCGGCGCATTATTGAGGATACCGTCAATCATGTTGTAATTCTGCTCTGTGGAGAGTTCCGCGTTTTTGAGATAATTGTCCTTTTCCTGCATGAAAATCCTCCTTTCCGACTTCGGGCCAAGTTGACCCGAAGTTGATTATCTGTCCTTGTCGGTGCTTTTTTCTGTGACAGGGCGGACAGCGTTGTTCTTTGCCGCCTGCTTTGCGCCCTCGGCAAGCCGGGCAGAGATAGACGGTTTCTGCTTACGCTCCGTTGCCTGTTCTCCACGCTGATTTATCCTATCCGGGTTATTCGGGGCGGGGGTCAAGTCATAGTATGCTAATTGTTTTTCGGTCAGAGGTTTTGTATAGATCACTTCTCCCCATGTCTGTATCGTTTCATTTTCAACCATTGTCCGCTTATCATAAGGGGCAATCTCTAACAGCCCCAATTCCTTTGCTTTTGGAAATGTATTATCATCAAGCGGGTATCGGGTGTAATAGCGGTAGTATTCTGTGGCGGGTGTTTTCTGGCTCTCATTCAGCCTCGGAACCTTATAAACATAATCATAGGCCGAGAGGAACTTCTCAAACTCCTTTTCTGGCGGCAGGATTCCCCGGCAGGAAGTACAGCCATAAAAGTTTCTTTTACCGTCTGCCATAACCGAAAAATGCCAGATGACAAAGGGGGATTGAGCCAATGGGTTATATCCCAATGCGAAGCCCCGCCCATGTTCAAATACAGCCTCTTTCTGCATCTGATACCCTTTTACTATATCCATATATCCTCCTTTCCGACTTCGGGCCAAGTTGGCCCGAAGTTGTGTAGTGTTAGCTTTTACCGGGGCGGGCCGTACAAAGATATTATCCGCCCCGGTTTTGGCTCTGCAAAGCCTTGATACAAGCGGGTTTGAAAGAGCCTAAAAGCTAACAGTCGGCCCGCCTTTTCCTCATATATTCCCGCTGTCGCTTTTTCCGGGCCGCGCTTGCACAGGCCGGGGAGCAATACGCCTGTTTGCCCTCCGGCACAAAAGGCTTGCCGCAAACAGCGCAAGCGTCCAGGGCGGGAGCCGCCCGGCCTGTCAGCGTGGCCTCTAATACCGGGTCAAGGGGCAGTACCGCATTACGGAAATACCTGCAATACGCGCCTGTCCACCATTTATTAAGCATGTGGCACTCACAGTCAAGAGGCAGGCAGCCGTATTCGCTGTCATAGTTCGCGCACATGCCGGTTACGAGTTTTCGGATTGCCGCCCGTTCCTGCCGGGTCAGCTCCCGGCTATCCATGTTTTCGCCCTCCGCAGGACTTCGGGCCAAGTTGGCCCGAAGTCAGATCCCGGTAGCATGTGCCGACACAGGCCGCGCCCCGCCAAAAGGAACAGCCATAACAGGAGGAGCCGGGCTTGGCCTTGGGTGTCTTTTCCGGGCGGCCGCCGCGGGGCTTCTGCTTCATCATTTTCTCAAAGGGGCTGTCTGTGAAGTTCATTTCTCACCATCCCCGCCGCGCTCGTCCTCGTCCTCATACCAGGGCGGGGTGTCGTCCTCGCTTTCTTCTGCTTCGGCTTCGTACTCGCCGTATTCGTCATAATCTTCATGGGCGTCGGCCTGCTCCTGTTTGGGCCTGTAAATCTTGAAGTAATATGCGGCCCCGCCTCCCGCAAGCACCACAAGCACCACAACCATCACCATGCCCATGTTGCCGCCTTTTTCCGGCTTAGGCTCCGGCGCGGGTTCGGGTTCCGGCTCCGGGGTCGGCTCCGGTTCGGGCGTTGGTTCTGGAATGGCGCTTGCACCATTTTCCCCCGTACCCTCCGACACTTCCGCAAGGGCCATCAAATCCTGCTCGGTAACGGCGTTCAGAAAGTACACATTTTCCGTTTCCCGTTGGCGGTCAATGACAAGATAAAACACGTTTTCGCTTGGGGCCATAATGGTGAAAAACTCTTTTCCGTCCTCGGCTGTGGCGTTGTCAAGGACTGTGCCGGTTCCCTCCGGGGTAAAGGGGTTCGGCTCCGGGGTCGCCTCCACAGCGGGCGGTTCGTCCTGTTCGGGGCCGCCTCCGGCATAGGCAACCGTTCCAAAAGCCGGGAAAATCAAAAGGGTGGCAACCGCCGCCGTAAGTAGCTTAATTTTCATTTTCGCTGTCCTCCTTTTCGGTTTCGGTGGGTGCTGTCAACTTCGGGCCAAGTTGGCCCGAAGTCGCGCCGCCTGTTTTTGCCGATTTCAGCATGGCGGCAAGGTCGGCAAGGGAAATATCCATGCCCCGCACAGCCTCCACAATCTCGGTGTTTTCCAGTTCGGTTTTCTGCTTTTCCAGTTCCCGCAGGCGGGTCTGAAACTCGGATATTTTATCCTTTGTTTTCTGAATTTCTTTGCTTACGCGCTCAATTTTTGCGTTCAAATACAATCCCTCCGTTTTCTTAATTCAATCTGCCGTAGCTGTAAAAATGGCTCTGCCAGTAGTTTGTTTCAATAGATGTGTAACTGATTGGATTTCCGCAATGGATCATCATGCCGCCGCCTACATAGATACCCACGTGTGATACAGGCCCGGCGCTGTCATAGGTTCCCGTAAAAAAGATAATGTCGCCGGGTCTGGCTTCGGCGGGCGGTATCTTCGCACACTGGTTGAAAATACCCTGCGCCGTTGTCCGGCTCATGGAATACACGCCCGACTTGTCCAATACCCAACAGACAAAACCGGAACAGTCAAAAGAAGTTGAGGGAGAAGAACCTCCCCAAACATAGGGGTATCCTAAATATTTTTCCGCCTCGGCAATCAGCGCCGCAAAATCCGGGTCATCAAGAGCCTCCGGGGGTATGTCGTAATCGGTATACTCGCCATGATTTACAGATGGATTTCCCGCAAAGAGATAGGGGCGGTTTCCTTTGACCTTTTGATAAATGTGGTATCGTTCCGTCTGCTCCGGGTCGAGATTGGCAAGGGCAACGGCTCCCAAAGACTGATTCCGCAAGGACACATTCAGAATGTAATAGTTATACGGTACTTCAACCTCATATGTGTCGCTGTGGCTTTCGCCGTTTTCGTCCGTCCATGTGTCGGTGCGGGTTTCGGTGCGGTAGCGTACCTCCACCGTTTCTGTGATGGTGAGGGTGTATTGCTGTTCCACAAGGGCTTGAAGATGAGCCTGTACCTCTGCGGGGGTGTAATCGTCATATACAGCGGTCAGGTAAGAAGCAAGTTCAAAGGGGTCATGCCCGATTTCGTCCACCGAATAACGGTACTCGTCATAAGACGGATAATCGCTTTCAATCCGGGCCAGCTTTTCCCGCAAGGCGCTTTCAAGCGCGGTATAATTCGCCTCCACCGTTTCTATGTCGCTGTCCGACGATACATAGGAAGTACCGCCCACCGCGCCCACAACTCCGTTGCCGATTGACATAACCGCCGCCATGCAGGATTGCAGGAGTACGATAACAAGGAAAACAGCGGCAAGAAGTAAAAGGGCTTTTGGATTTTTCTTGATAAAGCCCCAAGCGGCCCCGGCGGCTTTTCCAGTCGTTGTCGCCGTTTTTTGCACCGCATTTTTTGTGGCTTTCGCCGCCTCCCGCGCCTGTTTCTGATACTGTTTTTGTATACGCCGCTTTTGCCAAAACCGGGATAGCGCGTTTTTACTTAATTCCGGGTGTTCCTGCGCCATCTGGCGAAAGGCGTAATCGGCCTGCGCTTTCATGCTCTTGTTTTCCCATTTGCGGACTTGCCGGGCCGGGCGGGTGCGTATGCGCCGCTTGATAAAGCGCGTGGTATGCCGGAGCGTTCTTTCCCCTGTAAGTTCCGTTTTGTGCGCCGCCTCTATGCCGGTGTTTTCGTGTTCTACCTCATGGATTTTTCCATGCGCGTACCGCCAAGCCTGATACCCGGCGGCGCGGCCTGCGGTTTTCACCGGGCCGGGCTTCTTGGGCGGCTTTTTGTCTGCTAACTTTTCGCGGGCCTTGTTCAGCTTGTCGCCGCTCTTTTCCGCCCTGAATTTTGACCGCTCCATCTGCTTATCTTCCCGCGCCGCCTTTTCGTCTTTGGGATTGCCGGAATGGGCGTCCCCGCCATCGGCGGCGGCTTCGTCAACGGGCGGCGGTTCTTCCTCATGCCGCAGACGGTCAGAGGGGCGGGCCTGTTCGCTGTCCTGCTTCAGCTTGCCGCCCGCTTTCGACTTCGGGCCAACTTGGCCCGAAGTTGGGGAAGCGTCCTCCACAGGCGGCGAAGCGTCCGGCGGCTTTGTATCTGCCGGGGGCCGTTCTAACCGCTTGCGGCCTTTGGGGCCGGGCTTTGACTTCGGGCCAAGTTGGCCCGAAGTTGCCGCCTGTTCCTCATTTTCAAACCGCAGGCGGCTTGAGTTGCCGCCCCGGTCTTTCTTACTCATTCCTAGCCTCCTTCGCCGCGTCCTCCGGCCTTGTGGTAAGCAGGCGGTAGATTTCCGTATTCTGCGGGAAGCGGTCAATAAACGGAATTGTAGTATTGCCGTAGAACAGCAGGCCCTCGCCCGAATTGCTGTGGGCGATATAAGATAGCTGATGTTCCGATATGCCAAGCTGAACGGCAAGGATTTTCCGGTCCCCCTGTGCCTGTGCAAGCAGTATCATAAAATCGCTGTTTTCAAGGATATTTTCCACCTCGCGGCTTGCCAACAAATCTTTTACATTCTGCGTTAAGGCTGATGGCACACAGCCTTTTTTGCGGAGCATTTTCCAGACGCGCACAAAATATCCCGCGCTCAATGCGTCCTGTAACAGAATGTGAAACTCGTCAAAGTAGCACCAGGTCGCAAGGCCGTTCCCGAAGTTGGAATTAACCGCCTGTGTTACCAGTTCGTTTGTGATGTGCATGGCGATTTTTCTAAGGTTTTCGCCCATGCCTTTCAGCACGATACAGACAACGCGCTTATCAATATTCACATTGGTATGATGGTTAAACAGGTTGAGGGAGCCTGTGCAGTAAAGTTCAAGGGCGGTTGCTATGCGCTTTGCCTCCGGCTCCGGCTGTTCCGTCAAGGTCTGGTACAGGTCTTGCAAAAGCGGCATTTCGCCGCTCCCGATACCAAGCGCGATTTCCCGGTAGACAAGGCGCACACAACGGTCAATCACCGTTTTTTCGATTGGCTGTAATCCGTCTTTGCCGCCCAAAATCAACTCGCACAGCGACAGCAGAAAATCCGCTTTCATGGAAAGGGGGCTGTCCTCGTCCGCCATGTTCATTTGAATATCCATCGGGTTGATGTAGTTTCCCGCCGGGCTGTCCGGGGAAATGTCGATTACCTCGCCGCCGAGCCGCTTCACAAGCGGGGCATATTCCCCCATAGGGTCTACAATGATAATGCGGTCTTTGGTGGCAAGGAAAACATTGATTAACTCGCGTTTGGCGGCAAACGACTTTCCAGAGCCGGTTGAGCCAAGATACAGGCCGTTGGCCGATTTGAGTTTCTTTCGGTCTGCCATAATGATGTTGTGGGAAAGTGCGTTCATGCCGTAGTAGAGCGCCGGGCCTCCCATGCGGAGTTCCTTTGTCATAAACGGCACGAAAATAGCGGTACTGCTTGTCGTCATGCCCCGCTGTATCTCGATACCGTTATAGCCAAGCGGGAGAGAGGATATAAGGCCCTGTTCCTGCTGAAAGTCAAGCCGTTTCAAGAAGCAGTTGTATTTTTGCGTAATGCCCGACACAGTGAAAATGTCGTTTTCAAGCTGCTGCTTTGTCGGGGCGGTGTTCACTACAAGGAAAGTAAGGAGAAACATGCGCTCGTTGCGGCTTTGCAGGTCGGCAAGAAGCGCCGCCGCGTCCTTTGAATAGGTGATCAGGTCGGGCGGTAAAATCTCTATGTCGTAGCCGCTCCGAACCGCTTTTTTCTGCTCGTCCATCTTCATGCGGTCAATGTCGCTCATTTTGGCCTTGACGGTTTTGATGGCTTTGGTCTGGTCTACCGTCTGAATGTGCATGGTGATGGTCATTTCCGCGTCAACCTCCAACAGTTCGGCTAACAGCTTGTCGGAAAGTTCAGAGGCCATAATCTGCATATACGATGCCGCGCCCCATGTCGTACCGACACGAAAGGCGCGGCTTTGCCGGAAGTCAAAGGAGGTGGGCGCGATAAAGTCTTTCGTTCCCATTCCGGTTTTGGGTATCATGTTCCAGTCAAACATAAACGTTTCCCGGCCTCCGGGGTGTAACTGGCTGTGCAGGACTTCCAAGCGTTCCCGCCCGGAAAGAGGGCGGGAGGCAACGCCCAACTTTTTGAAGTTCCCCATAATATCGGCTTCGATACGTTCCAAGCGGGGCCGGGCCATCCCGATCCCATCCGCTTTTACGCCAAAGGTGATATATTTGGAGCGCATAATGCCGTTGTTGCTTCTGGCAATCTGATTTTCAAGCATTTCCGTAAACTCCCGGCGTATGCTGTCATACTCGTCCTCCTGCGGCTCGATGTTCACGTTGTAGCGGCTTTCGGGGCGGGAGCGGTGGTTGATGAACGACAGTTGAAACGGCAGGGCCGCGTCAAAATAATTGAGGAATGAACAATAACCGTCAAAAATAGTGCTTTGGTCGTCAGACGAAGCAACGGCATAGTTTATATCCTCGTATGCAATGCTTTTTGTGTAGTAGCCCTCCCGTACCTTGCAGATACCGTCTTTGAGCATTTCCCGGTAGGGGATGGTTTGCTGTGCGGTCTGTGGCCCGCGTTTTTTACGCGCCCGGCTTTTTACGGGTGGGCGTCTTTTTCCTTGTGTCAAGCTGTGATACCTCCTTTCGGCTGCTTAAATAGGCGTAGATATTGGCGGTTTTGTACGGCCTTACGCGGGGCCACAAAAAAGTAGAGCGGATGATATTCCGCAAAACCTTTTCAAAGGGCAAACCGTCGCGCTCATACATGGCGAGCAAAAAACAGGGGAGCATGAGGACAATCATTAAAATCATCGCCCCTGTATTGCCGATGGCGGCGCGTGCGAACAGATAGGCCGGTATGCCAAGGGACGCCGCCGAGCCGAAGCAGATTAACTGACGCTTCGTCAGGTTAAAGGCCATTTTCGTTTTTACTTTCGATAAATCGTTAGGTACGCTTACATAGGCCAAGTGTTAAAATCCTCCTTTCCGACTTCGGGCCAAGTTGGCCCGAAGTTACAAAGATACGGTGCTGTCAACCTCATTCCCCCATACGGCCCAACCGGGCGGGGTCTGCCGGGCAAACAGTTCCACGCGGGGCAGGTCGCCCACAAGCTGAATGATTTTTTCCCTTGCTTCATCCGGCTTTTTGCTGTGCCCCTCTATCGGGGAAATGATAAACTGATGGACGCTGTTACTCTGCCGTTTCGGGTGGCCCCGCGTTGCCAACAGGCAAATCTCCGCATTTCCCCGCGTCCAAAAGCCCAAGCCGTAAAACCAGCTTTGAGCCTTGCGGTTTTGTTTGAGCCACACAAAAGCTACCGTCTTAAACGTAAATCCCCACGCATTGATGACGCGCAGGGCTTCGGGGAGCATGGGGAATGTGGCCCACAAAAAAAGTACGCTGTCCTTTGCGGCGAGTTCTGCCACAGGGAGCGCACATATTTTTTCTATATCCATTGTGGGATAATGGTTTTCGGCCACTCCATCCCCGGCGCTTCTTCGATAACGCCAAGGGGGATCGGCGTAAATGATATTGAATTTTTCTGTTGTTATCTCGCTGATACCTCCTATCACTTCGGGCCAATTTGGCCCGAAGTCAGCTTCGTTCTGCCATGTGGGCCGGGGCCTGCGCCTGCCGGGTTTGTCTCTTTTCAATGCCGCTCTGCCGACCCCGCCAATAGTCCGGGTTGTACCGCCGTATAGCATCGTTGATATTTTCCTCAAACTTGGCCTTATCCTTGATACGGTCGGGTACGGCCCACAGCTTTTTATCAAGCAGTTCACGCAAAACCACATCTTCCTGGCTATCTTCTTCAAAACAGATATAGCCGCCCTGCTTAAAGCCGCATTTCCGGGCGGCGGGTGATAGCAGGTCGGCTACTTCCTTAGAAACCATTGTGCCGCCATGACTGGCGGTGCTTACCATAAACACGCCGGGGCATAGGATGTCGCAGGTCTGCACCTTGCCCCACGGCGATTTTTCGGGTTTGATAAACATTTCGCCTCCCTCCACTTCGGGCCAACTTGGCCCGAAGTTACCGCTCATTTTTACTCTTATCCGATTTTTCCGGGGCGGGCCGGGCGGCGTTCTCCTTTGCCGCCCGTTTCTTGCCCTCGGCAAGCTGTTTCGGAATGGACTCCTTTTCCGGGGCGGCAACAGCGGCGGCGCGGGCCTGCAATTTTTCTACCTCCGCGTGATAGGCCGATATAACCGCTTCGGTCAGTTCGGCGCGAAACTCCTTTGTAATCGGCTTTGCCGTATCCCGGTAGCCGGTTCGGCTCCCTTTGTCCGGCTTGCTCGGCATACCGACAAACAGGCCCTTGTCGCTCTGCAAAATCTTGAAATCCTCAACCACAAAGCAGTCGTTGATTTTCACATTGGCAAAGCCTATCAGATTCTTAATGGGGTCGATGGGCCGGACGCTTACATCCAGTTTCAAGGGCAGCGCCGCCTGTTCCGGCTCCTGAGGAGCCGCCTTTTTATCTTCATTCATTGTCAATTTCTCCTTTCCACGCAACAGCGTTTCAGTGTCGGCCATAAACTGCCGCATATCCTCCGGGGTAAAATCCTCCGGCCTTTTGCCATGAAAGAGGGGCGTACCGTCCGGCGCGTATCTTCGCGGCATCTGTTCCTCCTTTCCGCTTCGGGCCAACTTGGCCCGAAGTTACCCGGCCCGGTTTAATGCGCTCCAAAGACGGATTTTGCAAGGCTCCCGGTCTTAAACATAGTGAAGCAGAGAAGCACAGTATAGCCGACTAATGACCATATCGCGCCGATAGGGTCGCCGCTTGTGGCCACGCTCTGCACCAGTACGGCATAGATCGCCACGCACACAAGCATGAGAAGCCCTTGAAAACCTACGGCGCACAGGCTTTTGAAATAGTTTTGGCCCATGCTACCAAACTCCCGGTTTGCGAGCGTTGCAAACGGGATAGGGGCCAGACTGGACAGCAGATAGATTTCCAACATTCTGCCGTACACAATGACGAATACAACGATATTGACAGCCGCAACAACAATCTGGATAACAAAGGATTGTAACCACAGGCCCACGAGGGAGCCTAAATCCATTAGCTGTAATTCGGCTTCAAGGGTTGCCAGCATATCCGGTGTAACATCGGTACTGCCGCCAATCAGCCCGGCGGCGTTCTGAATAACGTGCTGTGAAACGTCAAATACCGCCATTACCGCGTTAAAGGTGTTGGAAAGTATCATAATGGCGACAAAAGTTTTGAATATCCATTTGAAAAATATCCATGTGTCTACATCGTGCAGGTTGTTTTTGTCCACGATTAGCTGTATCAGTTCCCATGTCGCCACAAAGGTTAAAATAACACCGGATAGGGGCGGGACACCCGTTGGGGAAAGCTGCCGTATCAGTGAGAATACCCCGGCGTTCCATGCCGCCGGGGTGGTTCCCACTTGGGTTGCAATCTCTCCGACTTGGTTGTTCACGTTGTCAAAAAGGCCGCTCAGATTACCCATGATACCGTCAATCAATAAGCCTTTCAGCCACTCGTTTATCCAATCGGTGAGAAAGTCCATAAGCCGTTACCTTAAAACAAGGTGGAAAGAAGCGGCACAAGGGTCGTTCCCAAAAGGATTATGCCGCCGCCCGCCATGAGCTGTTTAATACCTTGGCTTTTTGCGCCAGGATTGTCCGAGCCGTAGCCCTCCAGAAGATTGATTACGCCCCACACCGCCAATCCGGCTCCGAGAGCGACAACAAGGGTTTGCAGGGTCGTTACAGCACTTGAAAAGAATTGCATATACAGTTACCTCCATTTTTTGTTTTGGTTTTCGGGTACAAAAAACCGCCATTTCCGGCGGTTGCACTTCGGGCCAAGTTGGCCCGAAGTTATGCAAACGCCTCCGGGTCGTCCACATCGTCATAGTTGAGAATGTCCTCGTTCTCGTCCATGTCAGCGGTGTCCCCGGCGGCGTCTACTTCGTAGGTGGTATATATCTCATTCGGGTTTACTTTCATACGGCGGTTTATCAGCTTTGCCGCGTCAAAGGCGTTTTTCTTATCGGCCTCCGCCGTATGCTTATAGTTGGGGTGGTTCTTCAAATCGTATTTGGGTGATAGAAAGGGCCGTAGGCCCCTAAGTTGCAGGATACATTTATTTCCCGCCATTGTGGTTAGTTCGTCCATTGTCATTAACTCTTTTCCAAGGCGTTGCATATTCTGGCTGTAACTCTCGGACTGGCCCCGCGAGCGGCCCTCAGTTTGCATGGAAATGGTTTCTTTCCCCAAAACCTCGGAAATCTCCTTGATGGTCGAATGTTCCCGGCCTCCTAAAAAAATCACGCTGTCCATATTTCCTAAAATGGTTTCAGCGTGATCCTTGTATAAGGCTTTCAGTTGTGACTGCGCCTGTAAAAATATTGTCAGCGATATTTCGCGGGAGCGGATAACGGCAACGAGTTTTTCAAGCTGTGGCACTTGGCCGGTATTCGCCATTTCATCCCATAGGACGCGCACATGATGGGGCAGTCTGCCGCCATGCTTATTGTCGGCCCTCTCGCAAAGCAGGTTGAACATCTGCGAAAAGGCAAGGGCAACAATAAAGTTATAGGTCGTGTCGGTGTCGCTGATGATAAAGAATGTGGCTGTTTTCCTATCGCCCATGAGGTCAAGCTGCATTTCATCATAACTCATAATCTCCCGAAGCTGCCCAATGTCAAAGGGCGCAAGCCTTGCGCCGCAGGAAATCAAGATACTTTTTGCAGTTTTGCCGCTTGCCAACTTGTATTTTTTGTACTGCCGGACTGCAAAGTGATTGGGGTTGCGCTTTTCCAATCCCATAAACATATAGTCAACCGCGTTTTTGAAATCGTCGTCATCTTCCTTTGTTTCCATGCTGTTAATCATATCCACAAGGGTATTGATGTTTCTTTCTTCCTCCGGCCCCTCAAACACGATATAGCCGATTAAGGCACAATAAAGCAGAGTTTCGCTTTTCGTCCAGAATGGGTCGCCCTCCTTGCCGTCGCCCTTTGTGTTTTCAATCAGCGCGTTTACAAACTTCAAAATGTCGCTTTCCGTCTTGATATAAGCCATTGGGTTATAGTGCATGGACTTACTGAAATCAATGGAATGAAACACTTTGATTTTATAGCCCTGTTTCTGTAAAAAGGTTCCCACCTGCCCTAAAATACCGCCTTTCGGGTCTACCACCACATAGCTTGAATGTGCCTGTAACAGATTAGGGGTCAGCCAGAACCGGGTTTTGCCGGAGCCGGACGAGCCGATTACACAGGCGTTAAGGTTCCGGGCGTTGGCGGGGTTCTTGGGTCGGGTGTTCATGGTCAGAAACTCTGTGCCTGTCAGAATGACATTGTTTTGCGGCTTCGGGTCGATAAAAGGCTTTATGTCCTTTGCCGTTCCCCACCTTGCGGAGCCGTATTCCATATCCCGCCGGAACTTCTTGGCCTTTTTTGACTTCTGCCAGACAAAGACGCGGAGCAGGACGCCGCCCATCAGTGCAACAAGCCAGTCAAACAGGTACGGCCCCGGCAAGAGGCTTTCAAAGGCCGGGCCGATGGTCTGCATAAGGCCCATCAGCTTTTGGCCGATGTCCGCGCCCGCCGAAAGGCGGTAGGCTTCGCCTAAGTTGCCAATCAGTACCCCGATAAACACATAGGGCAGATTTGGAATGATGTATTTCTTGATTTTATCGTTCATCACGCGCCGCCTCCCGTTTTCGTTCCTGCACATGTGGCTTTGTCCGGGATTTTTCCGCAAAGTCTTTTATCTGCGCCAGAATAGAGGGGCGCTTGCTTTTGGCCCTGTTCATCATCAGTTTGGTATACTCTGAAAAACAGGCGGTGATCGCGTCCGCTTGCCCAGACTTAAAAAACAGCAGGTGCTTGTTAGGCCCGGTTTTGTAAAAAGCATAATCAACTTTGTATTTCCGGGCCACACGGTCAAAAAGCCGGGTTTCCCCTTCAAGGGGCAGGGTGTTTGTACTTACCTTGTGGTTCATCAGCTTTTTCACGCTCTGCCTGCCCTGTGGGGTCTGCCCGGCCCGGACTTCCTTTTGTATCTTGTGGAGCAGGGCCGCTAAAGCCTTTGCCAGTACCCGGCCTGTCAGCTTACTGGCGTTGACGGATAACGCCACTGTCCGGCGCTCTATATCTTCCTGCATGGTAAACCTCCTTTCCTGCCACGCATGGCACTTGCACAGGCGGGAGGACTTCGGGCCAAGTTGGCCCGAAGTGGGCTAACGCTCCGCATTGGTAGGCCGGGGCCGTTCCGTGGTAGGAGCGTCATTTTTGTCCTTCGCCGCCTGTTCGCGGTGTTCCTGTATGGCTTTTTTGATTGACGGTTTCGCCCTGTCCTCCAATCGGGCAAAACTGCCGATAGCGGCCTCAACGCTCTTTTTCATGGCGGACAGGCAGGAACGCTCGGCGCGGTAGGGGGCAAGGATTGTCTTTGCCAGTTTTCCGGTTGGCTTCGCCTCCTGTATGGCCTCCTTGCCGCGCATGGCCCGGCCTATGTTTTTCAAATGCCGCCCGGCCTGATGGTATTCTGCGCTGATGGCTTCGATTTTGGCGATGGCCTTATCGTCAAACTTGATCGACTTATCCAGGCTGTTCCGCATCGTTTCAAGCACAGGTTTGATTTTGAAAAACCGGGCTACGTTGTCAAGGGCGGTTATACCCTGTTCCTTAAAGGCGGCAACCGCGCTTTTGCAGCCGTCTATGACGTTCTGCTTTAACTCCGCTAATTTATCCCGCAAATCCAATACCTGCCCCTGCATGGCAATCACCGTTTTTTGCAGGGTATTTCTTACAGGGTGGCTCTGCTCCTGTGCCGTTTTGAGTTCCTGCCGCATGGCGGCAAGTTCCTTTACCGCCGCGTCAAGCTGTTTTTCCATTGCGCCTACTTGGTTCAGAACGGCAAGAAAATCCTTTGTGCCTGGCGCGTTGTTTTCCCGCAGGATTGCCAACAGTTCTTTTACATGCTCGTTTTCCGCAATCGGCGGGGCTTTTGTCTTTTTTGCGATAAGTGCAACCTCCTTTCCGACTTCGGGCCAACATGGCCCGAAGTCTTAGAATGGTTCCCCACTCATTTATGAGCGGCCCTGTTCCTTAATCGTCAGAATACCGTCAAGGGTTGTGGCTGTGATTTTCAGCCGCCCAGCAACGGCAATATCATTTTTTACCGCCTCGTCCACCGTATCGCCGCACACAACAAGCACATGCGCCCGGCGCAAAAGGTCGCGGCTCATGTCAATGCCGCTTTTGTGTTCCTCTGGGATTGCGTCATTGAGGAAGTGCGGCAGGTAGAGCGTGGGGCAGATGGGCGAATATCCCGCCTCGTATACCGCCCGGCAATACCGCGCCGCCTGTTCACTGTCCGTTTTGTGTTCACCGCTCCATGCGGCTGTGATATATGCTAATGGTCGCTTCATTGTTAAGCCCTCCGTTTCAGTTCTGCTAAAATCAGCCAATCCCCCCGCCCTTTCCAATCTTGGAAAGGGAGCGGCTCAAAGGAATATATATCCCCGCCGCTTGGCCGCAGAAAAGCACAGCCGGAAAAATCCGTCAAGGGTAAACCGCCACAGGCGGCGCTTCGCGCCCTTGACTGATTTATTCCGTCTGTGCTATAAAACACGCGGCGACGGGGAATATATAGGCTCCTTTGAGCAGGGCGGCAGAGCCGCCCTAAAAAACAACTTCGGGTCAACTTGGCCCGAAGTCAGAGGGGAAATGCTTTATTTTTCCTGTGTCGCTTTCTTTTCCGGCTTGCCAAGTTCCGGCGGCTGTTTTGCCTTATACTCTTCAAGCAGTTTCAGAATGGTATCTTTCATTTCTCGCGGGGTCTTGTCTTTTCCAAAATACTGCCCCAATTCCTGGCTGGATAAAATCACTTTGTCTGCCTCCTTTTTTTCTTCCAACATAATTCCATCAATCATATCGGAGTTTAACAGGTTTTTCTGGTCGAGTTCCCTCATGCGCTGCGCCTGTGAGAGTGATGGGGCCGACTGCTGGCCCTCAATGGCGATAGCGATATACCGCTGATTTTTCGGCTTAATGTACGCCAGTTCAACGGCGGGTGTAAACGCAATTTTTTTTGCGTCCACCATTTTCATCAAATCCGGCGTGAGGTCGTTCAGCTTGATATACCGCTGTACCTGTTTCACCGTCATTTTGTTGCGCTCGGCCACAACCTCGTTGGAGCGTTGGCCGTTCCCGGTTCGCGCTCCCTGCTGTTTGATGGCGTCCAACTGCATTTTTAGGGCTTTGGCCCGTTCACTCGGTAAAATGCTTTCGCGTTGGGTAGTGTTGTCCTCCACCATCTGCGTGATGGCCTGCTCGTCTGTGAGATTGCGGACAATACAGGGCATATCCGTAAATCCGGCAAGTTCGCTTGCCATCTGGCGGCGGTGGCCAGATACCATCTCATAGCCGCCGCCCTCGCGGGGCCGGACTATGGCGGCCTGTGTTACGCCTTTGTCCTTGACGCTCTCCACCATTGCCGCCATTTCCTCGTCCTTGCGGACTTGGAACGGGTGGTTTTTGAACGGGTGCAGTTCGGAAAGTTTGATATATACAATTTCCTCTTTTTCACCGGATCGCGGGGCCTCCCTCGGTTCCGGCGGCTTTTCCGGGGGCGGGGCGGCTTCTTTTGCCGGGGCCGGTTTCTTTGCCGCTTTCGGGGCTTTCGCTGTTTTTTCAGCTTTTGGTGCTTTTTCCGGGGGTGCTTCTTTGGCGGGTTTGTCCGTTTTCGGGGTTCTGCCACGCCCGGTTTTCTTCGCCGGAGTCTCCGGCTCCTTTTTCTCCGGCGCGTTCTGTTCTGCCTCCTGCGCCTTTTCCGCCGCCTTTTTCTCCGATACAATCTCATTGATTTTATCGAAAGAAACGACAACATCATCACCGGGGCGGTGTTCGCCGCCTATGTCAATGGGTGCGGCCTGCGTGGGCTGTTCTTCTCCCTTATCGTCCAAAACGGCCCCGGCCTCTTGGGCCTGTGTTACAGGTTCCCCGGCGGTCATTTCCGGGGGCGTGTGTTCGCCTCCGGCCTCCAACGGCTGTTCCGGCTGTCTTGTTTCCTTCGTTGGCGTTTCGGTTGCTGGGTCGGTTTTTACTTCGCCCGGCTTGGTTGGCTCTTTTTTCGCCATGCAGTTTTACCTCCTTTTTGTTTTTAGGCATGAAAAAAGGGCTTGATGTTTTAAGTCAAGCCCGGTGGGGATTGTGTTTCCCTCCTTTCCACTTCGGGTCAAGTTGACCCGAAGTTCCGCTATCCAGATACAGAAATACCGCCCCTTTGTCCTCATGGGCGGTATACTGTGTAATGTGATAGCTTCTATTTTATTTTTGTTGCCCTTAAACTGGGCTATTTTGCAGTTTTCCTAATATATTTGGCTCATACGTAGACACAGTGGGAAAGAATACAGCAGCAATCAAGAGCTATATCCAGAATC
>OAWV01000953.1_pt1 | contig 17382 bp, 6 predicted proteins | sample 1495551 | NCBI WGS metagenome assembly OAWV01 (sample SAMEA2580245, study PRJEB22360) | human gut metagenome | biome: human gut; feature: human-associated habitat; material: faeces | place: Denmark | collected 2008/2010 | reverse complement strand
TCCATGATACGTTTGCCCTTTTGGTCCAATTGGAATTGTGTGAAAGCATTCACTAAGTCGCGAACTTCTTCGCTAGGTACAGGAACTGCAACTTCCGCTTCAATCACGTTTAATGGTTCAACCGGTTGTTCTGGCATCATCAATCGATCTTGAGCCGCATCCGCTTGACCTACCGCGCATACACAAGCAAGTGCCAATACAGGCATAAATGTTTTGAATTTCATACTTCCTCCTTATGATGAGCCGCCCCAGAAAGGGCGGCTTTCATATTCCTTACATAACAAGACTAAGAATTCTTTCTATTTAGAAAGTCCTACTTGTTGCATCAACAATGCGATTTGAGCTTTCATTTCTTCATTATCGCGTTGTACTTGATCGTATTTAGCAGTTAACTCTAAGTCATGTTGTTTCATGCGTTCATTTTCAGCTTTTAACGCAGTCACTTCATCTTGCAATACATACGCAGAGCTGATAGGGCCTGCTTTATAGCGTGCTGGAATAGCTTTCTTAGCGTCAGATGTACCAAATTTGTAGGATACACCCGCATTAATCATGTTGTCATGACCGCCAAGAGATACGCCCATATGGAACATTGTAGATTCATTAGTATAGTGCGCTACGCCTACAGCAGCAGCTGTGCTGCCTTTGTAGTGACCTACAGCAGCCAATACTTGAGTTGGTTCCAATGGATCATATTGTAATGGTTTGAGGCCGGAAATAGCTGCACTAGTAGCACCTACATCAGCGATCTTACCATCCACGCTACGCATAGCACTGCTCAATTGATTTACATTAACCGCATCAGTGCCGTCCACACCAGGACCTACATTAGTAATTCTATTACCACCATTGTTAAGGCCGTCTTTAGTAAGGCTTACAGCATTACCTTGAGCAGGCGTAATTGTCACACCGCCACCGTTCATAACAGTCGTATTACCAGCAGCATCCGTAGTAGTTACGGACTCAAGACCTTTCAAATCTTTCGCCAACTTGATGTTATAGCCATCACCAGCAGCGTTTTTCACAACACCGATATTGTTGTCTGCCAAGCGGTTCACATCAGCACCACCAGTAAGGTTCATAGTATCTCCCAATCCACGAACCACTTTACCGCTATCACCAGGTTGGTCACCTTGGAATACACGGCCTGTTCTTGCTTTATTATTGAAGTCGTCATTAACAGCTTTCAATTGATCTTCTGTTGCCGCACGACCAGGAACTGCTACAGGGTTTTCAGGATTCCAAGTTTTGTTATCCAAACCTGTTACGAAGTTGCCTTCTTTACCGTCGGAAGTTTGTTTACCGACAACTACATCGCCAGCTTTCACAGTATTTGCCATTACAGAACCGTCATTGCCGTCAATCTTAACTTGATTACCGCCATTGCCAGCTGTAATTGTACCTGCAGAACCATCAATGTTAACTTGTTTTGCTGGATCTTGACCAAGAGTGATCTTATCGTTCAAGGCCATCTTGATAGCGCCGTTGTCTACGGAAGTCTTAATGTTGCCGTCACCTTTCAAGTCGATTGTTTCGCCAAGAGGTTTCTTCACGGATTGACCATCTTCCGCTTTAAGACCGAAGCCTGTGGATTTGATGTCTTCAATAGCTGTATGCAATTGACCGCCGTTTACAGCGTCCTTGCTACCAGCGCCAATAGTACCATCAGCCACATTAGTGATCTTCTTATCAGCCGCATCGATACCGTCTTTTGTTACCTTAGGACCATTTTCGATAGTCAAACCGTCTTTATTGACAGTAACAGCTTTGTTGCCACCATCATTGATTTGCAAGCCGTCTTTAGTCAACTTAGTCGCTTCATTAGCGCCGTCCTTGATAGTAACGCCGTTTGTATCCATCTTAGTATCGCCTGTTGTTACAGTCTTAGCTGTTACAGTGTCTACAGTGATGTCTTTTTTCAATTCTACCTTAACAGCACCGCCGTCTACGGATGTTTTGATATTTTTGTCATCACCTTTAACCTTAACAGTTTCACCAAGAGGTTTCTTCACGGATTGACCGTCTTCCGCTTCAAGGCCAAAGCCTTTAGTTTTAAGGCTTTCAACAGCATCATGCAATTGACCGCCGTTAACAGCATCTTTGCTATCTTTGGCAACCGTACCGTTTTGAACATTAGTAACCTTCTTGCCTGCTGCATCGATGCCGTCCTTCGTCATAGATGGACCATCAGTAATCTTCACGCCGTCTTTTGTAACAGCTGTCAACGGATTACCAGCTGCATCTTTAATAGTCATACCTTCGCCGTTTACAACGGTTTTACCATTTGCACCATTAGCTCCGTTGTTGAAAGTAATGGAGTTCAAGTCTTTAAGGTCTTTAGCCAAACGAACATTGAGGATATTATTTTTGCTGATAACGCCAATATTGTTTTCAGTCAAATCATCTTCATTTGTTACGCCGCCCTTAATGTCCAATTGTTCATTAAGTTTTTTCTTAATCACATTACCGGAGTCACCACCGTATGCCATACCATCATCCTTGGTTGCCACTTGATGTGTCTTACCATTTTCATCAGTGTATTTAATACGAGTGATTTCGTTACCGTTGAGGTCCGGATCACCTTTTTCAACAGAAATATCAGCGCTACGGCCGTCTTTACCGTTGAGTCCGATGTGACCTACGCCGTCTTTACCAGAAATAGATACAGCTTCTTTTCCGTCCTTACCAGTAACAGCTACCTTGCCGTCTGTACCGTTGTCAGGACCTGTAATGGACACGCCGTCCTTACCGTCTTTGCCAACCTTCACGGATTCAGCCTTAAGGTTTTTATTCATCTTCACGTCGATAGTCGTGTTACCTTTATTGTCTTGGTTGATGAAAGTTTTAATATTTTCACCGCTGTAGTCAGCATCATCAGCTTTACCTTCACCTTGAACAGTGATAGTAGAACCAAGTTTATTAGTTTGTTCGCCGCCTACATTAGCATTGAATTTCAAACCTTTATTAGTCAATGCGTCCGCACTATCCTTGATTTTGTCATTCAAGTAGTCCACATTAACCGCTTCGCTACCATCGTTGCCTGTAGCATATGCCACATTCGTTACGTGAGTACCGCCTTGTTTATTGTTATATGCAGGACCTTCGTAAGTTACCTTAGATTTATCAAGATTACCATTAGGGTCCAAATCATACTTAACAGCACGGTCATTCAATTTATCAAGTTTGGATTTAGAAGCAACGTCTTTGATTGTAACGGCTTCTGTTTTATCTGGATGATTCTTATCTTGTACAGTCAACGCTACATCGCCGTTCGCATCCACAGTGTAGTCTCCATTGGAGCCTGCCGCTTGATTTCTAATCAAACGATAATCAGTGGAGTTAGCACTTTGAGCATCCAACGCTTTTTTCAACTGATCTTCTGTTGCCGCACGACCGGATACAATCTTACTTGCATCCCAATCTTTATTATCAAGACCTGTTACATAGTTGCCTGTTTCGCTGTCACCAGCTGCGTTGTTAACAGTTTGACCACCCATAGTAGCACCGCCTGCTTTCACAGTCTTAGCCGCCGTTACGGAATCAAGATTTTTAAGGTCTTTCGCCAATTGAAGTTCCAATTTGTTAGTGCCATCAGCTTTTACGTTGATATTGCCGGCTGCACTCTTGAACGCTGCAGATTCAGATTCAGTTACGCCTTCACCTTGTACTTTCACTAAAGAGTTCAATTTTTGTTTATTCACAGTGCCAGTGTTGTTACCAGTGAATTGTAAACCGTCCTCCATAGTCGCAACTTGGTGCTCACCGTTGCCGTCAGTGTATACGATACGAGTAAGGCCGTTTGTACCATCTACACCTTTTTCGCCTTTAACGCCGGTAGCAGGATCATCGTAACCAGGTTTCACGGACAAGTCGATACCATTAGTACCGTTCACGCCGTTCGTTCCAGCAGGGCCGGTCAAGCCAATGTGGCCTACGCCATCCTTACCGGAAATAGAAACTGCTTCTTTACCATTTTTATCAGTAACAGCTACCTTGCCATCTGTACCGTTCGCTGTGTCAGGGCCTGTAATAGATACGCCGTCCTTACCATTTTTGCCAACCTTCACAGATTCAGCTTTAAGGTTTTTATTCATCTTCACGTCGATAGTCGTATTGCCTGTCGCCGCATCCTGTTTGATGAAAGTTTTGAGGTTTTCACCACTGTAATCAGCGTCAGCTGCAGTGCCTTCACCTTGAATTGTAACAGTAGATCCTAATTTGTTAGTTTGTACGCCGCCTACATTGGCATCGAATTTGAGACCTGTGTTAATCAAGTCATTCTTGGTATTCGTAATTTGATCGCCAAGGTCTTGTTTAACTTGATGTAATTGACCGCCGTTTACAGCATCTTTAGAGCCGGCCGCTACGTTACCGTCTTTCAAGTTAGTAATTTTTGTACCATCCTGGCCTTCCAATGTTACTGTGTCATGGCCTGTGTTACCGTCATATTTTACGGAGCGGTCTTTTACCTTATCCAGTTCAGTTTTGGACGCAATATCCTTAATCGTTACAGTTTTAACATCACTGGATTTTTCGTCTTTTACCTTCAAGTCTACTTGATTGTTTTCAACCTTATAGGAACCATCTGCCGCGTTGTTCGGATTAGCAATTAAGCGGTAATCTGTAGCACTTGCATTAGACGCTTTCAATGCATCGCTAACCTTCTTAAGTTGGTCTTCTGTCGCTGCGCGTCCTTCTACATACGTAGGATCTGAAATATCCCAAGCTCTATTATCTAAGCCTGTTACAAAGTTACCGGTTTGGTTGCCACCTTTTTTATCTGCTACCGTATGATTACCTACAGTCGCAGTGCCTGCTTTCACAGTGTCGGATGCCGTTACAGATTGCAAACCAGTCAAGTTTTTCGCTAATTGCAATTGTAATTTTGCATTGCCATCAGCGCCAACAGCCGCAGATGTAACGCCGATATTATTACCTGTAGCAAGATCAGAAGCACTTGTTACACCACCTGTGATGTCCACTTGTTTGTTAAGTTTAACATTAGATGTAGCACCCATGTCGCCTTTGAATTTAAGGCCATCGTTCAAGGTTGCCACTTCTTCGTTAGAACCATCAGGTTTTTGGTACACGATACGAGTTGTAGTTGTACCTGCTGCACCATCAACACCATGTTGACCATCACGGCTAACAGAAATGTTAGTCGTTACACCGTCTTTACCGTTGATGCCGATTTTACCGTCTTTACCGTTTGCACCAGTAGCAGTAATCGTTTCAACTTTGAGGTCTTTACCAAGTTTCACATTAATTGTGCTGTCACCGTTAGCGTCTTGAGAGATTTCCGTAATGATGTTGGAGTTATCACCTTTAACAGTTACTTTGGAGCCCAATTTATTTGTTTTTTCACCGCCTGTATTAGCGTCGAATTTAAGACCTTTATCAATAAGATCTTGTTTAGTCGTATCAATCTTATTGTTTAAATCATTCTTGGTATTTGTGATTTGGTCACCAAGATCTTGTTTAACTTGATGTAATTGACCGCCGTTTACAGCATCTTTGGAGCCTGCTGCTACATTACCATCTTTCAAGTTGGTAATTTTTGTACCGTTAGCGCCTTCCAAAGTTACCGTATCTTTATCAGTTTCACCGTCGTATTTTACGGAACGATCTTTTACTTTATTAAGTTCTGTTTTAGACGCAATATCCTTGATTGTTACAGTGTTAACTGTACCGGATTTATCGTCCTTCACTTGCAAATCAACTTTATTGTTATCAACTTTATAAGAGCCATCTGCCGCATTGTTCGGATTAGCGATTAAACGGTAGTCCGTAGCACTTGAGTTAGCCGCTTTCACAGCATCGCTAACAATTTTAAGTTGATCTTCTGTTGCCGCACGACCAGATACAAAAGCAGGATCAGTTAATGTCCAAGATTTATTATCCAAGCCAGATACAAAATTACCATTTTGAGTAGCTGCCTTGTTGTCTGTTACAGCTTGGTTGCCCATAGTAGCAGTACCAGCTTTTACAGTTTTTGTAGCAGTTACTGTATTAACATTGATGTCTTTACCTAATGCAACCTTAATTGTTGTATCGTCGCCAGTTTGTGTAATCGTAGTGCTGATATTAGTACCATCACCAGCTACAGTTACCTTGGAGCCTAATTTATTAGTCTTAGCATCATTATTATCGGCATCGAATTTTAAGCCTTTGTTAATAAGATCTGTTTTTGTATCATCAAGTTCTGTTTTGGATGCAATATCCTTGATAGTTACAGTTTTCTTATTCGCAGGATTTTTAGCATCTTGTACAGTCAAGTCAACTTTATTGCCAGATACAGTGTAAGCTTTATCAGCAGCACTGCTGTTTTCAACTAATTGATAGTCAGGAGCATCTACGTCAACTTTATATGTTTTATATGTACCGTCAGTACCTTCTGTAATCGTTGTGTTTTTACCAGCAACAACTTTAACTGCTTTTTGCGCTTCATCACGAATAACAGATTTACCGCCGTCCGTAATGTTGGACAAGTCTTTATTTGCCGCATTGTCAATCTTGTTCTTAGTTGCATCAGTCAACGCTACATCGATTGTTTGGTTGTTAACAGATGTCGTAACATAAGAACCATCGCCTTTTACAGTCAATGTTTGATTGTCTAATAAAACGTCATTGTTACCGCTGTTGCCGGCTACTTTCAAGTTAACATTGCGCAATTGTGCCACGTTAACAGCATCAGTATCCGCAGTACCTGCAGCCACGTTTGTAATTTGACGAGTTTTTGTACCACCGTCACCTACGGACACCGCACCCATAGTGGATGTCAACGCAGCGCCTGTCAATCCGCTATATCCGTTTGTACGACTGTCTGCAGTTTTAACATTATAACCTGCTTTACCAGCCGCAACGGAAGCAACGGAATTCGCCCCCAATGCAACGCCGTCATCTATGCTGGATTTAGCTTTATAACCGATAGCAGTACTGTTCGCATTAGCTGCAGTCGCATCAGCACCGACAGCTGTAGCAAAGTTACCTGCTGCAGAAGTACGTACACCGGCTGCTGTCGCGTTATTGCCTGTAGCACCTGTGTTATCGTAGTTCGCATCGGCAGATGTGCCTTTAGCACTGAAGAAATTCGTTTGCGCCGCTTCAACAGCTTCTTTTACCGTATGGTACGTGCTGTTCTTGATATTGAAATCAGGCGCTTTATATGTAGAACCATTCGCTTCATAGCCCGTATAAGTAGGACCTGCGATGGATTTTGCCAAGTTACTGTTTACAAATTTTAATTGTTTTACATTTGTTGCGTCAGTATCGTTTTCACCGCCCGCCACGTTGATGATACGGCGTTCAGAACCTACGTTACCTACCGCAACTACACCGTTTGCAATATTGTTATTTTGTTGGTTAGTAAAAGCAGAAAAACCATTAACCAAGGCACCTCTTACTTCCGTACCAGTACCCAATGCCAAGGAGTTATTGGATTCTGCAACGGCATTTGTACCGATAGCCATGGAGTTAGTACCTGTAACAGTTGCACCAAGACCGATAGCTGTCGTATTAGTATTGTTTGCTTTTGCTTCTTTACCGATTGCAATGGCACCATCTTTAGAGGCATTCGCCGCACCACCAAGTGCAAGCGCATCAGCACCCAAGGATTTAGCATTACCACCTAATGCGATGGAGTTCGATAATTTGGCTTGGGAAGAACTACCCATAGCAATAGCATCGGCACCAGCAGCATTAGAACTACTACCCATAGCAAAACTGCTTACACCACTTGCATTTGCACTTTTACCCATTGCCACGGCATTTTGTGCGGATGATTGCGCAGTATTACCGATGGCAAAGGCATTCTCTGCACTAGCATTAGCACTATAACCCATAGCTACCGCATTGGCGCCACCGGTACTGGATGAAGAACCGAATGCCATAGAATCATCTGCACCAACTGCAGTACGAGCTTTTGTACCGAAAGCAAGAGAACGAGCCCCTTCTGTTACGGTATTACCATCGCCATTATATTTAGCACTTGGAGTACCATGTTGTTGACCAGGTAATTTTATAGTTTCTGCCGCACCGATTGCGATGGATTGATCCGCCTTTGCTGTAGCAGAGTAACCCATGGCAAAACTACCATTACCCTTTGCCCAGGATGCAGTACCCAATGCTGTGGAGAACTCACCTTCTGCAGCGGATTGACGCATCATAGCCAAGGAGTTAAAGCCGCTCGCCTTTGTAGCTGTACCAAGAGCCATAGCAGATGGTGATAAGGCCTGAGCATAATGACCTAAAGCAAAGGAAATACCACCTGTGGCCTGAGCATAGTTACCGATAGCTAAACCGGAATAATAAGTTGGATTACCAGTTTCCTGAATATTTGTATTTTTACCGATAGCAATACCGGCAAAACTATTTTCTGTATAGTTACCTCTATCTGTACCATTGTACAAATGACTGTTATCAAATGGTGTAAGGTTCCCAGGGTTTTGATAATTATATAAATAACTGCCCTCGCTATAAACTACATTACCAGTAGCATAACCAGCCCCATTTACATCATTAATTGTCATAGCAGTATATGTAGCAGCATTAACCGTAGTAATATTACCACCCATCAATAATGCGGCTACCACCATGATTGCACTCATGCGTGCCCAAGTTGTACCAGTTTGTACGGATTTTACCTTTCCGCCACCTGTTTTTACGATTTCAGATACTACTACATAGCATTTTTTAGTCTTACTCCAAATCACATTATAAATTCGATTCATGATTATCCTTTCTTACCGAAACCTCAGTAAAACACATCACTTGTGTTGCATAATATTGCAAAGATAATAAAAAGAAGAAGTATAAAGATTGATTATCATCTACACTTCTTACACCAAATACTAGTATTCTCAATTACGATACGAATACTATAATTATTCATGATTCTTCATCATATACTCACCCACGGCAATACAATATCAAAAAATTTCTATCTTGTAAACGACTTTTTCATCTTTTCTTCATTTTTGTCGTTTATTTATTTCATATTTAATATTTTTTAATTTTAAGAAATAGAATCTTCATCTTTCCTATCAAATATTACGATAAATCCACATATCGGAATATAACGATTATTGTAATTACGTAATCAATTTCATATTTTTAGACTTTTCAGTTTAGTACTTTCATAGATAAGATAATTTTATATACAGAAAAATTATCATCTACAGGTACACGAAAAAGCCGAGGCCCTAAAGCCTCGGCTTTCACAATATAAATCATATATATAAGTATTCTATTTTTTATTGACCCTTACACGTTCAATAGTCGGTTGTCCCTCATGGTTCTTGGCAATAGTATCCACACGGAATAACGCCATTTCAGGACTAAATTCAGATACGAGTCGATCATCGACAACAACACCGTTTTGAATAGCTCGGTACACAATTTGAGCAAATTCATAACGGGTCAACATACGGTCTCCTCCGAATGTACCATCAGGATAGCCTTCCACAAGACCCCGTCGAGATAAATCGCTAACCGCTACATATGCCCAGTGATTATTCGGCACATCAGGGAATAATGTGCTGCGGTCTGCTTTCATATTCGTTCCGGCCAATCCATTCAAAAGAGCCGTCAACTTTTGAATCTGTGCATTTTGTACCGCTACAGTTTTCTTAAGTTCCAAAACTTCCTTACCGATGGCCACACGAGAACGAGATACATTACTGTGAGCACCAACTTTCACAGACATACCGGCATTCACAACGGTTTCGCCATTACCGACAGTAGATCCTACACTAAATTGCAAGTCCTCATTCGGTCTGTAGAAAGCCCCCAATGCAGCGGCGTTGCCATCATGATAGTGGCCATAACCAGCAGCAAAGTCCCATTTTGCATCAGGATCGAAATCCAATGGATGCAAGGCGGCAAGTGCAGCCGCTCCGGCCACAGATTTGTTAACCTTTTTATCGAGACGAGCTACATTCCGTCCCATATTGGTTACGTCCTGCTTGATATTAGTAATGTCACCTTGAATATTGGTTACATTCTTTTTAATATTGGTCACATCACCTTGTATATTGTTAATATTTGTTGTGTTATTTGTAATCTGATTCGTTATATCGTCAGATAGACTTACCTTATAATCCTTAGTAGTTCCGTTCGTCGTAGTTGTCACATTAATATGCTTGCCTGCACTGACGGTAGTAGAGCCGTTCGCATTCACTTGATTTTGCAACTTTTTGAGCTGTGCCACATTCACCGCATCCGTATCCTTTGTGCCGGCTGCTACGGATGTAATCTGACGCGTAATATTGTTATTTGCATCACCGACAGATACGGCCGATTTAGTCGCCTTCCACGTAGAATCCGTATTCGTAGACTGTGCCTTTGTGCTCGGATCATACGAACGGAACCCCGACCCACCCCCAACGGCTCCAGCCGCCACAGTAGCCTTCGATTCGCTGCCCAATGCAACACCACCCTCTACGGTTACATTCGTATTATGTCCGATAGCAACCGCATTATTAACAGATGTCGTAGTCTTGCTGTCTGTGGAACCGATGAGAACTGCATGGTTGGCATCTTTCACCTCACGATTATCCCCCATCACAAGACTGTTCTTAGAATTAGTCACCGTATTTTCAGCCCCTATTACGGTCGTATTAGACACCTTATCCGCCGTATTGTGAAAGCCCGTCAACATGGTATTCGCACTTTCATTGTTTTGGGAGCCAGTCAATGTATTATTGACACCCATAAGTGCAGAGCGAAGTGTATAATCCGCCTTATTGCCGCTACCAAATGCCATAGTAGAACCGCCACCATTAGAATTTTTGACAGCAGAACGTAATTTCTCAGCTAGTTCTTTAGCGGAATTACCTCCCGAACTTGGCGCTGAAATATCGGCTACAGAATTCGTTATTTCATTCCCAGCACCAAAAACGAGAGATCCATTGGAGTTAAAGGTTCGATTGGCAGTGCCTACGATACTATTTGCAACCCCAGAGTATTGAGAGCTAGCACTTGCCGATTCAATACTATTTAAAGACCCTGTAATAGTAGCACCAAAATTCTTAGTGGCATCAGCGGTAGTGGTAGGATAACCTGAAGAGGCAATCGAATAAGCCCCTACAATAGAAGAAAACAAACCATTAGAATAACTATTCGCTCCTATAGTTGTGGAAAATAAATGTCCATTATTATTTTTGGTATTAGAACTATCTACATCCACATCACCTAATTTTCCTTTATAATTATGGGTCCCCAACATAATACTGCCAGAACGAGCATAGGTGTTTTGACCAATAGCCATTCCGGTTACCATCTTTTCAGGATTTTTTGGGAGCCCGAAAGGTATACCAAAAAGATTTTTGTATCCAGCCTGATTAAAATCAAACGCTCTTTCCATTCCGCCTACCATATTTTCGACGAATGAATTCGCACCTATGGCAATGCCGCCACCTTGATCAATATAATTATTAATATGTGCCTTTCCACCAATTACAATATCACCTGTGGACGGCTGTCCGACACCACCCGAATACTCTATAGTAGCCCCTTTACCAATGGCTACGTTTTCCGCCTTTGGTGCATTGCTACCCGTACCGATGGCTACACCGTTACCGCTACCCGGTGCCACATCCACCGCTCCGGCCACATATAGGCTCGATAACAACACACCATTAATCAACACCGATAATATAAGTTTACGCTTGCTCATTTTATCCTCTCCAATCCCTAATGAATTCCACGTGTAACTTATTCTTCATTATATTTTCATGAATATTGTGCCACTCTTTTTCTATTTTGTAAACAAAATAAATTTTTATGAATTAATGTATAAAAAAAGGAACTGTCTTTTCATATCAGATGACAATCATCTGATATGATAAAACAGCTCCCTATGTTGCTTTTATCTAAAAAATAAATATGGATTCTTATGCTACTTTTATCAAAATAATAAATATATATATATCAATCTATCAATCAACGTGCACCGTATGTTGGCGGCGCACATTTTCTAGCATATTCGCACGAACCGATGCTTTTGCATCCGATCGATGGTTACCACCAAACCATGCCGTATCAACCCCGGCTAGACGGAACATGATTTTTCCGTACGGACTGCCATGCTCATGCTCGGGCTTATTATAGCCCATGTCCACGGAAATCCTCGGCGTGAGCTGCAACTCCGTACCGATACGCAAGCCATGCTTATCCTCACTACGCCGCAACTGCCAACGATAGGCTTCCATGTACACGCGCGCCCAACGGGCATTCTTAAAGCTAGTCCCATATTCCGCAGTATATCCGTTAGACACGCTCTCCAAGCGTGTCGCACCGTCAAGGGAACGCTCGCTGGACACACCGCGATACCAGTTCATGCGAAATGCACCGATACCCGATACATACTCCAGCCCGACACTCATGCGACTGTGATTACCTCTGAACCGATGGTCATAAAACAGATTACCACCGTAATAGTGTTCATCGTTCGCTGCGATTCGGCGATAGCCGATGCCCACATTCGCCGTCGTTCCTGTATCCGCTGCATTCGCCAAACGCTCCTGTGTAAACCACACATGGCGAGATGTCTCATCATAATGACCTAGTGGTTGCAAGGTTTCCACGCCATACAAGGGCTTCCAGTTTTTCTGAAAGCGCAATGATACGACAGTTCTCTGCATCCAGGGCTTCGCCTTCGATCCGTGCATTGCGGAATGAACACCCGTCATGACCACCGCCTGCAACGCAGAATTGACTGCATCCGTATCGGAATAACGAGTCGTCTTTTTATCTGTGGAGTCCGGCATCTCCAATCCGCCCTGACCGATAACATGGTCCGGCGTATGGGACGAATTAACATGGAAGGTATCTAAGTCGTCAGATAATACGGTCTTACTTTCACTATGAACTTGTTTTACCCTAGTCCCCTGTATAGGCTGCTCTGCTTTATTTACCTGCTCCCCCGATACAGGCATGACAAACATATAAAGGGCACTCATCAACACGATTATATATTTCATTACACACTCTTACATACAAACACACTTTTCATTACGCACATAATTATTTACTTAATTATGTACTTAATACGTCATTACACACGATTACACACGCCGATGACTCATGATTTCATCATGAGCAAAACATGAAATTATTTCTATTTTATATAAATATATAGAGGATTGTCAATGCATATAAAATGCTATTTATACATATAAAATGCTAGAATGCAATTTATAGAGTAAATAAATATTTAAATTTTATAAATATGTGTCAAAGGTTTCTTATTAACTATAAATACCTATAGAATATATTGTATATTTATTGGAATTATGTGAATATTCTATTTACAATATATCTTTTTGGTATTATAGTAGCCATGTAAGTCTTTTTATGAAAGTTTTGTGAAAGTTTGTTTGTACACAAAGGAGTGTATACGATGAGTAAGAAACGTTTTGTATTAGCAAGTGTTGTAATGGTAGCTTTATCCGCCTCAGTTTATGCGGCGCCGGTTAATATCGTTGATAACAATGGTAACATCGGCAAGGAAGGTCAAACTTTCACCGCAGGAACAGGCGGCAACATCACCCTCGGTGAGAACGCCGGTGCGGCGAACGGAAAAGGTAAGGGGCCCAATGCCCAAGGCAATAATATAGCCTTGGGTGCAGCTGCTGGGGCTGGCTCATCAGGCGGCGGCAATATCAACCTTGGGGCGAAGTCATTCCGAGGCAGTACTGGCGATTTTAATGTAACCGTCGGTTTCGCCGCAGGTAATGCGAGCCAGTTGACGAACTCCATTGTCATGGGGACTCAATCAGGGGAAAACTCCGCAGGTGATAAAAACGTGTGGATTGGTAATTTTCAAGGTGCTAACAGTAAAGCCAGCAATTCTGTAGCCATCGGCTCGAATTCAACAGTAAACGGTCAGTTCGACCTCGCCGTAGGACATTATGTGAATGTAAACGCCGCCAAAGGGTTAGCTGTAGGCTCTTATAATACACTATCAGAGAAAGCGACCGCATCCGGTGTATTCGGCCAGGGCGAATACGGTAAAACAGCTATTGATGCGGCCAATTCTTACAGTATAGGTAATTACAACCACATTTCCGGAGAAAACACCTTTGTTCTCGGCAATAATGTGACTACCTCTCTAAAAAATGGCGTTGTCCTTGGCAATGATTCCGCTGACGGCGATGTAGTCGGTACAGCAAGCCATACCTTTGAAAATGGTACTACCGTCAACTATGCCGGCACCGCCCCTGTATCAACAGTATCCGTAGGGGCTAAGGGCAAGGAACGGACGATTACCAATCTCGCAGCAGGTCGCGTGAGTGCTACCTCTACAGATGCGGTCAACGGATCCCAACTCTACGGCGTTCATCAAATGATTGATACCCTTGGTAAAAGTACAAGTCAACAACTTAATAACTCTATTAGCACTATTGAAAAATCTGTACAACATGTATCTCAAGAGGTACAACGTGTTGAATCGGAATCCAATAAAGGTGATGCTCGTGCCGCTGCATTAGCTGCATTACATCCATTACCATATGATCCGGATAATCGCGTTCAATACATGGCGGGCTACGGTCATTATAAAAATGCAAATGCAGTAGCTTTAGGTATAGGCTATTACCACAAAGATAATCTTTTACTCACCACAGGGTTTACGATGAACAATCACGTTATGGCCAATGTAGGTATCACCTATAGACCAGGAAAATCTTTGTCTACTGCTATGTCTCCTGCCTCTTATAACGCACTAGAACAACGCGTACAAGCATTAGAAACTCAAAATAAAGATCTACAAGAAACAGTAAAACGCTTGGTAGAAAAACTTGAAAAATAATAAGGTCCTTTTTGGTAGTCCTATGACTACTTTCACAAAAACACACTAAAACCAAAAAGCTGTACACACAGTCGATTTTTGAACCACCTTTGATGTTACATTCGTTTTGACATCAAAGCCGTTCAGTCTAATCTATGTATGTACAGCTTTTTTGTTTATCTACGAGCCACGCGCATGGCTGCCATCATGCCTGGCGACTTCCAGACGGATTGGCCATTATCGGATACGAGTTTATTATTATCGTAAAACACGTCTGCATTGTAATAGTTATCATCACTAGATGTCACTTTGTAGCTAAGACCTGCTGTTGTGTACACCGTAAAGTTGAGTATATCCCCCACCCGTTTTACAGAGTCTTGATCTACATACCAGTTATTACCGAGATACGTCGTAGCATACACATCTTGACGAGCTTCTACATCATTTGTGCTAATGCCAATTAATACAAGCAACGCCGCTAATATATATAAAAATTTACGCATTATAATTACCTCCCGTTTTATGGTAAGAATACTTATATATTATACCAAAAAACACTGATAATCGCATTATAATGGCACTACTTTCTCAACCCTTGACTGAATTCGCTCGAGGCTCGGCGTGATTGCTTTCATCACAGGTTTTTCTATGAAATCTAACCGCACATAGTCTACAATCATACCGATGACAAAAATAAGCACCACTACAAGAACTGCATACAGAGGTAATAGTATTGAATCATAGTACTGATACGTTGCTAATACATTGTCCCACATGTAATGAAGGAATAGCTTATTATCATGCAATAGGTATATACCAAAGGTAGTAGATGCTACCGCATTAATCCAAGGGTGATAAGTGATCTTTGCTTTCAAAAAAATAATAAATACGCCAATGCCTAATAGCAATTGAAAGAAGCCATAATCATTTTGCGTAAAGTAGAAAATCTGTTTCATATACACTGGATTCGTCATAGCTAGTACATCGACGAGGATATCCCCTAGAAAGGCCCCTACAAAGCCTATGGCGGTAAAAATAATACCTATTTTCTTTGTTATATGTGAGCCGTACAGTTTGATGTACGCCCCTAGCGAATAGAATACGACAAATGAAAAGATATGTTTAAATCCAAAGGTGGTATGCGGTACATTAGGCCACAAATTCAGCACCGTCGGCATTAAGAACCAAATTACCGTGGAAACCACTAGGAGTATAACGTAGTATGTATGCTGCAGCCAATGAAGTACTCGATTAATAACAGGCGTTAATAAATAGAGTACTAAAAAGTTCTGGGCGAACCAACTCATGGCACCAATGGGCAATAAAGCGAGCATCATATTCCTTGACGTCACCGTATCGAGTCCTAAACCCATAGCCATGCCGAGCATGGCAATGCTGTAAAACCATATTTGCCCAACTAATTTGGCAAACTTGTGCAACTTCAAGCTACTAGAAATCATAAAATAGCCTGTTATCATAACAAAGGCAACTACACCAGCCTTGCCTCCAAGTCCAAATACTTGGAGAAACACCTTATTAAACGTTAAATCTGGTGTAAAGGGGAAACAACCGTGCACGCTAAAATGATGCATAATAATTAGTATCATCGAAATGATACGCAACAATTCAATATTGCTCGCTCTCATTCTCTATACCTCATATTCTTCCTCTCAAACTATATGAATACTACGCCAACTAGTAACTACCTAGATGACTTGTATACATCATAAAATACATGAAATATATGAGAATGTTGTGACAAATTTTACACATAAAAAAGACAGCTGATTATACACCAGCTGTCTTTTTATTAAGCTATAGTTATTACGATAATAATTAATGTACAAAAAATTAGCATTTTGTACATCAATCTACTATTTAGAAAAGTGATGTTCAAAAATCCTTCTTTTTGAACATTAATTTACTAAGATTTGTTAGTTATTAATTCAATAAACATCCTCTTTGAACAAGTGAATGCCTATTTAGATTATACTTATACTACATACATATTAGAAAAGTAATCTAATCAACTAATAGTTTTTGGCAATCGTATTTTCATTTTCCTACTACTTATAAGCTCCTCTATTATTAATTTCTTGATAACAGCACATTTTTTTATCGTATCAAAAATTGTAGCAAACATAATGCCTGTACATATACAACTTAATATAAGAAAGAATAGGTCCATAAGAATGGAGTGTTCAAAATGACTCCAATATGCTATTCCTATTATTCCAACAAATAAAATGCCATAAAATCCAATAGATTTGAACTTAGAAACACTCAAAAGCATAGTTGAAACAAAGCCTACTATGCTGCAACCTAACAGTACTATTATAGTAGTTATTATAAATTGGCTATAAGCAAAAATAATACTTTCACTAGCACCTTCCTTCAGGACTTCTATTGCCAAATTTGATCCTATACTTACTATAAGGGCCAAAATAGCACCTAAAGAAATAGTTCCCCATATAAACATGTATCGACTCTCAAAATCACTTATTAATAATTCATGTATAATTCGTAACTCTGAGTTAGATTTATTCATTAATTGTTGTTTTATATAAGAACGATACTGTGTATAAAAATCGGTT